>Ga0224527_1000015_pt1 | contig 149302 bp, 124 predicted proteins | sample CBST0metaG_FD_179882 | JGI IMG/M metagenome (GOLD analysis project Ga0224527, IMG submission 179882) | Peat soil microbial communities from Stordalen Mire, Sweden - C.B.S.T0 | ecosystem: Environmental > Terrestrial > Soil > Wetlands > Peat | place: Sweden: Norrbotten County, Stordalen Mire...
CTGAAAGCTGATAGCTGACGGCTGAAAGCTATCAGCTCGCCCTAAGTCGAGTAGTCCGCATTAATGTGCACATATTCGGCCGTCAAATCCGTCGTCCAGAAAATACACTGACCCGACCCCTGGTTTAATTGAATCGCGATCGTGAACTCCTCTTGCTGCAAATAGGCGTGCGCAGTCTCCTCTTCGAATTCCGCCGCGCGTCCCCCATCCCTGCAAATCCGCAACTCGCCAAACCAAATATCGATCCGGTCCGGGTCAACCTCCGCGCCCGAATATCCGATCGCCGCCACCAGCCGTCCCCAGTTCGGATCGCATCCCGCCCACGCCGTCTTTACCAGCGGCGAGTGCGCAATCGCCTTCGCCACTTTGAGCGCATCGGCGTCCGTTGCCGCTCCTTCAATGTGCAACTCCACCACGTGCGAAATGCCCTCGCCATCGGCCACAATCTGCCGCGCCAGCGACGTACAAACCTGCGTCAACGCCGCGCCAAACTCAGCATTGTCAGCCTCCACCTGCGCCCCACTCGCACCCGATGCCAGCACCACCACCGTGTCGTTCGTTGAAGTATCGCCATCGACCGAAATCCGGTTGAAGCTCACCTCAATCGACTGCCTCAAGAAGCCGTCCAGCACCGCCGGCGTTACCTCGGCGTCCGTCAGCACATACACCAGCATCGTCGCGTGCGGCACCAGTTGCGGGTGAATCATTCCCGATCCCTTGCAAGTCGCCGCAATGCGTACTTCCACGCCGCCCACGTCAAGCCGCGCAAACGCCGTCTTCTCGACCGTATCCGTCGTTAGAATCGCCCGCGCCACTTGCTGAAAATGGTCCGACTCCGCGCCCAACTGCTCCGCCAATCCAGGCATCACCGCAATCAGCTTCTCCGCCGGCAGCGGCACGCCGATAATTCCTGTCGACGAGGGAAACACTTCCTCCGCCGCACAGCCAAACGTCTCCGCGGCCGCCGCGCATGTCGCCCGTGCCGCGTCCAATCCTGCCTGCCCCGCCGCACAATTCGCATTGCCCGCGTTAATGGCCACCACGCGCACTTTACCGCCCGTCGCGCGGAGGTTTTCCTTGTCGATAATCAACGGCGCCGCCGTCACTCGGTTCGCAGTAAACGCAGCCGCGGCACTTGCCGGTTCATCCGCAACGATCAATGCGAAATCCGTACGGCCACTGGCCTTCAATCCCGCCTTGGTCGCGCCAAAACGGAAGCCCTTCGGTATCAAAAACTGGGAAATATCGCTCATGGGGTCAACCCATTTAATCTAGCAGGTGAGGCCCAGCAGGCGAGGCAAGCATGGCGCAGACCGCAACCGGCACAAGCGACACCGAAGAACAATTTCTCCAACTTGAAAATGTCAGCGTCGCCCGCGGCGATCGCATCGTTCTCCATGACGTCAATCTCTCGATCCGCACCGGTGAACACGTTGCCATCCTCGGCCCCAACGGCTGCGGCAAATCCACCCTGATTCTCACCATCACCTGCCAGATTTATCCCATCGTCACGCCGTCCATGCGCGTCCGCATCTTTGGCCGCGAGCGTTGGGACCTGACGCAACTCCGCAAGCATTTCGGCGTCGTCGGCACCGACCTTCCCGGCCAACGCACCGCCGTCACCACTGGCCTCGATGCGGTCATCGCAGGCTTCTTCTCCGCCTCCACCCTCTGGCCCAATCTCCACGTCACCGATGAAATGCGCGCCCGTGCCGTCGAAGCCCTCGAGCGCATCGAGGCCATTCATCTAGCCCAACAATTTGTAGGGGAAATGTCCGCCGGTGAAAAGCGCCGCATCCTCATCGCCCGCGCCCTGGTTCATCGCCCGCGCCAGTTACTCCTCGACGAGCCTTCCAACGCCCTCGACCTCGCCGCCCAACGCGAACTCCGCGAGACCATGCGCCGCCTCACCTCCGAAGGCACCGGCCTGGTCCTCGTCACCCATCACCTCGGTGACATCCTGCCTGAAATCAATCGCATTATTCTCATGCGTAACGGCCGCATCCTCGCCGATGGTCCTCGCGCCGAGCTCCTCACCGAATCTCGACTCAGCGAGCTATTCGGCGCCCCCGTGCGCATTGGCCGCGACGAACAATGGCTGCATAGCTGGTAACTCCAGCCCTGCAGCCATTCGTAACTCAACCTATCGCCCCGAGTGTAAAGTTCGCTCCCAAAATGACGTGTCATCCTGAGCAACGCGAAGGATCTGCAGTTGTTCTCTGCAACTATCCCGCGAACCTCAACTCAGCCCACCATCAAATCTACGCCAACGCCAAATTCAAATTGTCGATCGCCTCATCGACCTCGGACGGGCTCTTGAACCCCACCGTCACCGCATCCACGCCGGCATTCTTGAACGCGAACTTCATCGCCGCCTGCCTGTCTTCGTGCCGTGTAAACGTGCCGTTCCCGCATAGCTTCATGCTGATCACGCCCATGCCGTCCGTCTTCACCTGCTTCACATGACTTACAACTTCATTCACATGATCGGGATTGTTATTGTCCTCATAACTCGGCCCATCCATACGCGTCCCGTTGTGATTCATGCGGATCATCGCCACTTCCAGCCACTTGTTCCCCGGCATCTGCCGTAGCGCCGGCAGCCCATGCACCGAGGCCCCGCGCGACAAAATCGTCTTCTTCGACTGCGCTTCCAAAATCCCATCCTGCCACCGCGCCGTCTCTGAAACCCACTTATCCGTATGCTGCCAATGTAACAGCATAATATCGAAATATTCCGTCTGCGAAATCTTCCGCATCTCATCAAACCGCTCTTTAGGATCGACGCCCTCGTCCGTCGTCACCTTCGTCATCAGTTGATAGTTTTCCCGCGGAATCCCCTTCAGCGCCTCGCCCAGCATCGCCGGAGTCACATACGCCTCGGCCGTCTCAAAAAAACGTATCCCGCAATCGTACGCATAGCGCACCAGTTTGGTGAACCCTTCCTGTCCCAGGCTCGCCTGCACATGTCCATTATTGCTACCAGTCCCAAATGCGAGCCGTGTCACGTTGATTCCCGATTTGCCCAGAGTTACCGTGTCCGTGGCCGTCGCGCGCGACGCGTGCAAAGGCAGCGTACCCACGCTGACCAGCGTTCCCGCGGCAATTCCCGTTTTCAGAAAATCGCGTCTTGAGTAGTTGCTCATCCCGACCTCCAAAATCGGCTCAAGGGGAAGCCAATTGCGGGAATCGTATCACGACTCCCGTTCCCATTCCTATCTTGTTCACACTTTAAGATTATTTCGACGCTTGACGCGCAACCCGTTCCCGCGATAGCTTGGCCTTACACGGGAAAGGAGGTTGATCCAGCTGATGCAAAGTGAATGTTCCAGTTGTTTCCTACGTGAGGTGACTGAGGCCTAGGGCATCGCGCCCCAGACCCCAGCTAAGCCCCAGCGGAACCAATCAACCGCCGGGCCACTGGCACTCGCGGTAGCGCGATGGCCTTAGTCCAATCCCAACAGTTCACCGGCAGCGGCCTCGGTTCATCCCAGGCCGCTGTTGCCTTTTTAATCCAACCACCCAAGCCCTCACGCGTGCAAATGCTCCAGCAGCACCGTAGGATGAATCGGCTTCATCAGCAATTCGAAAGTATGTCCTGACATCTCCGCGTTGTACACAAGCTCTGCCGCCGCCGCCTGTCCTGAAAACAAAATAATCCGGCACTTCGGCAGATGTTCCGACACCCGTATCGCCGCCTCAATCCCGTTCATGTTACCCATCACCACATCGGTAATCATCACATCGGGTTCGTGCGCCCAGGCCGATTCCACAGCGGACTCGCCGCTATAAACCGCTTGAGCTTCATATCCGCTCTGCTTCAGAATCAACGCCAGCGTATCGGCAATCAATCGCTGATCGTCGACCACTAAAATGCGCTGCTGCAATCTCTCCTGCATGGGCTTCCTTCTCTAAGTTGCAAATGCGTGGCCCAGGGGATCTCATCTATTCGCTGCGCAACTTTTTCGGTATACGATTGAACGCCTTCGAGATTATTTAGAAGATTCGGACAGATACTATCCAATCTTCTCCAACTTATCAATCCAACTTTTCGCATTTCGTTCAGACAACATTCCAATATTCCAGCAGACGTCTGAGCAAGCCTGTGATTTCATAAGATCGGGAGTCCTTCCCAGGCCCCAGCATTGCGCGATGGGCCGTGATCCTTGGATAGGGGGAAACGATGACCGCTTCGGTCAGTTCGAGCGTTAACGTCAAGCAGGCAGTGCCTTTTTTCGGCGTTTCCAGTATGGAAGCCTCGCTGCGGTTCTATGTTGACGGCCTTGGTTTCAAAATGACCCGCTGCTGGATCCCTGATGAACCTGGCGAGTACGCCCCGGATGGAAAGATTCGTTGGTGCTGGCTTGAACTCGGCGACGCCGCCATCATGCTTCAGGAGTTCATGCCCGGGCGCCAGCCAAAGGAGACCGTTGGCACCGGATCGTCGGTGGTTTTTACGTGCGCTGACTCGCTGGCACTCTATCGCGAATTCAAATCACGAGGAGTCGCCCCGCGCAGCCGCCCTTCGGTGGGAAACGGCCTTTGGGTCGTCCCACTCATCGATCCCGACGGCTACCGCATCGAATTCTCAAGCCCAACCGACGCCCCGGAGGAAACCGAACTGGAAGAGTAGACTCGCTCTCGTCTCAAACTGCCGACCCGCGGAAGATGAAATGGGTGCTCCCGGTCCCGCTTTTGGGACCGCGGAAGAATATGCCCAACGATTGACTTGTGACTTGTCAGTCTCACGCCGTCGTTTACGACCCGCAGTTGGATGAAACTGGGTGGGAGAACAATGACCTACCATCGATAGTCCGTTTCTCCTTCTTCTACGATTGTTTCTTATCAACTTCACCCCAAAATCATCCGCAATTTTACGCACCGCAGGCCCTTTCTAAACCACCGGTCTGCTTCCCATTCCACCCTCCCCGCGCCAGACCTCACAACACTGCGTTAAACTTGGCCAGATGCGGGTTTTCGGAATCGATTGCGGGACTGAGGTGACGGGCTTCGGTGTAGTCGAGACTTCCGACTCCGCCCGCGAGCCTCGCCTCGTCTGCAACGCCATGGGCGGCATCCGCATGGCTAAGACCCTATCCACCCCCATGCGCCTCGAAAAAGTCTTCCGCGAACTCACCACCGAGATCGAGCGCTGGCAACCCGACGCCGTCGCCATTGAAGAGGTTTTCTACTCCGTGAACGCAAAATCCGCCCTTAAATTGGGCCAGGTGCGCGGTGTAGCCTTGCTTGCCGCCGCCCGTCAAGGCCTGCCTGTCGCCGAATACGCACCCCTTCGCATCAAGTCCAGCGTGGTTGGCTATGGATTGGCCGCCAAAGAGCAGGTCCAGTTCATGGTCGCCCGCCTCCTCAATCTCTCTGAAATTCCCCAACCCGCCGACGCCGCCGATGCCCTCGCCGTCGCTATTTGCCACATCCATACCGCCCAGACTCTCGCCTTGCAAGGAGCCGGTCGATGAGGGGTTTCGCCGTCGCACTCGTCGCTTTCGCCTTTGTCTTACCGGCTTTTTCCCAATCCTCTCCCACCGTTCAAGTCGATTTCTCCAATCCGGCGCTAACCCCCGCCGCCTGGACCCTCGAGATTCACCCCGACGGTCGCGGACATTTCCGCTCCCGGCACGGCGCCAACTCCCCCGACGTCCGCCGCACCATCGTTCCTCCCGACATCGACCGTGACATTCAATTGAGCGAAACCTTCGCTCAACACGTCTTTCTTGTGGCTCGACGTCATAAACTGTTTCAAATCGAGTGCGAGAGTCATCTCAAGGTCGCCTATCAGGGGAACAAGAAGCTCAGCTATTCCGGCCCTGATGGGCAAGGGTCTTGCCAATTTAACTACTCACGCGACAATGAGATCCAGGCGCTCGGCGATTCAATGATCGCGGTGGCCTCGACCCTCGTTGAGGGTGCCAGGCTTGAGAAGATTCTGCAGCATGACAAACTCGGTCTCGACAAGGAAATGGAAGATGTGGACGGCGAAGTCAGCGAAGGTCGAATGGTCGAGATCGGGACCATCCGCGACATTCTCGATCGTGTCGCCCAGGATGAAACCGTGATGGAAAGGGTAAGAAAACGTGCCCGCGCCCTATTGGCAAAAGCCGGATACTGATTTATTCCTTTGCCATGACCGGTTTCATCGCGACTTTTCGAGTGTCTTCCGTGTCTTTATAGAGTCGGAGTCGTAGGGGTCGCGACGGGAAAGAGGGACCATCATGAATCGCTCACGGGGATTTCGGTTTCAACAAACTGCTCCGGCAATTCTTGTCGCGTGCGCTGCTTTGTTGCTGGTTCCCGGCCTGCATGCCGACGACAACGCGCAGGGTCCGCGCGCGGTTCGGCTTTCCAGCGTAGACGGCCAAGTTTCTCTCTCCCAAAACAATCAGCCTCTGGTTAATCAGGCCGTCGCCAACACGCCGCTCTTCGAGGGAACCCAGATCACCACCGGCGAAGATGGCAAGGCCGAAATCCAGTTTGACGACGGCAGCCTCGCCCGCCTCTCGCCCGCCGGTTCTTTCACCCTTGCCGCCCTGCGCGGCGACACAGAAATCGTGGTCAATGGCGGTCTCGCCTACTTTGAACTGCAGGGCGACAGCCAATCCGGCCACTTCCGCGTTCGCTTCGGCGACAGTGTCGTAACCGCCAATGGTTTCACCGTCTTGCGCATCAACCTCGACACTCCTCCCGGTGAATTGGCAGTCTTCACAGGTAATGCTCATCTGGAACGCGCCGGCGGTACCGTCGTCGACGTCCACGGTGGCGAGAGCCTGGCCTGGGACGCTTCCGAACCCAGCCACTACAACCTCGCGGAAACCATCGAGCCCGATTCCTGGGACGCCTGGAACTCCGACCGTGACCAGGCCCTGTCGGCTTCCGGTTCCGGCCGTTCCGCTGCCGCCATGGGCATGACCGACAACAAAAATCCCGCCTGGGGCGATCTCGACCAGAATGGCAGTTGGTACGACGTCCCCGATCAGGGCTATGTCTGGTCGCCCTATGAAGCCTCCTCCGGCAGTTGGGATCCATACGGATCGGGCTACTGGATGTCAGGCGATGGGTACGGTACCGCCTGGATCTCCGGTGAACCTTGGGGATACATGCCTTATAACTGCGGTACTTGGAACTACTACAACAGCTTCGGTTGGGGCTGGGCTTCCGGCGGCTGTCGCACTTGGTGGGGTGGTGGCGGCAGATGGCGTAGCAATATTGGCGTCGCTCCGCCAGGATATCTCCGTCCGCTTCCTCCCCAACATCCCCACGGTCTGCGGCCGATGCTGCCCAACACCGGAGGATCGCGCCTGATCGCCGTCAATCGCCACGTGCCCTTCGGAGTCAATGCGTTACCGTCGCGTCGTAGCAACACTCCGGTCACCATCGCAGGCGGCACAGTCCAGGCGCTAAGGCCATTGCCCACCCGCCCCGCCTACGGCAGTTCCTTTGTTGCCGGCGCGAGCCGTCCCTCCATTAGCTACAATTCGGCCTCGGGATTCACCCGGCCAGCCTATATTCGTCCCGCTAACCCGACAGTTCCCGGATTCTCGTCAAACGGCTACATCCATAATTCCACTGGCTATACGTACTCCCATCCGTCCGTTCCAGCCCATGTTTCAGGGGGCAGCGCTCCGGCCTCCCACCCCTCAGGCGGTGGTGGCGCATCGCATCCCTCGGGTGGCGGCGGAGGCGGTGGTGGCGCGCATGTCAGTGGTGGCGGCGGCGGCGGCGGTTCCCATCACTAATATCTAATCGAGTGAGGCCGGGTGCCCCACCCATCGAGCGCTTTTGCTCGATGGGTGGGAAGCGATGTCGCTATTTTCTCGCCACATCAAGGAAGAGTTGCTTCGTCTGCCAAAACAGCTTCCTCAGTCTTGAGCTCTCTCGACAGAGCCGCAATAACTTCCAGAGACAGTTCCTCGGCGCGTGCCAGCGGCGATACCTCAACTTTATTCAGCGCATCGGTCACTTGCGCAGGCTCATAGCCTGCGGCCCGCAGATTATTGGCTAGGGTCTTTCGCTTTTGCGCGAAAATCTGCCTCACAAACCGCAAAAAAGCGCCCTCTTTTACACCAAAATCATCGAATTTTGGAGCAAAACGCCACCGAAAAACCGTCGAATGCACCTCCGGAGGAGGCGCAAATGCGCTTGGCGGCAACGTAAACAGTCGCTCGACCGGCCCGTACATCTGCACCATTACCGACAACGATCCATATTCCCGTGACCCTGGGCCCGCGACAATCCGGTCAGCCACCTCTCGCTGCACCATCAGCACCGCCCGATCGATCGCAGCATGGCTCGCGGCCAGCTTTAACAATATCGGCGAAGTGATGTAATAAGGGAGGTTACCCACCACTGGAAGTCGTTTTCCAGCGGTTACGCTGGCCGCTGCAAAGTCGAAACTCAGCACATCCTGCTGCACGACCGTCAGCCGTTCAGGTGAAAATTCGGCCCGAAGCGCAGACGCCAGCGTGGCGTCGTATTCGATTGCAAGTACATGTCTCGACCTCGCCGCAAGCGCCCGCGTGATCGCTCCGCGACCGGGACCAATCTCCACGACAGTCTCTTCAGACAGGTTTCCTAAAGCGTGTGAAATCTTTACGATGGCTTCTGAATTTTGAAGGTAATTCTGGCCGAGCTTGGGCTTCTGAGGCATGGTCTTATTCGATGGTAGCTGACCCAGCCGCCTCGAAATCCAAACCGCGAGATTCAGCCCTCGTTTTTCAGGATGGCGAGCTCAAACGTTCGCCGCATCGTGAATCCCAGGCTCTCGTACACCCGGATCGCCGGCCAGTTATCCGCGAAACTGTGCAGAATGGGTACTTTGCCCCGTTCGCGAATCTCGGCATTCACTCTCTGGATTAGCAGCCGCGCATAGCCCCGGCCGCGCGCGTCAGGATGCGTGCAAACCGCGCTCACTTCGACGAACTGCGGCAAATGCATTCTCTGCCCGACCATTGCAAGCAGCATTTTGCCCTCAAAAATGCCCAAAAAGAGGCCCAAATCGCTCGTTTTTTCGCGAAAAGGGCCCGGTTCTGTCAGTTTTGCGAGCTCCATCATGGCTGGCACATCGTCCTGCGTCAGCCGTCGAACCTCTACCCCGTCGGCCACGCTCGATTCGTCCCTAACTGGTTCAAAACAGATCATTTGGCCAAGCACTCCTCCGCGCAGCAGTGTCCATCCGGCAGGTGGTGCCGGCTTTTCCTCAAGAAACAGTCCCACGACCCCGCCCGGCCCAGCTAACGCCCTTAGAGATAGATAGTTAGCCTCCGACTGATCCGGCATCCCGCTCAGCGGACCGATCGCCGCAGGGTACCGCCTCACCTGACCGTTCTTAACCGCCAAGCCCTCATGCTCCGTCGAAAGCGCATTCAAGATGGGATTGTCGAGCAGCGAGGTATCTAACTCAGATGCTTGCACATACGGCTGCATTGACGCTTCGGACTGAGTGAGATCCTGCATAGGTTTCAGATGATCCGTCTTGGACGCCGGATGCGCAAAGCTTAACAACAATTCAGAGCCCGTGTTCCGCCGGCGTTGAAGCGCCATACTGTTTGCGCACCCACCAAAGTACCGGCAACCCTAGCAATATCAGCGCAGTACCGATGAGCGAGCCCTCCAGGTTGCTGGCATAGCTCGACACCAGCACCGCTGCCGCGCTCGCCACAAAAATCGCCGGTAGCAGCGGATATCCCCACACCCGGTAAGGCCGCTTAAACTCCGGATGTCGTTGACGATAAACGAATACCGTTGTCGCCGTGAGCATGTAAAACAGCCACTCCGCGAAAACCGCCAGCTCAAAATGCTGTTGAAACTGGCTCAAAAACAGCAATAACACCGTCGAAAGCAGTCCCTGCACGACCAGAGACGTCGAAGGCGACTGAAAACGGGGATGAATATGCGCAAATTGCTTGAAAAACAGGCGATCGCGGGCCGCCGCAAATGGAATCCGCGCCCCTGACATCACTGTTCCGTTGAGCGTGACAAAAATGCTGAGCGCCATGGCCGCCGCCACAAATCCAGCCCCGCGCGGCCCGGCGACGATCGACAATGCAGCTACAGCAGGCCGTTCGCTGGCGGCGATCTGCGCCGCCGGCAAGATGTATTGGATAGCTGCGTTGGTGGCCATAAACAGCACGCCCACAACGAATAAGCCGCCAATCAGCGCGACCGGCAAGCTCCGTTCCGGTTGCCGAACTTCGCCGGCAACCATGGTCAGGTCGTTCCAGCCGTCGTAGGCCCAGAGCGTGGCAATCAAGGCCGCCATAAACCCGCCGACCCCGCCCACCGCATGCGGCACAGAAGTCGAGAAATTGGCCCAGGAACCTGACGCCGAAGCAAAGCAGAAAGCTGCCACAATGAGGATCAAAATACCCTTCAAAACCGTAAAAACCAGCTGAAAATCCCCTGCTTTCTTGATTCCCAGGTAGTTCAACCCGGTCATAAACCAAGTGACCGCGATGGCGAACACCTGCGACCAGAGAAGGGGCAGTCCTGGTACATGCGTCGACAGCCAATTCATCGCGGGAAAGAACTCGAGAGTGCGCGCCAGTCCTATCGTGACGGCTGCAATCGAGGCCGGCTTGGCCACGGCAAACCAGGTCCACATGTAGAGGAATGCGGGCGTATCCCCATACGCGCCACGCAGATACACATACTCGCCACCGGCGTAGGGCAGCATCGCGCCTAGTTCTGCATAGGTCATGGCTCCAAACAGCGAGAGCAGGCCACCCACGATCCACGCCAGGTAAACCAGTGACGAGGAGCCGACGTCCTGCATCATCTCGCGCGGAACCAGGAAAATGCCGCTGCCGATGATCGTGCCCACGACAATGGCGGTCGCCTGGCTGGCGCCCAGCACGCGCGGCAGATCGGCAGGAGTGGTCTTGACTGGAGGGGAGACAGTTTGGCTCATGCGGTGATGTGAGGGTAGCACAAGGAATGGCGTTGTTCGGGGCGGCAAGCGCGTGTCCTAGGCGGCGTGAGGCTTTAACTTGATGCCAAGAGCCTTTATAACGCCGAGAAGCGTGGAGAGTCGTGGATCGCCTGTGGGTGAGAGTGCCTTGTAGAGAGCTTCGCGCGTGACTCCGGCTTCGGCGGCGAGTTGGGTCATTCCTTTGGCGCGGGCCACATCACCGAGAGCCGTTGCGATCAGTGCAGGGTCGCCATCCTCGAACGCAGCTTCAAGGTAAGCAGAGATCGACTCAGGATCGCCGAGATATTCGGCGGGGTCCCATAGAGTTGTCTTAAGTGCCATTTGCCCACTCCGTTTGACAGCGCTTTTGCTTTGTTTATAACGCTTTGTTGCGTTTTCTTTGTTCCCGCGGCGAGCAGGAAGACCAGCAGATTCCCATGTCGTTCAAGGTAAACCCGGAACCCAGGCCCATAATCGATTCGAAGTTCGCTGATGTTCTCGCCAACCGATTTTGCGTCTCCGAAGTTACCCAGTGAAAGCCGGCGGAGGCGAAGTTGAATGCGAGATCTTGCCTCTTTATCGCGCAGTTTTCGCAGCCAACTCGTAAAGATCTCGGTCTGGCGGACCTCGATGATATGTGAACTATGGTTCACGGTTGGGGAAAAATCAAGAGGCGCCGCAAACTTCGGCTATGTCGTTGGCTGCGGCTCGTGGAAATGCCGCCAGATGCTTTCGGCGGTCTTGCGCGGGACCACAGCGGCTAGTGATTCCGCCGTGGCTTGTTGCACATCGCGCAGGCTGCCGAAGTGAGAGAGCAGGCGCTGACGGGTCAGAGCGCCCACCCCTGGGATGTTGAGCAGCTCTGAATCGCGGTCGCGCATGGCTCGGCGCTGACGATGGTAACCTACGGCGAATCTGTGACTTTCATCGCGAATCTGTTGTACTACATGAAGTACCGGAGAGCGGCGGTCGAGGACGACGGGCTCCTCTTCGTTGCCGTAGATGTAGATCACTTCTTCGCGCTTGGCGATGGAGGCCAGCGGCTGGGTGGTAATCCCCAGGGACTCGAGAGCGTCGGCTGCGGCGTGCAACTGGCCCAGTCCTCCGTCGATCAGTACCAGCGACGGCATCGGCTGGCCCTCTTCTAGGACGCGTTTATAACGGCGGTGCACCACTTCGCGCATGGAGGCGAAATCGTCTACGCCGAGCACGGTCATGACCTTGAACTTGCGATAAGCCTGCTTGTTCATCTTGCCGTCTTCCCAAACGACGAGCGACGCGACCGTCTCCGCGCCCTGGATGTGCGAGATGTCGAAGCACTCGATGCGGCGGGGCACCTCGGGCAGCATCAGGGCGTCGGCCAGCGCCTCTTCAATGGCCTTGCGCGACGGTTCAAGCACTCTAAATCGCTGAATGTAAGACTGCTTGGCGTTTTGGCCAGCGAGATCGACGAGGGAACGCTTCTCACCCCTCTGGGGAACGGCCAGCTCAATGCGGTGCCCCGCGCGCTCGCTCAACAGCGCTGTCAGGGTTTCGCGATCGGCGAAATCGACGGGGACAAGGATCGAACGCGGCACGTAATGCTGGTCGATGTAGAGCTGTTTGAGCAGAGCGGAGAAAACCTGGCCCGCGTGAAAAGGCACCTCGGCGGGTGGTTGGTCGCTTGCTTCGATCGATGCGGCTATTTCGTCGCCCTCGGCTGTCGAGGCTTCGAGCAGGTCGGGCAAGTCTTCCCAGAAAAACTCGCGGCGATCGACGATCTTGCCACCTCGGACGTGAAAGAGGTTGACCGCAAGGCTTCCGTTTTCAAAGTGATAGCCGAAGACGTCGGCGTCGTCATCCTGCTCCACGGTGGCGATGCGCTGCTTTTCCTGGAGCTGATGAACGGTATTGAGCTGGTCGCGCAGTCGTGCAGCCGCCTCAAACTGCTCGGCCTGTGCAGCTTCCATCATGCGCGTCGTAAGGGCACGCTCTAGCTCGGCCTGCCGCCCTTCGAGGAACAATTGGGCGTCGCGGACTGCATTCTGATAGGCCTCGTTGGTTGTCAGGCCTTCGACGCATGGGCCCAGGCAGCGGTGGATGTAGTACTGCAGGCAGGCGCGCGGGTGGAAACGGTTCAGGTCGACCTTGCAACTGGGCAGCAGGAAACTGCGATGGATCAGTTCAACGACGCGATAGGCGAGGTTGCCGGGAAAGTAGGGTCCGTAATAGGCCGCACCGTCTTTGCGCAGCCGCCGGGTGACAAACACTTTGGGAAAGCGCTCGTTAAGTGTCAATTTCACATAAGGATAGGTCTTGTCGTCGCGGAGCAGAATGTTGAAGCGCGGCTTACGCTGCTTGATCAGGTTGTTTTCAAGCGCCAGGGCTTCGTGTTCGTTGGCAACCAGGATGTAATCGAGATCGACGGCCTCGCGCATGAGCGAGCCGGTCTTGGCGTTAGCTTGTGACGCTTCAAGGAGATAGGAGCGAACGCGCGAACGCAGGTTCTTGGCCTTGCCGACATAGATTACCTCGCCCTCGGCGTTTTTGTAGAGGTAAACGCCGGGCTGAGTCGGCAGGGTGCGAATTTTCTCGTAGAAATCCATACGGCAGGGCTTTTATTAGATTATCGGGTTGGGAGCGAAGACGCTAAACCGCTGAAAATCAAGCAAAGGTTACCGGGACTGTAAGTTTTACACACCATTCATTCGTGAAAATGCCGCACAACTGATACATAAGTTGAGTCATCTCAACAATTTGATAGTCAAGTACGTTTGGTGCTTGGGGTGCTGCATCGAAACTTGAAAGAACATCTCCGCCAAGCTGTGGGATCGACTTGAGGCTTTGGGCGGCGGGAGGAAACGACAATGAAGACGAATCAGATTGGGATTTTTGTGGCGGCTTTGGCTTTGGCCGGTGTTACGGGATGCGCGAGCAAGAATTATGTGCGCACGCAAACGACGCCGCTGGCCGATCACACCAATCAGTTGGACGAGAAAACGGCCAACAATAATCGCCAGATCCACGACGTTGACGATCGCGCTCAGTCCGGCATCAAGGGTGCCCAAGGCGCGGCGGATAGCGCAACGCAGAACGCTCAGACCGCAAGCAAGGCCGCAGGGGACGCTGAAACCGCAGCCAACGATGCAGTACACCGCGCCGATTCCCTCGATAGCGTAGTCAAGGGTCTCGACAACTACAAGCCGATCGGCAACGTTTCGGTCACTTTCGGCTTCGACAAGACTATTCTCAGCAAGGACGACAAGACTCAGCTCGATACATTTGCCACGCAGTTGACGTCTGCCAAGAGCTACATCCTTGAGGTAACGGGCGGGACCGATTCAACCGGACCAGCCGATTACAACTATCAGCTCAGCCAGCGCCGCGCCGATGCGGTGGTGCAGTATCTGGCGTCGAAGTACAGCATTCCGGCGCATCGCTTCTATCTGATCGGCATTGGCAAAGACAAGGAAGTTGCGCCCAATAACACTGCCGAAGGGCGCAAGCAGAATCGCCGCGTCGAGGTAAAGGTCCTGTCCAACTCGGCTAATCCGAATGGTCAGCAGACGGCTTCGGGCGGTTCGCCTTCCGGCAGCGGAAGGTAAGAAGCAGGGATCAGAGGTCAGGGATCGGGGATCAGCCGGTGCGTTGTGGATTTCAACTGAATTGGCTGATCCAGATTGGCTTATTCAGGATTCTGATCATGACGTTTGGTTGAAATTGAGAGTTAGAAGTCTAAATAGCGTTGGTCGCGTTCTGCGGCCAGCGCTATTTTTCTGCGTCGAGCTGGCGAACGTGTTTGGCGCGGACTTCGACGGCCGTAAAGAGCCGCAGAAAGGGAGCGCCCTGAGCGGCCGCTTCGACGGAAGGTCGGCCGTTGGCTTCTTCGCGTTCGACGATGCAGACGACGGCGGCGACGATCATACCGGCTTCACGCGCGGCTTCAATGGCGTTGATGGTTGAGGCGCCTGTGGTGCAGACGTCGTCGACAATCACGACGCGCGCGTCTGGGCGGCAAAAGCCTTCGATGCGGCGGCCGGTGCCGTGGGCTTTCTCCAACTTGCGCACCAGGAAGCCGTGGAGCAGGGGCGCATGGGGGTGCGAAAGAGCGCGCCAGGCGCTGGCGGTCGCGACATTCGAAACGATGGGGTCGGCGCCCATGGTGAGGCCCCCGACTGCTTCCGCGTCAATGTGGTGCGCTTCGAGCAGTTCCAGAATTGCCTGGCCCGTAAGACGGCCACCCTCGGCGTGCAGGGTGGTGGTACGGCAGTCGATGTAGTAATCGCTGGTGCCGCCGGAGGAGAGCTTGAAGCTGCCTAGGCGAAAGCTGATGCGAGCCAGAAGTGCGAGCAGTTGTTGGGAGTGGGTGGCCATCAGGTTTGATTGTAAAAGAAACAGGGGTCAGGGATCAGGGATCAGGGGTCAGAAAGACGCTACATGCGGTCGAGATGTTGAAAGCCCCCGGTTCCGGCCAGCATCAGCGAGAAGAGCAGGAAGTTGTAACTGGAGTGGACGAGGACGCTGGCGGCCAGCGATTTGGTGCTGAGACGGACCCAGCAGAGAACCAGGCTGACCGAGACCAGCAGCAGAAATGGCCCCAGAGAATAGCCGGTCTGCTCGGCGTGCATCAGGGCGAAAGGAATGCTGGTGAGCACGGACCCCGCAGCCATTGCCGAAAAAGACCAGCGGGGATGACCGGTTACATCGGGCCAGCGTGGACGGTTGCCTGTGAAGTGTTCGGAGGTCCAATCGTAGGCGGTGCACAGGGCGGGCAGAAGAAAACCGCGAAAAGCCATCTCCTCGAAAAACGGGGCAAGCGTAACGCCAAAAGCGAAGAGAAGCCAGGCAGCACCGGGAACGCGAAAGATGCGGTCGATGGGCGTGTCGGGAGGGCCGGGCAGCAGAATGCCGTTAATCATGGCCAGTCCAAAACAGACGAACGCGGCACCGAATAACCGCCAACGAAGCCGTAGGGCAGTGCGAATGCGCCATTGCACGCCTGCCAGGAAGCCCTGGTCCCACATGAGGGGGAACAGGATCAGGCAAGCCGCAAATGTGATCAGGTAAAAGACCGCCTGGCTTCCCAGCGTGTAGCGAATGTCTTCGACGGCCTGTTTTACGGTTGAAATGCCCAGCAGATGAAGCCGAATGGCACCCTGCGTGAGCAGGCCGGAACCAAGCAGCCCGACCATCGCGAGCAGGCACAGCAACAGCACATGGCCGAGGTGCGGAATGCGTGTGGGCGGCTTGATCTCAGGCTGGCTATACCAGGCGAGTAAAGGCTCGTGAAGGGCTTCGACCGCCGCTGGGGCTAACGACAGGTCGAGTGCAGGAGCGGGATCGGCCGGTTCGACAGGATCAGGAAGGAGAAGTGGATGAGCTGCTGAGTCGTTCTCCCCGGGTGGGCCATCCGCACGCTCACCTTCGCTGAGCTCGTTCCGCTCCTCAAACACAGGGGATTCGGGAGGCTCGGGCATGAAATCAGGGAGCGCGCTCATGGAAGCACCGGTTTCTTGCGGCGGGGCGCCGGCTTACTGGAGGTTTTCTTTGCACTCGCGACTGCGGAACTCGGGGCTCGGGTGGTCTTGATGGACCGTTTTGCGCTCTTTTTCGCGGCGGCTTTACGGTCGGCAGCCGGCTCGTCCGAGCCTTCCGACAGTGGATCGTCGATGACGGACTCGTCTTCATCAATTCCGTCGGCGACAAAGCCGGATGCGGGAAGGGAAGCAGGCGATTCTGATGAAACTTCTTCTTCGACGTCAAGCGGCGCCAGTTTCCCATCCGCCGAAGTGTAGTAACGCCTCAGAAATTGTCCTGTGTAAGAAGCTGGAATTGCAGCCACTTGAGCCGGGCGCCCCTCCGCTACCAAGCGGCCGCCGTCTTCGCCACCTTCGGGTCCGAGATCGAGAATCCAGTCGGCATTGCGGATCACGTCTAGATTGTGTTCGATGATGATGACGGAATTGCCCAGGTCGGCCAGCCGATGCAGCACTTCAAGCAGCTTGCGCACGTCGTCGAAGTGAAGCCCGGTCGTGGGTTCGTCAAGCAAGTAAAGGGTACGGCCGGTCTGGCGTTTCGAAAGCTCGCGGGCCAGCTTCATGCGCTGTGCCTCGCCGCCGGAAAGGGTCGTCGCGCTCTGGCCCAGGTGCACGTATCCCAGCCCCACGTCGACCAGCGTCTGCAATTTTTGCTTAAGCTGCGGAACGTTGGCCAGCACCGTCAGAGCGTCTTCAATGGTCAGGTCGAGTATGTCGGCGATGGAGTGGCCGTGAAATTTAACAGCCAGCGTCTCCTGGTTGTAGCGGCGGCCGTTGCACACTTCGCATTGTACGTACACGTCCGGCATGAAGTTCATCTCGATGCGCCGCTGCCCGTCGCCCTGGCATGCCTCGCAGCGGCCGCCGGTCACGTTGAAACTGAATCGGCCCGGCTTGTAGCCGCGCTCGCGCGACTCCGGCAGCATGGCAAAGAGATCGCGTATGGGTGAGAACACCTGCGTATACGTAGCCGGATTGGAACGTGGTGTGCGCCCAATCGGCGACTGATCGATGCGAATTACCTTGTCTAGTTGATCGGCGCCGGTGAGCGATTCATGAGCGCCCGGTTCTTCGCGCGAACCGTAGATGCTCTGGGCGAGAGACCGGTAGAGGATGTCGTTGATCAGCGTGCTTTTGCCGCTGCCGCTGACGCCGGTGACCACGGTCATGACGCCGAGAGGAATGCGGATGTTGATGTCCTGCAAATTGTGCTCGCGCGCGCCGCTGACGGTGATCCACTTGCCGGTCAGCTTGCGCGGCTTTTCGCGATGAAGGATCCCGGCGGCTCCGGAAAGATAGCGCCCGGTCAGCGATTCGGGACATGCCATGATCTCTGCCGGCGTACCCTGGGCGACGACGAAGCCGCCGAGGCGACCGGCTCCTGGTCCGAGATCGAGCACGTAGTCGGCGTGGCGAATCGTATCTTCATCGTGCTCGACAACCAGCACCGTGTTGCCGAGGTCGCGTAGTCGTTCGAGTGCCTCAATGAGCCGTGAATTATCCCGCTGATGGAGGCCGATCGACGGTTCATCGAGAACGTAGAGCACACCGCGAAGGCGCGAACCGATCTGCGTGGCGAGCCGAATACGCTGGCCCTCGCCGCCGGATAAGGTCGAGGCGTTGCGATCGAGCGAAAGGTAGTTGAGACCCACACCGCAGAGGAATTCAAGGCGCTCGACAATCTCGCGGCGAATGCGTTCAGCGACCAATGCTTCGCGTGCGGTGAAGGTGAGACCGTAGCCGGCGGAGAGCGCGCGGTTCAACGGGAGCGCGGTGAAATCGGCAATCGAGAGTCCGCCGATTTTCACGGCCAACGACTCGGGACGCAGGCGTTTGCCGCGACAGACAGGGCAGGGCGTGGCCGACATGAAGTTCATCATGTAATCGCGATAGCCGTCGCTGCGCGCCTCTTCGATGGTATCGCGCAGGTAGGCGAGAACGCCGTGAAAGCCGGTTCGTGGAGCTTCGTTCTTGGGCGGCCCGTAGACCAGGATGTGCTGCTGGCGCGCGGGGAGATCTTCAAACGGCTGCTTCAGGTCGATGTCGTAGCGTTCGGCGGCAAGATGGACGAGTTTGAGCAGGTATTGCGAAGCTGATCCTGGTCCGAGGCCGCCTTCGAGCAGCGGTTTTGACCAGTCGGTAATCACCTTGGCGGGGTCGAGGTCGTAAAGCGAACCCAGTCCGTGACACTCAGGACAGGCGCCGAAGGTGGAGTTGAACGAGAAGCTGCGCGGCTCGAGCTTGGGCACATCGAGGCCGCAATCCGGACAGGCCATCGATGAGGAGAATAGCTGCTCGTCGCCGCCCGAGAGCACGATGAGCGCGAGGCCGTTGGCCATCTGCAAGGCCTTGGTTATAGCTGCATCGAGACGCTTTTCAAGCGATGGTTTGCCGTTAGGCTTGGCAGTTGTTGGAGCGGCCGCGTCGGTGGGCGTGGGCTTGAGCAGGATGCGATCGATCACCGCTTCAATGGTGTGGTTTTTGCGGCGATCGAGCAGCACGGGCTCGGAAAGATCGCGCAATTCGCCATCAACGCGAGCGCGGAAACCCTGTTGATCGAGCTGATCGAGCAGGTCTTTGAACTCGCCTTTGCGACCGCGCACGACCGGCGCCATGATGGTGACGCGCTCTCCCTGGCCCAGTTCGAGGATGCGCTGGACCATTTGTTCTGCCGTTTGGCGCGCGATCGGCTTGCCGCAGTTGGGGCAATGCGGAGTGCCGACCGAGGCGTAGAGCAGGCGCAGATAATCATAAATCTCTGTGATGGTGCCCACAGTCGAACGAGGGCTGCGGCTGGTAGTCTTTTGCTCGATCGATATGGCCGGGCTGAGGCCTTCGATGGAATCCACATCGGGGCGCTCAATCTGATCGAGAAACTGGCGCGCGTAGGCGGAGAGGGTTTCGACATAACGCCGCTGGCCCTCGGCATAGATGGTGTCAAAGGCCAGAGAGCTTTTACCGGACCCGGAGAGGCCGGTAACCACGGTGAGCGTGTTGCGGGGAATGCGCACGCTAATGTCTTGAAGATTGTGTTGGCGCGCCCCACGCACCGAAATGTGAGTTATTGTCATGAATATTTGGTGGCGGGTAGTTCCAAAGTGGTATTCTGACCAGTATTGGAATGCGACACTCTAGGAGTATTCTATTAGTCAATAGAAACAAGGGTCAACGCGGCGGTTTTTCTGCGAGAATTCGGTCAGATGTTCGGATTAAACCGGGCACCTCGAGCGACGCGGCGTATAGATACAGGTCGTTCGTGCTCCAGGCACGTCGGCAAAGGAAATATGGTATGGCAGATATATTCAACCTCGTGATGTTAATTTGTGCAACATTGGGCTCGATGGCGTTCGGTGTCCTGACGGCGTATGGCATCTTCCGTATGGTGTTTGGCTTGATGCGTCCAAGGCGCCAGATCCTGCCTGTGAAAGCGCGGCCGGAAGAAGCAACGGCGCTCTGACCTTGGACCTGTGGGTAGGGAACGGGCTATGTGCCAGAACTAAGCCGTATTATTGGGGCGCCTGGTTCTGGGGCGGCTGGTTTTGATTCTGGTTCTGTTCGTTTTGCTGTTCCTGCTGGATACGCTGTTGCATCTCCTGCTGGACCCGTTGCTGCATCTCTTGCGGCGTGCGGGGTGCTCCAGAATCCACAAATGCAGGGCGAGGCAGCGGTTGCGGCTCCTCGGGCTCAGCGTCTGAGGCGTCATCGTCGGAGTCGGCATTGGGGTTGGCGGCCGCTCGATTGGCTGCCCCTGGGGTTGTCGTAGAACGACGCGCGCTTAAGATAACCTGCCGCGGGGTTCCCAATCCCTGGTCCCCCACCAAAAGGAAGTTATAACCCGAACCATGGAGCAACTGCGCGAGTACGTCGCGGGCTTGGCCGGGCCCAAACTCTCCGAAAATCCGCTCGTCCGCACCCATGCCTTCGACTTTGGTGCCGGTCTCGGATGCTACCTGATCAAGGATCTGATGGAGGCTGGCATTGGTTGCGGCAATGCGCAATCCATGGCTATCCCATGTAATCGCGGCGGGCGACGGACGATCGTTGGCGGGCCAGCGTGGAGCTTGGCTGGCGTTTGAGTCGGCGACTGCTTGTGAGGTTTGAACGGCTTGATGCGCGGGTGTTGGGGGCGGAGCAGGCGCTGGAGTTCGAGCTTGATGCGCGGGGGCGGTTTTGGCGAGAGCGGGCGTCGCAGGAGCCGTCTTTGCGGAGGTGCGTGCGAACGCCGCCGGCGCTGACTTGACCGGTGCGGCCGGTTGCGAGACGTGGGCGACGGCGGCTTTGGGCGCAGTCACAGATTTTTTCGCACGAGCCCGATGCGACCTGGCGTGCGCGCGATGATGCGTACGATACTTGGCGCGGACATGATGCGCGCGATGATGGCGAGCCCTGGTATGCGACTTGGTTGCTGTCTGGGCCGTTGTCGTCTGAGCCGCGAAAGATGGCGTCGCCAGGGAAGTAACAAGCAGGGCGAGAAGCAGCACAACCACACCTCGCCAGGAGAAATGCTTGGGTGACGCCGGCGAATTCGTTTTGGCTGCTATGCGCATGAAAGTGGGTACTCCCACCGGGGATCCGAGCCGGACTTGTCAGCCGCTCTTGTGTACTAGACTAACAGTGACGTGCGGACGCTCACAAAAGATGTTCGCGACGGAGAGGATGTCTTTCTTGATGCGCCTGTGCAGGAGTAACTTGGCTGGATTACTCGTAACGTTTGCGTTGCTGGCGGCGACCGTGGCGAGTCCGGCTGCAACCTGTACCACACAGGCGGAGTTGACTTCTCGGGATCGCGACGCGTTGGCGGGAGCCGGGCAGAGACTGTCGGCCGCCATCGTGCAACAGGATTTTTCGACCCTGCAGGCAGCCCTTTTGCCTGCCGTTGCCTCGCAATGGGACGGCATTCGCAACGTCGCCGAGCAAGGTGCTACGCTCGTGAAGGGTGGCCAGATTCAACTGCGGAGCGTATACCTGCTCGACGCCTCGAATGCGACGGCTGCCGCGGATACGCAGTTTTTCTGCTCCAATTCGAACGCTTCCGTGGTTGTGACGATTACGATGCGCGCGCTGCCGCCGGGAAAATATTCGGTGGTGCTGGCCGATGCCGTGGGCGCGTCTGCGGGCGGGCAATTGGGTTTCATTCTCGCTTGGGATGGAAGCGCCTGGAAGCTGGGCGGTGTGTTCGCGCGCCCTGGAATTTTGGGCGGCCATGACGGCGTCTGGTATTGGGAGCACGCCCGCGATCAGGTGAAGGGCGGCGGCTGGGCAAGTTGGTATCTCTACGAAATGGCGCGGTATCTGCTGGTGCCGGTCGATTTTCTCTCCTCGCCAAATTTGGAGAAGCTGGGGCAGGAGCAGGCGCAGTTGAAAAGCTCGCCTGCAGATGCGTTTCCGTATTCGCTTCCCGACGGGCCGCGCACATGGAAGATCATCTCGATCCGCGTGGACCCCTCACTGCTGCAACCGGACCTGGGAGTGACGTACGAATCGACCGGCGTGACCGACCCTGCGGCTGTTCGCACCGAGGCTACGGCGATGCTGAGTGCATTGCTCAAAGCACAGCCGGGACTGCGGGAGAATTTTCATGGCCTGTGGGCTTATGCCGTGAATAACGGCAAGACGACGCCGGTCATGGAATTGCCCATGGCGCAAATACCGTAAAAGCATTCAGTTTGCTCACCACTTGAAAGGGAAAACACATTGGCAGATCTTATTGACTTGCGTTCAGACACAGTGACGCGGCCCACCGCTGAGATGAGGGCTGCGATGGCCGCAGCCGAAGTGGGCGATGACGTTTATGGCGAAGACCCCACGGTCAATCAGCTCGAGAACCGAGCGGCCAGCGTGTTTGGCCGTGAGGCGGCTTTATTTGTGCCGACGGGGACGATGGGCAATCAAATCGGTCTGCGATTGCACACCAGGCCGGGGCAGGAAATCATCTGCGAATCGCGCTCGCATATTCTCGATTGGGAGATGGCTACCGCCGCGGTTTTTTCCGGCTGCCTCATTCGCGCGGTGCCTGCCGAGCGCGGCATTCTCACATGGAAGCATATCGAGCCGGTCATCTTTGGACGCGGCAACTTTCGCGCGGCGACGGGACTGATTGAAATCGAGAACACAGCCAACCTCGCCGGCGGCTCGTGCACGCCGCTGCCGGTTCTTGAAGAAATTTGGGCGAACGCGAAAGAGCGCAAGCTTCCGACACATCTCGATGGAGCGCGCATCTTCAACGCGTCGACAGCGTTGGGCGTCGATGTAAAAACGCTGACCCGCGGTTTCGATACGGTCATGTTCTGCCTGTCGAAGGGGCTTGCCGCACCGGTGGGTTCGATGCTGGTAGGTTCGGCGGAGCTTATCGATCAGGCGCGCATCTATCGCAAGGCATTGGGCGGTGGTATGCGTCAGGCTGGAATATTGGCCGCAGCGGGACTGATTGCGCTCGAAAAAATGACTAAGCGCCTGCATGAAGATCACGCCAATGCGCGGCTGCTTGCTGAAGCGTTATCGCATATGGAAGGTGTGGCCATCGACCTTGATGCCATCGAAACCAACATCGTGATCTTCAAGCTAACGGGTACGATCACGGCTGCAGAGCTGGTTGCCCGGCTCAAGGCACGCGGCATTCTGGCCGGCACGGTAGGACACGATGGGATTCGCCTCGTCACTCACAACGATGTGAGCCGCGGGCAATGCATATCTGCTGCCGAAGCGCTGACTGAAGAGATCGAGGCTTCGGTCAGCGCCTGACGGCGACGTTCGCGTAGCCGGAATTCTCGATCCGCAACGATCAATTAAAAGAAAATCCACTATTGTCGCTTGATAGTGTAACCATAAATGGTTACTCTTAGAGAGTGACGGGTAAGGAACTGAGACGCGAACTAACCGCACTCGGAGCTACTTTCAAGCCCGCGAAGGGGTCTCACATGAAAGTCTTCCTCAACGGTAAAGCTTCGATCATTCCTATGCGCAGTCGCGATCTGCCAATTGGAACCCTTAACGCCATAAGGAAGCAGCTAGGGCTCAAATAAAGGAGTCATCATGCAATATCCAGCGAAGATTCTCTGCGAAAGTGACGGATGCACTGTTACTTTTCCGGATATACCCGAAGCGATTACGTGCGGCGATACAGAAGAAAAGGCTCTGCGTCATGCCGCAGATGCTTTGGAGTCTGCGCTCGACTTCTACTTCGACGATAACCGCCCTGTTCCGATGCCCTCGGTTCGCAAGCGCGGCCAGCGTTTTGTCGAGCTTCCTGCCAGCGTTTCGGCGAAGGTCATGCTTTTCAATGAAATGCTTGCGCAGAAGGTGCGGCCGGCGGAACTGGCGCGGCGACTATCCATCCCCAGGCAGCATGTGAATCGGCTGCTGGATCCACGGCACTCAACGAAAATCGATAACATTGCTGCTGCGCTAAAGGTCCTGGGAAGGAATTTGGAAATTAGGGTGGTTTAAGGGGCAAGGTTGAGGGCCACTAGCGATAAGTCGCAAGCATTAAAAAGCGGGGCGTTGACCCCGCTTTTGTTGTGCCAACACGCGATTGGCTAGCTGATTTCAAGTACGTCGGAAGATGCGGCAGCAGCGGCTTCAGCGCGCTCCATCAGCTTTTCGGCAATCGCGTAGAACTCGGCAGCCTGCGGACTTTTCGGACCTGCGAGCGCGACAGGCAGACCGCGATCTCCACCCTCGCGAATGGCGGGTACTAACTCAATCGCGCCCAGAAACGGGATGTTGAATTGCTGGGCTGTACGCTCTGCTCCGCCCTTCGAAAAAATATCGATCTCCTGGTGGCAATGCGGACAAGTGAAGTGGCTCATGTTCTCAACAATGCCGAGCACTTCGACATTAACCTGGCCAAACATTTCGAGAGCCTTGCGCGCGTCTTGTAAGCTGACGTCGCTCGGCGTCGAGACAACTACAGCCCCGGTCAGCGGAACCGTCTGCACCAGCGAGATAACGACGTCGCCTGTACCTGGAGGCAGATCGACGATGAGGTAATCGAGCTCGCCCCACTCCACCTGTTGCAGAAACTGGCGAATGATCTGGTGCAACATAGGGCCGCGCATGACGAGAGGTTTATCACCCGGCGAAATGTAGCCGATAGAGATCGTCTTGATGCCATGCACGAGATTCGGCTCGATGCGGCTATCGGCACCCACGCGAGGTTGCTGGCTTGAACCCATCATCAGCGGCACGTTGGGTCCATAAATGTCCGCGTCGATCAGACCCACGCGTTGACCCAAGCGCGAAAGCGCGATGGCCAGGTTGACGGCGACGGTGGTTTTGCCCACGCCACCTTTGCCCGAGCCTACCGCGACGATTTTTGAGACGCCGGGCAACGCCACCGGCGACGGCATGGCATGAGAATGCGCCATAGTTTTCGTTACTCCTTCTGATCTAGTACTACAGTTGCAGTTATCTCGGACCAGGTCGATCCGGGCCTAATGGCCCTTCTAATTCAACCTTCAGTCAGGGGCCTGAAGGCCCTGCTCCTCCGAAATTCGTGTCTGCAACTGTAGTACTGGTTCAATCATCATTTGTGCAGCGTGAAAATGCTTCTAAAAGCGCTGCGATGCTATACGCCATTCGCGCTTTCTATCGCAGCAGTTGCAAGACGCCCTTCTTTTCTGCGTGCCGCCTCTGCCTCACGATGCTGTCGGCGCAGCAGGGCATCGGCAAAGCGGCGCTGCTCGTCGGCGGTTACGGGCTTCAGTTCCGGCACGCGCAAACGATGCCCATCTTTATCGATCGCAACAAAAACAAGATAAGCGCTGGCTACGTGAAGCATGACGCCAGTCTGTGGATGTTCAACCCAGACTTTTACGCCCACTTCCAGCGAAGTGGAAAACGCGCGATTGACGCTGGATCTGAGATTGAGCAGGTCGCCAATGTGGACAGGCCGAATGAAGTCAATGTGATCCATGGACGCTGTGACAATATGTGTGCGCGAGTGGCGATAAGCTGCCATGGCGCCGGTCAGGTCGATGAAGTGCATCAGCCGCCCGCCGAGCAGATTGCCAAGCGTGTTGGTGTCGTTCGGCAGGATGATTTCAGTCATTTCCGACTGCGAATCGGATACGAGGCGAATAATCGGACTTTCTTCAGTGGTGCTCATTACGTGCGGGCTCCATTTGCATAATAACGGCGGCACATCGTACCTCGCTTCCGGCTACAATAGATTCAGGGCAGCCGGAGATTGAGGCGTACAGTTCCAGTTTCGGCAATCCTCATGAATTAGGCAAATCCTTAACTTTTGAAGCTGGTTCCAATTGAGCACAATGGACAAGATCGCAGGACTAAAAGAGATTCTCTCGCTCGACCCGAAAAATACATTTGCCCGCTATGGCATTGCCGTGGAACTCGCAAGTCGCGGTGAGACCGATGAAGCCATCGCGGAATTTGACAAGCTGCTTGAAGACGACTCCGACTACACGGCCGGATACTTTATGGCGGCGCAAACACTCTCTAAAGCGGGTCGGAATGCGGAGGCCATCGAACGCCTCAAGGCCGGTATCGGTTGCGCGGCTCGTGCGGGCAATCGCCATGCCCTCAGTGAGATGCAGGGCATGCTCGACGAACTGGATCGCTAAGCTCCTGGTTCCCTAAACGTGATGGTCGTCACGCCTGTTAGGTCGTCAGGCGGCTTACCGATCATATCCTCTTATCTTTCTGGTCTCTTTTCGAGTTGAGCGGCATCTATACTAGTAACATGCCGAAGTATTCGATTGTCGTCCCTTTCCACAATGAAGAAGAGAATGTAACAGCCCTTTATGCTCGCCTGAAACAGGTAATGGAGCAAGTGGGCGATAATTTTGAGCTGGTGTTAGTGGACGACGGCTCGAATGATCGCACTTATAAGTTGCTCGAAGAGATTGCAGCGGTCGATAGCCGCGTGCTGGTGGTCAAGCTGCGCAGAAACTTTGGCCAGACCTCGGCCCTGGCTGCCGGGTTCGATCACGCATCGGGTGAGTTCATCCTTTCGATGGATGGCGATCTGCAGCACGATCCCAACGAGATTCCCAACTTCCTTGAAAAACTCGAGGAGGGTTACGATGTGGTCTCGGGCTGGCGCAAAGACCGCATCGACAACTTCGTGATGAGGCGCATTCCATCGCGTTGTGCCAATTGGTTGATGGCCAAGCTGTCGGGCGTTGATATTCACGACTTCGGTACCACCTTCAAAGCGTATCGTCGCGAAGTCATCCAGAACATTCCGTTGTACGGCGAAATGCATCGCTTCATTCCTGCGCTGGCAAGCTGGTATGGCGCATCGATTTGCGAAATCCCTATCAGGAACGTTGCGCGCGAACGCGGCAAGAGCCACTATGGCATCAGCCGCACTTTTCGTGTGTTCTTCGATCTGTTGACCATTCGTTTCTTGCTGAAATACATGAGCAGGCCGCTCCATTTCTTCGGCAGCTTTGGCGCGTTGGGTATCATGGCGGGCGGCATTATCTCGGCGATATTGCTGGCGCTTAAGATCATCAATCCGCACCAGAACGTGATGGATCAGCACGGGCCGCTGTTTGTCATTGGCGGAGTCATGATTGTGGCAGGCATTCAAATGCTGGCGATCGGGCTGCTTGGCGAGCTGCAGGTCAGGCATTACTACACCAGCCAGCAGCGTACTCCCTATGCCATTGATCGCCTCGTGCGCCTGCGCTCGCCTGAGGAGCCAAGCATGTTGTCCGATGGTCGGGAAGGCAACTTCTAAAAACAGCGAAAAACCAAGACCCAAAGCCCCGGTCGTGATTTCGGCCGGGGCTTTTGTTTGTCCTGAAAGTTGATGGAAAAAGGCGTCCCTTGCACAATGTGCGCTTGCAGTGGGCAAGCCTCAAGGTGCATTCTTGCCCTAATATGAAAGCCATCCAGATCGTCGCAACCGGTGGGCCGGAAGTTCTTCAACTCGCCGAATTGCCCATCCCTGAGCCAGGGCCAGGGCAGGTGTTGATCCGCATTGAGGCCATCGGGGTCAACTTCATTGAAATTTACTTCCGTAAGGGCACTTATAAAGCGTCTCTCCCGATGACACCGGGAAGCGAGGCCGCAGGAACTGTAGAGGAACTGGGGCCGGGTGTGACGGGATTTGTCGCAGGCGATGCGGTGGCCTCAGTGAGTGTATTGGGCAGCTATGCGGAGTATGCGTTGGTTCCTGCGGCGCAATTGGTCAAAGTTCCCGATGGGGTGACGCCGGAGCAGGCAGCCGCCGCCATGCTGCAGGGAATGACTGCGCATTATCTCGCTTATTCCACGTTTCCTCTCAAAGAGGGGCAGACCGCGCTGGTGCATGCGGGTGCGGGTGGCGTGGGATTGTTGCTGACGCAAATGGCTGTGCGGCTGGGCGCGCGCGTCATCACCACCGTATCGACCGAAGTCAAAGCGGAGCTATCGCGTGAGGCCGGTGCATCGGACGTGATTCTCTACACCGAACAGGATTTCGTGCAGGAAGTGAAGCGATTGACCGACGGCAAAGGCGTTGACGTTGTTTACGACTCGGTAGGAAAGACTACATTTGAGGGCAGCTTGAATTGCCTGCGGCCGCGCGGACTGCTGGCCTTGTTTGGTGCGTCGAGTGGACCCGTGCCGCCCTTCGATTTAATTCAACTCAGCGGCAAGGGCTCGCTGTTCGTCACGCGTCCCACGTTATGGCACTACGTGGCGACGCGCGCAGAACTGGAGTGGCGCGCCGGCGACGTGTTGGGCTGGGCCGCGAAAGGCGAGTTGAAGTTGCGCACGGAGCACTTATACTCGCTCGACGATGCGGGACAAGCACAGACCGATCTGGAGAGCCGCAAAACGACGGGCAAGATTCTGCTCGAACCGTGAAGGACAGTGGTCGGTGATTTAATGATTTGTCACAAACAATTGCCGCGCTGATTGACTTAGTCGGTTGACGGTGCGTGCGCATGGGAATTAGGGGAAATGAAAGCAATTTCGGTTGGAAAAGAAGATAGAGTGTTTGTGCTAACAGGCGCAGGCATCAGCGCGGAGAGTGGATTGCCAACGTTTCGCGCCTCGGATGGATTGTGGGCTGGGCACCGCGTTGAAGATATCTGCACACCGGAGGCGCTCGAGAGGAATCCCGCGCAGGTATGGGATTTTTATTCGAAACGGCGCGCCGATTGCGCCGGGGCGATGCCGAATCCGGCACACGTTGCGTTGGCGGATCTGGAAGCCAAGCTCGGTGACCGGTTCTTTCTCTGCACGCAAAATGTTGACGATTTGCATGAACGCGCAGGATCGAAGCGATTGGTTCACATGCATGGCGAATTGGCGAAGGCACGATGCGAAGATGAGTGCGGTCGGCCTCCCATAGAAGATCGCGCCGTGTATAGCGGCCTGGATGAAGTAGGGCACTGCGAATGTGGAGCGAGGCTGAGACCGCACATCGTGTTCTTCGGAGAGATTCCGCTCGAGATGGATCGCATTGAGCGCGAGATTGCACGAGCCACGCTGATGCTCGTCGTTGGGACTTCAGGCTCGGTCTATCCTGCGGCGAATTTTGTCAACTGGGCTCGTCACAGCGGTGCGCGCACAGTCTATGTCGGACCTGAACGTCCGCTCAACGCCGCGGCTTTCACGCATGTCGTCGAGGGCAAGGCTGGCGAAGTGCTGCCGGGGCTTTTTGAAGTTGAATGATCCTTCATATTTCTGAGGAGGCTCAATTCATCGCGCCTTTACATACTCCGATCGGCGGTGCCGCAGAGCTGACCAGTCTTCGTCGATGGCCACAGCGCGCACCGCTTCAAACCTGCGAGCGATCAGCGCATCCCAGCCGTTGTCGCGATTGAAATCGCATGTGTATTTTTTCGATGTGCCCTTGGGATAGGCGAACCAGACGATCGCATCGCCCTCGGCGCGCTCGGCGATCGGTCCAGCAAGCTCGTCAACCTCGCTCTTGCGAGTTACAAACGCGAGAACGAAACTCACCTTTGGAACTGACTCAAGATGACGATGAACGTGGATCGCGGGTAGGCTTGCGAGTTCCGATTCGAAGCTCGCGGGCGCGTTGAGGACCACGATCTCCTGCTGATTTTTGAGGTTAAGTTTCTCGAAAACGGTCGCCATGGATGTTGATGATAATCAATTCGAGGAATTTTTCTGCAACATTTTTCTAGAAATGGAAACGATAGCGCAGTTCGGCGGAGACCATACGCGGGTCGTTGAAGTGGAAGCCGCCGATGGTGATGGAGTTGTCGAGCAGCACGCGATGATTAGTGGCGTTGAGTAGGTTCGCAGAGATCTTCCAGCTTTCCCCGATCGAGTGCCCAGCCGACACATCGAATGTCGCATGGACGGGAAGATATGCTCCGTTGTAGGGACCGGTGTTCGCACCGGCGAGCCCATTAGTAAATCCCGAACCATAGTAAACATTGCTCGCGAACCATGTATGTCGCGGCAAGTTGGTCGTGAAGCCCGTATTCAACGTATGACGCTGGTCGTGATCGAGGGGAGTGTAATCGGGCTCCAGATCGCAAGCCGGATCGGTAGCAATGCTGCACGTAAACCCGCCGATGATGTTACCCCGCTGCTCGGCAATCTGATTTGAGTATGTAACGTAAAGCTGGCCGCGATGCGCTATCTGAGGAGAACGAAGCGACATCTCCCACGCCCTCACCAGTGCTCCATCGACCGCGATGGGGAAGTACATATTCGATTCGCCCAGGTTCGAATGATCAAGGAAGTTGTTCACGCGATTCTTGACATTATCAATGTCGAGCAACCATCCCTTCCAAGGAATCTGGATGCCGAACTGGTGCTCTTCATCGCGTTCGGAGGGAATCGGAGTGAACGTATTTTCACCGGACGGCAGGCTACCGGCATAGTTCAGCACTGAGGTCGATACAGTTTCAAGCGGCGCCGGTTGAAAGAAATGCCCATAGAACCCGCGCAGCACCCAATGCAGGCGCGGAACCTCTACCGTAGCGCCAATGCGCGGGTAGATCGCCGATTCGTTGAGCCCGGCGCGATAAATAGAAAAGCGCTCGCCGCCCAGCAGCGTGATGTATCGGCCAACGTGCACGTGGTCTGACAAATAGAACTCAGTTAGCCCGGCCGAAGCATCGGACGCTGTGTTGGGCTGCGACGCCGCGGAGCCATCATTCACCGCGGTTCCAAATACGTCGTGTTCGGCCTGATAGAAACCGTAAGCTCCGCCCGAGAAGTTATTCGGTCCAACGTCTGCGTGAACATCGGCCTGCGCACCGCCATAGTTTGATCCCTGATGCCACGTGGTCGCGACGGGAGTATCTGTTTTTGGCGAGTCATAGTTCGATTGGTTGAAGTGATAGAAAGGCGCTACGGAAAACAACGCCTTCGATGACAGAGTATGCACCCAGTTCGCGATCACAAACGAGTCGCTTTCGGTCTGCCTATCCCTTAGTCCATACGACTCGTAATACTGGCTGGCTTGTTCCCAATCGTCGGGATTGGGATCGTAGGGAATCTGAAAATAATCCTCGCGATACTGTGCGTTGAGGCGTAACTGGTCCTTCGGCGTTTGATTGCGAATGAGAGAAACAAAGCCGCTCTCCGAGTTCGTCGCATCGTGCAAAATCGCAGTCACCGGCGTGGCCAGCCCGTAGTTCGATCGCGAACCGGTGAGGCTGAGGTACCATGCCGTTGCCGCCGAGTGATCGCCCAGGGATAACTGCGCCTCGCCGGAATACAAATTGCCTCCCGAGATCAGCAACTCGCCTTCATGATCGCGCTCAAATCCGTTGCGGGGCAGCACGTCAAAGACTCCATACGTGCGGTCACCCACATCGGCGGTATAACTACCCCGCTGCGTTTCGATTTCATCAATGTCTTTGGGGTCGATCTGCGGCCCCACGTTCGCGGCGATTTTAGTGTTGGGAATGGCGATGCCATCAATCAGCCAACTGGTCTGGTGTCCGCCGCGCATGTGCAGCATGTCGTGCGTCATGTAGGCGCCCGGAACGTAGTCGGTGATCATCTCCATACCCAGGGTTCGGCTGGCTCCGGGCGTCTCTTCGATCTGCTCCCGCGTGATCAGCGTGGTGGGCGTGGCGCTGTCTGTCGCATCGATAGACGCGACAGAATCATGTACCACGACGGTCTGCGTCGAAGAGGCCACGGCGAGGGGAATGTGCAGCACCGCATTCGTGCCTGAGGCTACCGTGAGCGATTGATTTACCGTTTCAAAGCCGGGAGCCTCAATGCGGAGACGGTAGACGCCGATAGGAGCCTGCGTTAATTCGAATTCACCGCTGGTATTGGTTGTCGCGTGCAGCACAAACGCGGAATCGGCCGCTGCAAGGGTAACGCGTGCGCCGGCAACTGGGCGATGCTGTGCGTCGTGAGTTACGCCACCCACAGTCGCAAAGACAGTCGCGAAAACAGAGACAGACGAAGCCACGAGTATACTCGCGGCGATAGCACGAAGACGATACATGGAGAGTTCAGACCTCTGGGAACAATCAATCGGCTGAGGGAAAGAAGACGCTAGGATTTCAACGTGAGTCTCAGGCCAGGATCGAAGAGGGAGGTCCGCGCACAGCAAGGATAAAGATCAGATTGCAGCAGGCCGAGATACTGCCGGCCAAAGCCGTCCGGCGACTCGCGAGCAGCCCCAGCATTCCCGCACCTTCGGCGACCAATGCATGCACCGGCAAGATCCGGGCGCTCGAAGCATCGGGAAATTGCGGGCAATGCCTGGGACCTTGCAGGACCGGCGATGATGTTGCCGCCGCCATGCTCGCGCCCATCACGCACTGGTGCGCTCCGTGCCGCCGGCAACAGGCCGGCAGACGCGTGTCATCCGTTCCCGGAACGGCGACCGCAAGCGGGCCCAGTCCGAAAATGAGAACCAACAGGATGGAGAATGCGCGCCGCATCTGCACCTGATGGTACACGAAGTACGATGTTGGTAGCTGCCTGTAACGGATTGTTCGAAATCCGTCAGGTATCATCGGGGCAACGCTTATTTTGTCACATAGTACAAGGGGATCCAGGTGTCTGAATCGAATGTTTCCGCATCGCCGCTAAACGTCGCGGCCGATTCTCGGCAAGAGCTGCACGGCCTTCGCCCGTTGCGCATCGCCATCTTCGGGTTTGGAACCGTGGGCAGCTCGGTGGCCCGCATCCTGGCGGAGTCAAAGCCGCAAGGGTTGGAATTGACCCATGTGTTCAACCGTGGCGTGGCGCGCAAGCAGGTAGCCTGGGCCGGCAGCGATGTTGTGTGGAGCGAGGATGCCGCGGCGGTGCTGGCCTCGGACGCGGACGTGATCGTCGAGTTGGCAGGTGGTCTCGACCCCGCTGGAGCCTGGGTGCGCCAAGCCCTCGCATTGGGCAAGAGCGTGGTCACGGCGAACAAAAAGCTCATCGCGTTTCACGGCGTGGAACTGGAGCGCCTGGCGGCAGCACATGGCGGCCATTTGAAGTATGGCGCCGCGGTGGCTGGCGGCATTCCCGTGATTCCCGGCCTGGAACAAGGGTTGGCTGGCGACCGGATCGAACGCATCGAAGGCATTCTGAACGGGACCTGCAACTTCATCCTGAGCAAGATGGAGGAAGGCGCTGAATATGCCACGATCCTGGCTGCGGCGCAGTCCAAGGGCTATGCCGAGGCTGACCCTACCGAAGATGTAGGGGGCTTTGATGCGCGTGCCAAGCTTGCGATCCTGATGCGTCTCGCAATGCGGGTTGAGGTTAACCCTGAAGAGATTGTGCCGCGGCCCATCACCACGGTCTCGGCCGTCGACTTCAGTTATGCGCGCGATTTGGGATGCACGATTCGCCAGGTGGCGCGCGCCGAAAAGACCGATGGAAGAGTCGCTGCGACAGTTGGTCCCATGCTGGTCGACCTTCATTCACCCCTGGCCTGGTCGCGCGGTACTGAAAACATGGTGATCCTCAGCGGTCACTATGGCGGCAATGTAGTGTTCTCCGGCCATGGCGCCGGCGGTCATCCCACGGCGGTCGCGGTGGTCAGCGACTTGCTCGCGCTGGCTCATGGGTCGAGGCGTGTTGAGTTGCCATCGGCGTCTGCCACTGTGGCCGCAGAGTTTGAGGTGCCTCACTACATCCGCTTCCTGGTCAATGACGAACCCGGAATTGTTGCCGAGATTACCGGCGCCCTCGCCAAGGAGCGCATCAACATTCGCGCCATCGTGCAGAAGCCGGGCTATCCCCAACATGCTCTGCCGTTCGTGGTGACCGTCGAGCCGTGTAAGTCTTCCGCCTTGCAGCGGGCGATAGAAAACGTGAAGACCATGCGCTGCCTGCTCGAAGCTCCACTCGATTTGCAGATGCTTGAGTAGCAGACCCGATTTTGATTCCCAGTTGTCAGTGATGAGTCATCAGGGCTCGAGCATTCCCCAGGTCTCGAGGCGGATGCGGTTAGAATTAGCCATTGCAGTGTGCCAATGCGCGAGCATTGAACGGGGTCGGGAAATGATTGACACGATTTATCGATGTGAGATTTGCGGCGAGGAAAACGAGAATCCAGTGCGGTGGATCGTGATCCAGTGTAATGACAAGCAACTGTCCGTCTTCAAGTGGGCAAAAGATGCGGCGGATGCTCCCCACGCACGTCATTATTGCGGCGAGGCGCACGCGCAGGTTTACATCAGCCGCTGGTTTGAATCATTGTCCTGCTAGGCTTGTTTGGGAGCGGGTCCTGTGGACTCGCGCACCACAAATTCCGGAGCCATGACAATTTCCGAGTCGAATGCGGCCTCGCGATCGGCGATGCGATCGAGCAATACTTTGGCTCCGCGCTTGCCCATCTCCGCCAGAGGTTGGCGAACCGTCGTAAGGGAAGGTGTGGAGTAAGCGGCGGACTGGATGTCATCAAAGCCCACCACCGACACGTCTTCCGGTACCGAGCATCCCGCATCCTTGAGCGCGCGGATGGCGCCAATCGCGGCAATATCGTTGAAGCAGAAGATGGCGGTAAAGTCGCGGCTCTTTTCGAGCAGCGCTTGCATGGGCTTGTAGCCGATTTCGGGAGCCATGGGATGATAGCCGGTCTGCATCGACCAGCCTGCGGAATCGATGCGAATCACGTGCGCCGGGTCGATCTCGAGGCCCATATTGCGAGCCACAATCTGGATGCTCTCCCAACGAAACTCTGAATCCGGAATGGCTTGCGGACCGCGCATGAATGCAATGCGGCGATGACCGAGTCCATACAAGTGCTGCAGCGCTTGCTCCACAGCCTTGTGGTGATCGAGCACAATATTGGTTACGTTTTCAACCGCACTGTGCGCGGAAATTGCGACCACTGGAACCGGGACATGAATCTCGTCTGCGGGCGTGTTAAGCAACAAAAAACCATCCACCGCGCGCTCTACAAGCATGCGCGGATACTGCTCGATCAGTTCGCGATTCCAATCGTGGCACGCCGTAAAGTAAAAGTAGTGGGCTGCCGTCAACTCCTCGACCACTCCGCTCATGACGCGCGTGAAATAGCCTTCGCTCAAGTCAGGAGCCAATACTCCCACGCTCATCGACTTGCTTTGGCGCAGGGACCGGGCAAAGTAGTTAGGGCGATAGTTCAGCCGCTCGGCTGCCTCCATCACCCGGTTGCGGGTCTCCGTGGGGATCGACTTTGCCGACGGAGAGTTGTTGAGAACCAGTGAGATTGTCGTCTGCGATAGCTCTAGATGTTCCGCCAACATCCGCAGATTGACGTGCCCTGGCGTCGTCGAAGTCTTTCCCTTTGTCATGTTGGAGTTGTAACACGTTTCCTGTGCTGCTGGAATCGGCCTTTCCCTTTTAGCCAATCGATTTTGTGCCCATCTCAGGGCTTCGACATTGCGAAGCCCATCTTATGCGGATACTACGGCGCCAGTATGTGATTTACGCCCGCCTTCAGTGGCACAGTTTTGCTGTGGTACTGGAAGTCGCCGGAAAGGGTGCCGGGCAGCGTTATTGTAGCGTCGAGTCCGCCTGCGGTGCGATGGTAGCTAACTTCGATCATGCCTTGGGGATGGGGGTACGAAGCTGTAAGAGACGGCAAATACGACAGATGTGGCGCAATGTGAACAGTGGCAAATCCAGGGCTCGATGGCTCGATTCCCGCTACTATCGTGAGCAGATCATAAAGTGGGTGCGCGCTCCAGGCGTGCGAATCGGAACGGGTATCGCCGGGCTGTTCGGGCCACGTGCTGAAGTGCTGCGCCAACAGTTTTCGCCACGGGCTTAATAGTTGAAGATAGGCCTCACTCATGCCCGCATGTTCAACGGCACGAGCAAGATAGAAGCGGAAATAGTACGAACTGCTGAGCACACCGCCGGCGTCGATTCCCGGTTCGTTCGCCAGCAGCCGGTCGAGCACCTGTTGCTGGGTATCTTTGGGAATCACGTCATAAAGGACCGCGAGAGCGTTTGCCTGCTGGCTAAATGTATTCAAGTCAGGATTGTCGGCCAGTATCTCGCTACTGGTGCTCCAGCACTTCGAGTAAATGCTGGAACGGACGTGGGCGGCGCGCTCGTGATAACGCGCGGCAAAGAACGGATCTCCAAGATTCTGTTCGAGATCGGCGGCTTCGTTTAGGGCTCCGAGGTATTCGAGCGACGTAACGCAGGACTCGCCTTTAGCGTCGTATGTCGGGATTTCGCCGGAGCTGACCCAGTCGATAAAACTCCACCAGGGCAGCTTTTCGAGCAGACCGTCGGGTCGTTCATGCCCGGCGTACCAATCAAGAACGGCACGCGTGCCTTCAAGCGAAGAGCGAACCGGCGCTGGATCGGGGCGGTACATCCAGTAGTCATGAAGCATGCCGATCCAAAGCAATGAAAACGTTGGGATTGTCTGCGGCAAGGAACTGGGATAACGGCTGCGGGTCAGGCCGTCGGGGAAGCGGGAGGCGTCGAATGCGGCCAGCGCCTGACGGGCGAGGCGGTCGTCCCCGGCTACCGCGTAGGAGATCAGGGCTTGAATCCGAGTGTCGCCAACGTATTGAAGCTGCTCGAAATAGGGTGTGTCCATGTAGGTTTCGTGGGCGTCGAGGCGGGCGGTGCGCCAGCTAATCTCCCAAATTTTGTCGATATTGGCGTCTTTGCTCGTGAATTTGGCTCGTTCTTCGAACGGATAAGCTGTAAAACGAGCCTGAAGTGATTCCAAATGCAGGGGTTCGGCGCCAGTCGTGATTTCAAGATCGAGATACCGCCAAGTGCGCCACCAGAGCGGTTCAAAGGTGCGATGGGCGCCTCCGTCGGGCAGAAAACTGTCATTGAGGCCGATGGCGGTGCGATTTTCGATGGCGTCGCGGTCGCCCTTGTGCTGGTTCTTGTCATACATGGCTTCGGAGTATGTAAGACGAATGTAAGACGCTTTGCCGCCGGAGACGGTGAGTTGGGGGTAAGCGGTGGTCAGTGTCTTACGGTCAAGTAACAGATGAATATGGAGGTTAGCGGGGACTGTAACGCCTGTTCCGGGAAAGGCGCGAAGGGCCGGTAAGTCGCCGGTGGGGGAATCGATGCGAACGATTTCGCCTGCGGGAGTGGGTGAGTATTCCATGGGGGGAAGGGTGTCGGGAACCAGCCCCCAGACGTTGTCTCCCGTGGTATCAGCGGAATGAGCCTGATTTACGCCGGAGTAGATGCTATCGCGCATGGGTGAGGCGGCCGGAACCCAACCGTCGGATGTGTTGTCAGCACTGGAGTTAGCGGCCCAATCGTAGGTGGCGGCGTCTATTTCTTCGCCGGGACCGGAGGCCATGTAAGTTTTAAGCAAAATGGTGCTGCGATCGAGCGGACGGTGGCCTTTCTCTTCCTTCACAAGCCAGCCATCTGGTGTGCTGATTGAGGTTAGGCCGGTGGCTTCACTTTCGAGGAGGAAGGCAGTGCGGTCGCTGAATTGAGCGATTGGCGCGTAAACCCCCCAGTTCCAAACAGTTGCGGTGATCACGTTGTCGCCGGAATGGAGAAATGGGGCCAGATCGAAGCGCTCGTAGCGCCAATGGATGAGATCGCCGCGGGCTGGGCCGTCACCGACGCGATGCCCGTTCACGAACAAAATAAAGCGGTTATCGGCGCTCACACGGACCACGTAGCTGCTCGGCATCGCACTCAAAGTGAGTCCGTGGCGGAAGTGGAGGACGATGGGATCGCGCAAGGGGGCAGTGGGATGGGTGATCCATCGGGCTTGCCATTCGTGGTGAGGCGGATCGACCGGCGGCGCGACCGTCTGGGCGGAAGAGAAAGTGTTAGGAATCAGCGAGATAAGGGCGACAAAAGAGAGCAAGCGAAAAACTGAGCGCATGAAAGGACACCGTTGGGTTTCAGTCAATCAGCTTATCTGAAAACAGCGGTTTCTCATCGCAGAACGGTGTATTCAGGTCGAAAACTGCTCGAAAAAACGATGATTTTGGAGCATTTTGATGCGTTTTGAAAGCTTTTTTTTAGTGAAATCGTGAGACTTTTCCGCACCCCTGGAAGAGTCATTGGAGGTTATTCCTGGCGGAGGGCGACGACAGGGTCGACTCGTCCGGATCGCCGAGCGGGGAGATAGCAGGCCGACAATCCGACCATCACCAGAATGCCCAGGGCGCCTGCGGCAATTCGTGGGTCCGAGCGGCTATGCCGAATGCTTTGCGCCACTGGGTCAATGCTTGACGCCATCACATGGAGAGCCAGCACGGCCAGCGCAATGCCAATGCATGCCCCGATTGCGATCAGGGTCGCACCCTCAGCCATGATCATGCGCAGAATGTCTTTGGAGCGAGCCCCTAACGCGAGCCGGATGCCGATTTCGTGGACGCGGCTTGAAACCGAATAGGCCGTGACGCCAGCCAAACCTACGCTGGCCAGCACTAGCCCAAAAGCCCCCATAAGGGTATAGCTCCATAGTCCGATCTTCACGATGAACATGACTTGCTCAATCCAGTCGGGCATGGTCCTGACGTCGAAGGTCGTCAGTTTAGGATCGATGGCGGCGATTTGGGCGCGGAGGATTGAGGCGGCATCGAGACCCGGGGTAGTGCGAGTGGCCAAGGTGATGCCCTGAAACGGCGGCCGGGCATAGTCCTGCTCCGTCATGGGCAGGTAGATGGCGGGTCCGGGTTGTTCCACGGGAGTTTCGAGCACGTCGGTCGCGACGCCGACGACCTGGTAAGTTTCGTCGGGCGATGAGGCGCGGTAGTCAAAGGCTGACCCGCTCATCAAGCCAACCGATACGCTGTTTCCGCTGACAAGAGAAAGCTGGCGTCCGACGGGATTGGCATTCTTCCATATCGATTGCGCGAGGGCCTCATTGATCACGATGGAGCGTGAACGGGACGACTCATCATTCCCGGCGAAACCGTGCCCGCGAATGATGCGGATTCCCATAGTCTGAAAATAGTCGTATCCGACGATGTACTTTGTGGCTTGATCGACGCGCCGAGAACCATCTGTGACCGTCGAGAAAGTAATCCTGCCGCTGGGCTGCATGGGGATCGCTTCCGTCCAGGTAGCAGAGAGAATTCCCGGAAGCGTTTTAACATGGTCGAGAAGCTTGGGATAAAAGTCTTTTGCCTGGGACGTGCTGTAGCCATCGCGAATCGGGTCGACTGAAATGAGTTGAATGTTCCTGGCATCGAATCCTATTGCGGCCATCATGGTGCGCTCCATGCCGATGACGATGTAGCCTGCGATCAACAGCAGAGTGAGCGAGCCTGCCATCTGCGAAACGACCAGCAGGTTGCGGACACTGAAAGCCCGGCGCCGGCGCATTTGGAGGTTGCCGCCTTCTTTGAGCGCCGGCACAAGTTGCGGACGGGTCGCTTGAATCGCGGGCAGCAAACCGATGGCAAGTCCGGTCAGGGCGGTGAGTCCCATGGTGAAGGCGAGCACGCGCCAATCCACTTCGACGTTGAACTGGATGGGCATGGCATGGGGAAGACGCAGTCGCGAAAGCAGATGCATGAGCCAGCATGTAAGCGCAAAGCCGAGCGCTCCGGCGCAGGACGCGATGAGCAAACTCTCCATGATCAACTGGCGCATAAGGCGTGCGCGACTGGCGCCTAACGCTAGTTGCAGGGCCACTTCGCGGCGCCGATCTAGAGAGCGCGCAAGCAGCATGTTGACAACATTGGAGCAGGCGATGAGCAGAAGGAGCGCGATGACGACCATGGGCAGAAATGTAAATAAGGCACGGTCACTTTCGCGCGTGGGGATTAGCTTGCCGCCGGAGACAACCCAGAGTAGATGCCCGCTCTCCGTAGCCGGATGACCGCTATCGCGAAGCATCTGGCGCAGCATCGTATCTAACGCGGTCTCGATCTGTGACGGGGTGACGCCCGGCTTGCGCCTGGCTATGAATTGGAACATGGCGAGTTGCGGGCGTTCGAGCGCATCGTCGGCCAACTCGGGCGCTACGGTTGCGCCGGAGGAGACGGGCAACCAGAGGTCGGCAACAAACATCATGGGCGAAGCGCCTTGAAATCCTTTTGGGGTCACACCCGCGATCGTGCATAGTTTGCCGTTGATGTGGATGGTTCTGCCGATGACATTCGGATCGGAGCCGAGATTGTTTTTCCAAAAGCGATCGCTCACGATGATCGGCGGAGTTCCTTCGTTGACTTCATCGCGCGCATCGAATAGGCGTCCGGCTGACGCGGTCACTCCCAGTGTGGAGAAATAAGTTGGGGTGACGATGTGGCCCCAGACGCGCTGGGTTTGCCGGTCAAAACTGACGCCGAACGGCACCGGAGCGAGGTAAGCCGAGGTCGATGCGAACAGATCCTTATGATCGCGGAAGCGGCGGTAGGCGGGATAGGAGATGGGCTGTTGAAGGGTGACCAATTCATCGGCTTTTGCCACGCCGGGCACGTCGCGCAAGATGGTTCCGTTGAGTTCGCTGAAGAAAGAAGAACCGGCACAGATGGCCAGGCTCATCGATACGACTGCGACGAATGTGGAGGCAGGTTTTCGGATCAGCAGTCGCATCTCGTAGCGGAAATCCCACACGAGTTCGCGCAGGTGCGCGACCGCGAGTTGGACGGCGAGGTCCGCGAACATGGAAATGAGACCGAACAGGTTTTGACGCCGTATCCAGATGGAAGACTCCTCTGTGGTCTCAGACATTTCTCGCTCAAAAGCACAGAGGAAACGGTGAGGGAAGAATCGTGTCAGATTTCGATAGAGACTAACGACGAATGCAGTGGAGCGCGAGTCAGCTTGCATAAATCATGCCTCCGATCGGGCGATGCGGCGTTTGGCGCGGATGACGCGAACCAAATCTTCAAGGCGCGTGCTTTCGGCTGCGAGGACGCGCCGCCCCAAAGCGGAGAGGCGATAATAACGACGGCGCGAATCGTCTTCTTCCGCTGATGGTCGCCGCTTTGCCTCTGCGATCAGATCCGCATCGAGCATGCGCTCCAGTGTGGGGTAGAGCGTCGCCGGCCAGAGGCGAATCTTTCCATTGGTGCGCAGCAGAACTTCCTGCATGATTGCATAGCCGTGCTGCTCTTCGTTGGTCAAGGAAAGCAGTACGTGGAACCAATTTGGCTTCAATGGAAGGAAGCGGTCGACGGAAGGGCTGTCATCGTTTGTCACGGCACAACTATATATTAGTCACGATATATATTGTCAACGATATTGGAGGGCGGCCAAGATAATCGCACTTGGAATTCTCTTGACATGCGAATTGGCAACGAGGATCGATTTTGTCTGCATCCGGGGTTTTAGGGCGCCAATTAAGCTCACATTGCCCGCGCAACAGCTGTTTTCGGCAGTTCCAATTCGAAGATATCGCCGCTTGTGGTGCGGGCTGAAGGACGCCGAAAGGCAACAGCAGATTCTTCGCTCTCCACCCCCGAACTCAGCCCCAAAGAGCATGGTTCGCTCTTTGGGTGCCCCTGAAAAGCGTTTGGGGCCCCGTTCGCAAGAATGACAGCCGAGAGTTGGCTGGCTATTTTGGATTGAAGACACTGTCGACCGCGACTTCGGCGATGGTTGATTGAAGAATCCAAGTTCGATCACGTCATGGGTCAGACGAGTTCGTCGATGCGAAGAGTGAGGCTGTTTTCGGCAGCGATCAGGCTCGATCCGTCGGCGCTAGCTCCGGCGAGACTTGAAGCGGTAGCCACGTATTCGCCGCCGGACTCTGCCACGCTGGCGGAGTACTGAGTGCCGGCCACGGTAGTTGAGAAGCTGGTCTCCTGCATTTCTTCGGCGGCGCTGCTGTCGCTCGCACCACCGGAAGCATGGGCGTTTCCACTTCGCGAGGGAGTTGCTGAGCTGGCGGTCGCTGAACTGGAAGCGGGCGTCGTCGAAGCGGCCGATGCGGTTGCAGTCGATTTGGCAGCGGGCCTTATCGGAGTGGCGGCTGCCGGATTCAAGACCGTCATGCTTGACGAATGGGATGAAATTGCGGTGATCAACATGGTTCTTCCTCCTGAGTGAAATGCGATCTCCCAGGCTGTTCATCGGCAAAAGCGACAAAATCTTCAAAATTGGGATGGTTCGCTCCAAAAGACCCCGATTTATGGGATCACTCAACATGGTCGGGCGACTGGTGATCGGCGTGGCCAGTCTTACGCTCGGGGTACCGGTTGAACTTGAAGTGATCTGAGAAGTAGCGGTGTGAGGAGGTGGGTGAAGGACTCGCCTCGATGCCGAACGGGGAGCACTTCGCGCAGCCGCACGGCAAAGATGAGCGGTTCTTAGAGCGGAGTCCAAGGCATTGAACCCGGAGCGTGCAGCCGTGGGAGGAATTGCGGATCGAGAGCGGCGGGCGGGAAGTTGGAGCAGGGTGAAGGTTAAGAAATGCGGGAGCAAGGGTGCCCAAAATGGGGGGGCAAACTCCAGAGTGCGTGTTATTATTTCTTCACACGATGTTCACCCAGGCTCCTAAAACGCGCTGTTGTTTTCTTTGTTGTCGCTGCCGGCGCGCGTGAGCTTTAAACTCCCTACTGCCTACTCTTCGGCAACTGTTTTCGAAACCACCAGGCACTTTTCGATTCATTTGTTGCAGTCCTTGAGCACCCTGTAGTGAAGCTGTACCTGTAAGAGCTGTACTTGCAGCCTTCGGGTTTAATCATCGTAATCCAACAACGATCCGCGATTCCTCTGCAGTTCTTTCAGCAGCCAGGGCCGGTCTATCTGTATCTCTTTAGGAGGAACAATGCAACGATTCACAAGGTGGCTGCAGGCATCATCAGTGCTGCTTGCCCTGCTGTCGCTAATGTCGGTGGTATCGCCGGCACAAACGTTCCGAGGTAGTATCAATGGCACGATTACAGATCCTTCGGGCGCGGTTGTTCCGGGCGCGAAAGTAACGGCCACCGATGTGGCTACGGGTGTGGTCCGCGACACGGTTTCGTCGGGAGCGGGCGAGTTCTTGTTTAGCGACCTTCCACTGAGCAACTACACGATCAAGGTAGTGGCCGCTGGTTTTCAATCAACCGAAGTCAAGGGCGTACAGGTTCTAGCCGGCAAGATTTATACGCTTCCTGTCAAGCTGAACGTTGCGCAGGAAGCCGCCACGATTGAAGTTTCCGCCGATACTCTTTCGCTTGACACAACCACCGCCACGCAGACTACGACGCTTGATTCAGAGACGTTGCAGGATGTGCCGCTCAACGGGCGCGACTTCACGCAGCTCCTGGGCACCTCGGTGGCCTTTTCCGGCTACAACAACAGTGGTTCGGTCAACGGTACCCGCAGCAACCAGATTAATTACACCATCAACGGCACGGACAACAACGATCTGTATCTGAACGCGGACGCGGTCAACCAGGGTGGCATCAGCGGCATTGCGGGTGTGGTTTATCCCATTGACGCGCTCGACGAATACTCGTTGCAGACGACGGGTAATAGTGAATCGGGCCGCAGCCCCGGTGGCAACCTGAACGTCACCACCAAGTCGGGAACGAACCAGTTCCACGGCGATGCTTACTATTACAACCGTAACGAAGCGTTGGCTGTAGCTTCGCCGTTTGCCCCTACCGGCGGCCCCTCGCTTCCCCTGCGCAACCAGAATTACGGCGCTTCGATTGGCGGGCCAATCTGGAAGGACCACACCTTTTTGTTCCTCCTGGTTGAGGAGCAGAAGTTCCTCATCGGCGAGTCCAACACCGTCACCGAACCCTCGCAGGCGTATGTGGCGGACGCCCTCAAAGTGCTTGCCAACGCCAATGGAGCCTACAACTGGACAGACAGTAATGGCAATGTTCACACGTGGTCAAATGTGGCCGCCAGCCAGGTCTCGCAGAACATTCTCAGCACGCTGTGGGATCCGAGCGTCATCTCCAGCCTTGGCGATGCGCCTGGCAACTACTCCACCGGCGCGCCGCAAGCCGGATACAGCCACAACGCCGTTACCCACCTCGATCACAACTTCAGCGACAAGAGCCATCTTTCGGCCATCTGGTACTTCGGTCAGGGCTATGCAGATGCTCCTGACTGCGTTTTCGTCTGCGGATACTTGCCGGAGTACTTTCAAACGGTGCCCACGCACATCGAGAACTTCAATACGGTGTGGAATTACAGCATCCGTCCCAGCCTGAGCAATCAGCTTGCCGCGGGCGTTAACTACTTCATGCAGGACTTCGCCGATTTGAATCACTCTCAGAATCCCCTGACATTAGCCGGTCTCAATACCGGCGCAACGTTGTCCGGGGCTCCGCAGATCGCCATCAACGGCTTCGACTCCATCGGCATCACACCGACCTCGGGCCGCAACGACATCTCCGGCCAGCTTGCGGATACGCTCTCCTGGACGGTGGGCAAGCACCAGCTTCGCTTCGGCCTTGAGTATCGCCGCGCCTACATCGACCTCTACTACAACTGGGGCGCACGCGGCGCCTTCTCGTTTAACGGCGCCCAGGGTCCTTGGTCTGGCGCCACCGCTACCAACTCAACCGGCGCGACCGACTCGAACATCATCACGCTGGCCGACTACCTCGCCGGCTACACGTACCAGTCCAACATTACTCTCGGTACGCAAGAGCGCTTCATCTACACCCACACCGGCAGCGCATTCGCAGAGGATTCCTGGCAACTTACGCCGAAGCTGAATGTCAACCTCGGCCTGCGCTACGACTACCAGCAGCCTTTCTACACCAACGATCCAAACCTCTCCGTCTTCGATCCCAAGAGCAGCACCGGTCTGGTTGTTGCTGGCGGCGGCTCAGGCACGCCGGGCTACATTTACAACAGCAACAAGACGGACCTGTCGCCGCGCATCGGATTTTCCTACCAGGCGCTTCCGAGCACGGTCGTCCGCGGCAACTTCGGCATCTACTTTGACCAGCCTGCCGGCCAGGCCTTCTTCGGCAATATCGGCATTCCTAACAACGGTGCTGGCGGCGCCAACAACAACCCCGTTGGCAGCCAGCCAAACTACTCGATCGCCAACGGGGCCAGCGTAGACAGCAACGGAAACCCCACTCCGGTGTGGAGCTACAACCAGACAAACCCGATCTTTACGCCCGCCGATGGAACGCCTACGGGCGCAAACGTGGTCTCCATCTACTCGGCGAGCCGCAACTTCAAAACGCCCTACGCCGAGCTCTTCGGACTCAACATCGAGCAGAGCCTGAGCAAGTCGTGGTTGTTGAACATCGGCTATGCAGGCACCGTCAGCCGCCACAACCTTGTCTTGCAAGACATCAACCAGAATGCATTGGGAGCTGATCAAAGCACCGCGACAGTTGTTGGTCCGAACGGATCCACGTTCTCCTACCAACAGTCCACGCGACCTTACTTCAACCAGTTTCCCAACTTCGGCATCATCAACCAGATCAACTCCGCCGCCACCTCCAGCTACAATGCGCTGCAGGTTTCGCTGCGCAGTAGTCTGTGGCATGGGCTAAGCACCCAGTTCGCTTATGCGTGGAGCCATAATCTGGATGACTCCAGCGTCTTTAACACCATTCCGCAGGACTCGCTCAACCTGAAGAATGACTGGGGCAACGCCAACAACGACATCCGTAACCACTTCAGCGCGTATGTCAACTATGCGATTCCCTCACTCGCACACGGACCGAACGCTCTGACGCACGGCTGGGAGGTCAACGGTATCCTCAAGTTCCAGGACGGCCAACCGGTGAACATCCTGACCGGCGCGGACAACAGCGGTACCGGCGAGAACGAGGACCGTGCCAGCATCACCGGCAAGGCTCTTACCGGCAGCGAGAAGGTGCAATCGACCGATAATGGGATCGTGGCGCAGTACCTCAACCCGAACAGCTTTACCACGCCGGCTAGCGGCAGCTACGGCAACCTGGGCCGCAACCAGATCACCGGACCCGGCTTCGGAAATGTGGATATGTCGCTGATCAAGACCACGCCTCTCTACAAGGAACGTGTTAAAGCGCAGTTCCGCGTTGAGATGTTTAACGTCTTGAACCGCATCAACCTCGCGCAGCCGTTGAACAACTTGGGCTACGGTGGCTTGTTCGGCGCCAGCACCTCGACTATAGGTGTCTCCTACGGCGCGCCTGGCATCGGCGCCGGTGAACCCTACAACACGCAGCTCGCTTTGAAGATCCTTTTCTAAGGCGAATTGAGGCTAACCGAGCGAGCCGGCCCAAGTGGCCGGCTCGCTTCGTTTTGAGAGGATACTGCGCAGCCTGAGTGAATGTCGGCATCGGGTTTGCTGGGAGGGCGCTGAGATTGTTGGGGAATTCATGGAATTCGGGGTTGTATGGGCTTGATTTAGCAGCCTTGTAACCTCCTGTTCACACTGGCCCGTTAGCCTGAATCAGGTGACAGTACACGTGCCTGAGATTCGAATCTCCCAAAGCCAGTTCCAAACTGAGGCGGGGCCGCCGCCCCCGAAGCCTTCAGATGTGGCCCCTATAACTTCGGATGTGCGCAGGTTTCTTTTGTCGCGGGGCAACTCGGCCATAGCGGACGGCGGGTTTAAGGCGCTGATGATTCTCTGCGCTCTCAGCATCTTTGGGATCGTGGTGTTGATCGCGACGGAGCTGACGCTGCGGTCGAACCTGGCGTGGGCGAAGTTTGGATTCCGCTTTTTCTTCAGCGCCGATGTAGACCCCGTAACCAAGCTGCCAATGTACTGGGACCCGGTCAATGGGCACTTCAGCGCGCTGCCGTTTATCTATGGCACGCTGGTGTCGTCACTGATGGCGTTGGTGATGGCGGTGCCGCTGGCGATCGGGGTGGCCGTATTTTTGACGGAGATGTGTCCGCGCGCATTGCGCAGTGCGCTGGCCTTTCTGACCGAGCTGCTGGCGGCGATTCCCAGCGTGATTTATGGATTGTGGGCGGTATTCGTCCTGGTGCCGCTGCTGCGGGAGCACGTGAATCCGTGGCTGATTCGGCTGTTGGGCTGGACGGGGCTGTTTGCGGACGATAATCCGACGGGGCTGGGATTTTTGTCGGCCTCAATGATTTTGGCCATCATGATTTTGCCGATCATTTCGTCTCTCACCCGAGAAGTGATGTCGGCCGTGCCGCATTCGCAGCGTGAGGCGGTGTTGGCGCTGGGTGCGACGCGGTGGGAGATGATCCGCATGGGCGTGCTGCGCAATGCGCGCATCGGCATCGTGGGCGCAGTGATCCTCGGTCTGGGCCGGGCGCTGGGTGAAACCATGGCCGTAACGATGGTGATTGGCAATAGCCCGGAGATGCGGCACTCGCTGCTGGCCAATGGAAGTTCGATGGCAGCGGTGATTGCGAACGAGTTCAGCGAAGCGAGCGACGATCTGCATCGCAGCGCGCTGATCGAGATTGGGCTGGCGCTGTTCCTGGTAACGATTGTGGTGAACGCGCTGGCGCGGATGCTGGTGTGGGCGGTGACACGCGGTACGCCGGCGCAGGTGAATTGAGGAGACTCGGGTGAACGTAGCAGAAGCCACATTCCGATCGCGGCTGCGCGGATTTACCGATAGCGCAGTTACGGGACTCGCGGTATTGGCCACGATCGTGGTAGTAGCGCCGCTGGTCGCGATCTTTGTCTACCTGATTTACAAGGGAGCGAGTTCGCTGGACCTGGCGTTTTTTACCAAGGTGCCGAAGCCGCCGGGTGAGTCGGGCGGCGGCATGGCGAACGCGATTTTTGGATCGGCGATTTTGCTGGGACTGGGTAGTTTGCTGGGCGTTCCGGTGGGGATTGGCGGGGGAATTTACCTGGCGGAGTTTGGCCGCGGAACCAAGCTGGCGAACGCGATCCGTTTCACGGCTGACGTGTTGAACGGGGTGCCGTCGATAGTGATGGGGATTGCGGTTTACTCGCTGGTGGTGATTCCGCAGCATCATTTCTCGGCGTTTGCGGGCGGCGTGGCGTTGGGGATCATGATGATTCCGACGGTGACGCGCACGACTGAAGAGATGCTGCTGATGGTGCCGCACGCGGTGAGGGAAGCGGCGCTGGGATTGGGCGTTCCGAACTGGCGTTCGGTGTTGTCGATCACGCTGAAGACGGCGTCGCCGGGCGTGATTACGGGCTGCATGCTGGCGTTTTCGCGCGTGGCGGGCGAGACGGCGCCGCTCTTGTTTACGGCACTGGGAAATCAGTTCTGGAGTGCGAGCCTGAAGGAGCCAATCGCGGCGCTGCCGCTGCAGATTTATGTGTATGCGATCTCGCCTTATGACGATTGGCATCGCATGGCCTGGGCGGGTGCGCTGGTGTTGATTGTGCTGATTGTGCTGGCGGTATCGCTGGTTCGTTATGTGACGGGCCGCGGGGTTTTGAAAGGGGCAAGCTAAGTGGGTGTTGGGATCGAGGTAACCAACCTGAATGCATGGTATGGGACCAATCACACATTGCAGGACATCAACCTGCACATACCGGCCAACCACGCGACGGCGCTGATTGGGCCGTCTGGTTGCGGCAAGAGCACGTTTGTGCGGTGCTTGAACAGGATGCATGAAACCAATCCGATTGCGCGGGTGACGGGGACGGTCAGGATTGGCGATCTGGACATTTATGAAGACGCCAAGCCGGTGCAGATCAGGCGGCGCGTGGGAATGGTTTTTCAGCGGCCGAATCCGTTTCCGACCATGTCGATTTATGACAACGTGGCTTCAGGATTGAAGCTGAACGGGTATAACAATCGGCGTTCTCTGGATGAAATTGTTGAGAAGTCGCTGAAGAATTCGGCGCTTTGGGAAGAGGTGAAGGACGATCTGAAGAAGAAGTCCGGCGCCAGTCTTTCAGGTGGTCAACAGCAGAGGCTTTGCATTGCGCGGGCGTTGGCTGTGGACCCGGAAGTGTTGCTGATGGATGAGCCGGCGTCGGCGCTCGATCCGGTTTCAACGTCGAAGATCGAGGACCTTATCTTCCAGTTGAAGTCACAGTACACGATCGTGATCGTAACGCATAATATGCAGCAGGCTGCGCGCGTGGCCGAGAAGACGGGATTCTTTTTGAACGGGCGCATGGTGGAGTTCGACTCGACGCACAAGATTTTTACCAACCCCAGCGACAAGCGCACAGAAGACTACATTACAGGCAGGTTCGGATGACACGGATACGCTTTCAACAAAGCCTCGATGATTTGAAGGAGAACCTGCTGGTGATGGCCGGGTTGGCCGAGCAGGCGATCCAGCGCGCGATTGAGGCGTATCGTGTGCGCGACCTTTCGATTTGCGATCTGGTGAGCCGCAGTGAAGTGGCGATTAATCGCATGGAACGCGACATTGACCAGGCGGCGCTCGACCTGCTGGCGATGGAGCAGCCGATGGCGATCGATCTGCGTTTTATCTTGAGCGTGATCAAGATCAACGCGGACCTCGAACGCGTAGGCGACTCGGCCAAGAGCATTAGCGACCGTGTGCGCAGCATGGAACAGATGGCGGTGGCCGAGCTGCCCGTAGATATTCCGCGGATGGCGACGCTGGCGGCGGACATGGTGCGCAAAAGCCTGCAGTCCTTCATTGAGGCTGACGCGGAGATGGCGCGGTCTGTGCTGCTGATGGACGATGCTGTCGATGCGATGAACCGTGCGGCGTATAAGTCGCTGACGAAGGTGATGGAGGAGCAGAGCCATATCGCTCCGCAGGCGTTGAATGCGCTGATGATCAGCCGCAGTCTGGAGCGTGTGGCCGACCATGCGACGAACATCGCCGAGGATGTGATTTTCTGGGTGCAGGGCGCCGATGTACGGCATCACAAAAGTGTGATGGCGAAGCAGCAGTCGCAACCGCCGGTGGCGAGCTAAATTTGGACTGTATTCAGCCCATATAATCTACATGAGTGATTTGCAGGTTTGTTTGGCCCCGCGAACCGAGTACGTTTTGGGAGAACTGCAGTTTGACGGAAATACAACTTCCCAATGATATCGATGAAGTCCTGGATACGGCTTGGGCGGCGTGCAAAGACATTCCAGGCTATCTGGTAGAGGCCGAAGCTCGATTTATCGGGCTCGTTGCGGCGTGCGCTGGCGCGGGTGGTGGTGGGGGAGATTGTTGAGATTGGAAGCTTTAAAGGTAAATCGACGGTCATGCTTGGCACGGTCGCCAAGCACTACGGCCTTGGGCCAGTTGTTGCAATCGATCCCCACAATTTCAACTCTTCCGAGCTTCTAGATCAGCGATCCGACCCAGACTCCTCGACCTACTCAGAGTTCTTATCTAATATTCATAACGCTGGCGTTTCTGACTTCGTGGAGATCCACCGGGCCTGTTCTCAAGATGTATTTCCGACTTGGAACCGGCAAATCCGATTTCTTTGGATTGATGGAGATCATAGTTACAAAGGCGTCAAGGCAGATTTCGACGGCTTCATCAGCTACGTTCTCGATGGGGGGCTGGTCGCATTCCACGATGCTCTTCACGAATTTGCGGGGCCGATTCGCGTCTTTGTCGAGGACGTTCTTCTCTCAAATAATTTTGGCGCCGCAGGGTTCGTTCAGTCGATAGCGTGGTCCCAAATCCGGCAGCGCGACGCCGCGTGGTTCGAGTCGGAACGAGTTTCACTTGAGCGTATAGCCAAACGGTTAATTCCATTCGTCAGAGACGGCCATCAATTGACGGGATTTGAGAAAATCCGCTGGAAGTTGAATCGATCCGAAAAAGAGTAAAACTCCGGCTGCGCAGTAATTTAAGCAACCCAATTGGAAGGAATTTAGGAAAAAGACAGGCGAGGCCTTCCCGTGGAGCTGCCGGACCTCGCCTGAGGAACAAACTTGCGTGCGGCTGATTGGGACGGACGTGGTCACCAATCAGCCACGCGAATCAGTGGATCTTGATGTCGCCGGAACCGGTTTGGACGCGGACTGTGGGACCGCCGCCGCCGATTTTTCCGGTGATGTGATGTTTATCGAACGATCCTTGCACCTGCATTTCGTGGTCGGTGTGGACGTTTCCCGAACCAGTGGAGGCGTCGAGAACGAAGCCGCCGCTGCCCGGCCAAAATTCAATGTTCCCGGAGCCGGTTTCGAGCTTCCAATCGCCTGCGACCGAACCGGCGACTTTGATATCGCCTGAGCCGGTGCCGGCGCGAAGACTGCCCTTCAAGTCGCGCAACTCTATGTTTCCAGAGCCTGTTTGAGCCTTGATGTCGCCCTCGCCGGACTGTTCAGCGAAGATGTCGCCGGAGCCGGTGTTGACACTGAAACTGCCGTGAAGACCGGTGGCGTGGATGTTGCCGGACCCGCTGGTGAGCTTGGCATTTTCGCCGATGCCGTCGTCGGTCACATTGCCGGAGCCGGAACTGGCTTCGAGGAAGGCATTTTCGGGAGCCTGGATCTCGTAGTCAATGCTGATGTTATGGAGATTTTCGTGATGTGCGCCGATGCGGATGATGTTGCCGGTCTGCTCGATGGGCGGATTGGCGGCGATTTGGCGAACTTGTTCATCGCTTCCACCCCAATTTGACTTGACCTTGCCGTAGATATGGACTTGAGTGCCGGAGCCGCGGGTGAGATGGACGTTGCCGGAGCCGGTGGAAACGGAAAGCTCGACACGGCCGCTGACCGAGAGAGTGCGTTCGAAATTGGCTTCCGAGGCCAGCGCAGGAAGGGTTGCCAGGGCTAGCCCCGCCGCTACTGCCAATGCAAGTTTCATGGAGTTCCTCGATTCGTTCAACGGTGAACAGTGGTCAGTTATGCTTGCGCGAACTGTCTTGCCACTTTTGGACCGTTCGTGGTGCCGGATTGACGCGTAGAGCTTGCCGGGATATTGAAAAGCATCCGGAAGGCCAAAGTCGAATTCGATCAAAATCCAATCAAGTCATGAGGTTGCGCTTAAAGCATGAGATTCGGCGGTCAGTCGCCTGTTCACTTACGGACAGCAGTGTGCGCGCGTGGACAGACAATGGTGCTCGCGAGGGATTTTGCAGCCGCTCGCGTGTCTTACAAGTGTCTTACTGTTGTAAGACAACCTTGTCGCCTTCCTTGAGGCCGCTCAAGAGCTCTGTCACCGAGCCGTTGGAAAGGCCGACTTTGACGGGTACTTTGCGTTTGCCTTCTTTCTGGCTTTTGTCGGGAATTTCGACGGAGGCATTCTTCTGACCGTCGTACATTACGGCGTTTTCGGGAACGGTGAGCACTCCTTTGTGCTCATCGAGGAGGATTTCGGCGTTGGCGGTCATGTTGGCTTTGAGCTCGCCTCCTGGATTATCAATGGATACACGGACTTCAAAGGTGGTTACGTTGTCTTTTTCGACGCCGAGCGGAGCAATTTTGGTGACTTTGCCGTTGAAAACGCGGTCGCGAAAGCTCTCGACCTTGATGCGCGCGGCCTGGTTCATATAGACGTGTGCGATGTCGGCTTCATCGACCTTGCCTTGCACGTAAACCTGGGTCGTATCGCCCTCGGTCATCACCAGTGTGGCGGTTGAGCCGAGGACAAGGATGGAACTGACGGCGTCACCGATTTCTACGTCGCGGGAAAGAATCACGCCATCCATGGGGGCGACGATGGTGGTGTAGCTGAGTTGTTCTTCAAGCTGCTTGAGGCTGGCCTGGTTTTGCATGACCTGGGCGCGAGCCTGCTTCAGCTTGGCGGTGTCGACGCCGATCTGGGCTTTGGAGGAATCGCGACGGGTGAGGGCGGCAAGGTAGTCTTTGTTGGCGTCGTCGAGGGCCTGCCTGCTGACGATGCCGTCTTTCTGCATTTGAAGGTTGCGGTCGAGAGTGACCTTATACATGGGCAGGTCGGGAGCGGCGGCGTTGACCTTGTCCTGTTCGATGTTGGCTTCGTAAGTGCCGACATTGGCCTGTGCGGCGGCGAGTTGAGCGCGCTGGGCTTCAACCTGGGCGAGGATTTCCTGTTGATCGAGTTGCGCAAGTTGCTGGCCTTTATGGACGTGGTTGTTGATGTCGACATAAAGCTTTTCAACGATACCGGATGCTTTGGATTTGACCTCGACTTTTGTGATTGGCTGAATTTTGCCTGTAGCCACGACGGAGCGAGCAACATCGCCGCGCGTAACCTTGGCGATTTTGTTGGGGTCAATGGATGTGCCCGAGGCCATGCGCGCGAGCGCAACGCCGGCTGCGCCTACGACGATTACGGCCCCGACACCCAGCCAGATCCAGAACTTCTTACTCTTACGCGACGCAGCCAAGGGAATCCTCCGAATTATCAGGAAAGACACAGACCGGAAATAGATGAGGCCAAGTGTCTGACGGCGGGGACGAGCGAACTGTCAACCGCTGTGTGTTCATACGCAGGGCAGAAGGCGTTGGTTCCAGAGCTGGGGAATAGGGGAATGATTTTGAGGCAAGTGTGGAGGCTCGCGGGATTTGGCGGGGGGATTGCGGAACGCGAGGGTCGCGGCCCTAAATGCTATGCTCACAGGCGAGATGCCCGGTCTTTTGCTGCTCCAATGTGTCGCTGTGGCCATGCTGATTCTGGCCAATGGATTTTTCGTGGCCGCGGAGTTTGCGCTGGTCTCGATCCGCGACACGCGCATAGAACAGATGTTGGCGGCGCGAGTCCCAGGGGCGCGGGCGGTGCGACGCTTGCAGCGCGACCTGGACGATTTTTTGCCGGCGGTTCAATTAGGCGTGACACTTTGCTCACTGGCGCTGGGATGGATCGGGGAGCCGCTGGCGGCGGAGATATTTTTGGGCTGGATGCGGATGCTGCCGCATACGCCGGCAAATTCGCTGGCCTACGCGCATGTGGCAGCGGTCGTGGCGGTCACGATCGGCTTCTGTTTTATTACGTATTTGCATGTGGTGATGGGCGAACTGGTGCCGAAATCACTGGCATTGCGGCGGGCCGAGGCGCTGGCGGTGGCGGTGGCTCCGCCGATGCTGCTGTTTATGGCGCTGGCGCGGCCGGCGGTGCGGTTGCTGAGCCGATCGGCGGCCGGGGTGCTGCGCGGCTTTGATGTGACCATGACGGAGCGAGCCTCGGTGCATTCGCCGGAGGAACTGAAGCTGATTGCCACGGCGGCGCGGCGCATGGGGCTGCTGCCGAAATATCAAGAAACGCTGGTGCATCGGGCGCTTGAACTGGACGATGTGCCGGCACGCGAGATTATGACGCCGCGTCAGAAGATTTTGTCGCTGCCGTCGAACATGCTTATTGAAGAGGCGAGCGCGCGGGTGATCGACCTGATGCACTCGCGGGTGCCGGTTTATGACGAGACGCGAGGGCCGGAACATATTGTGGGCGTGGTTTATTCGAAGGATCTGGCGCGGTTGATGTTTTTTCGCCCGTCGGGGCCGAGGACGGCGGTGTTAGCGCAGGCTGGCGGGGGATTTCGGAAGGTGGGGCAAGACGCACAAGGGTCGGCGAGCGCGACCTCGGCGCCAGCGCGTTATGCGGCGACTCCTTTTGCCGAATTGCGGCTGAGCCAGGTGATGCATGACGTGCTGGTGGTTCCGGAGACAAAGACCGTGCTGGACCTGATTCGCGACTTCCAGCAGCGACGCCGGCAAATGGCAATCGTGGTGGACGAGTATGGGTCGACGGTGGGACTGGTGACCGCTGAAGACGCCATCGAGCAGTTGACGGGAGAGTTGGAGGACGAGTTCGACGATCCGGCGCGACCGCTGATTACTTCGCCGACAGGAGTGCTGCTGCTGGATGGGGGCGTGAACCTGCGCGATCTGGAGACGCAGATGCAGTGGAAACTACCGCGCGACGGAGGGGTGGAGACGCTGGCGGGATTTCTGCTGACGCAGTTTGGTCATATACCGAAGGCCGGAGAGACCACGGTGTTCGATGCGCGTCGATTTACGGTGATGGAGATGGATGGGCGGCGTATCAGCCGCGTGCGGGTTGAACCGGAACAGGCTCAGGCAGCGAGTTGATGATCTGGTGGAAGCAGCTTTGCTCCACTTTTACCGCGATCCGCTCAGGCAGACAAAAGCGTTGGGACGGCGTTCAGTTCGGCGAGGATGCGGCTAACGGCCAGGTCGGCGGCTGTCTGGGATTGCACGGACAAGTCCATCGAAATGGACTGGTGAGGGTCGATGGTGATGGCGTAGAGAATGACCTCTCGCTCGCCGCCCTGGATATAGAACACATCGAGGAGATCTTTGACGCCGATGTCGTGGGCGGTGAGTGTGGGTGGATAGTCGCTCGAAAAGCGGGGTGTGGTGCGCGTGACAGTGCCGAGTGGGTTGCCGTCGGCCGCAGCATCGATGAGGATGATGCGGTCGGCGGATTGAAGGGGCTCGAGGAGGACGAATCCGCCGGTGCCGCCGTCGAGACATTCGATGGGTGACGACGGCGGGTTTTGAGCCAGATGTGTTTCTACGGCTCGCACTACGTGAACACCGACGCCCTCGTCACCCATGATGACGTTGCCGAGGCCGAGGACCAATGTCTTTTGCGCGCTAGTCGTCACTCTTCTCCCGTTCGAATTTCCATCCGCCGACGATGGAGGAGATGGTACCGCGCCCCTCGATGTAGTCGTGATAGAAGGCCAGATAAATGTGGACAACGATGAAGGTGACAAAGAACCACAAGAACAGATGATGCCAGAAGCGGACGCCGGATTCGCCGCCCATGAGGGGCACAATCCAGACAAACATGCGCGGCAGCCACGAACTGCTCATGCTGGAGTAGAGCGCGAAGCCGGTGATGGTCTGAAAGACAAAGGCCAGAAAAGTGAAGAAATAGATGAGCCCCGCCAAGGCATTGTGGCCAGTCGAAATGGGGCCGTGGAGCTGGGTTTCGAGGACGTCGGCCTTGATGACGTCGACAATTTCCTGGCGCTGCGACGGCTTTAAGGGAAAGAACGCCGTCCATCTGGCATATTTATTGCCGACAAATCCCCAATAAAGACGGGCCAGGAAGTTGAAGACGTAGACGAATGCGCAGACAAAGTGGATGAAGCGTACCCAGCCGAACCAATATTGCTGATAGGCCTCGGCCGCATAAAAAGCGCGAACGGGCGCGCCGATGAGGTAGCCGGTGATGCAGAGGGCTACGAGAGCCACGGCGTTGATCCAGTGGTAGACGCGCACGGGCAGTTCCCACACATAGACGCGGCGGTACTCGACCGGATGCTTGACGGCCGGGGCGATCGCGGTGTTGGCGACAACGTTTGGAGTGCTCATAGGCCTCACTCGAAGGAAACCTGGTGAAGGTGCCGACCTTGCGGGTCATAGAGATGAACGGCGCAGGCCAGGCACGGGTCAAAGGAGTGGATAGTGCGCAGAATCTCAACCGGCTGCTCGATGTTGGCGACGGGAGTGCCGATGAGCGACTCTTCGTAGGCCGAACGCTGGAGTTTTACGTCGCGGGGTGAGCCGTTCCACGTAGTAGGGACAACGAGTTGGTAGTTGTCGATTTTGCCGTTGCGAATCTTGATCCAGTGCGCCAGCGCGCCGCGCGGAGCTTCGGCGAGACCGACGCCTTCGGCATCGGCCGGCCAGGATTTTGGATCCCAGCGTTCACCATTGAATGTCGAGGTTTCACGCGTTTTAACCCGCTCCATCAACTGGGCGAAGAAGTCCTTGATCCACACGACGGCCAGCTCCGCATCGATACCGCGCGCGGCAGTGCGTCCCAAGGTGCTGAACAGGGCGTCGACAGGAACGTTGAGCTTGCCTAGCACCCCACCGACTGCTTCTTTGACGTCGGCTCGGCCGGAGGCGTAGGAAACCAGGATGCGGGCCAGAGGGCCGACTTCCATGGGGTTTTCTTTCCAGCGCGGAGTCTTGATGAATGAGTATTTCTCATAGCCGGCAAGAGTTTCAAAAGGCGGCTGGGGGCCAGTGTAATTGAGCTTGGTTTCTCCGCTCCAGGGATGGATCCCCTCCGACTCCCCTCCGTCGTAGGAGTACCAGGAATGGGCGATGTATTCCTTGATCTCCTGTGAGTCGCGCGGGTTGACGGGATGGACGGTGCTGAGATCGCGGCCGAGAACGGCGCCGCGGGCGTACTTGAAAGATTCCGGCTGGCCGTAGCCGCGGGTGGGATATTCTCCGTAGGCGAGGTAGTTTTTCAATCCGCCGCCGTACTTTGCCCAATCCTTATAGAATGAGGCGACCACGAGCAGGTCTGGGATGTAAACCTGGTTGACGAACTCGTCGGCCTGGGCAATGAGACGGGCTACGAGGTTGAGGCGCTCGGAGTTGATGGCAGCCACTTCATCGGTGTCGATGGAGCAGGGAACACCGCCGACGAGATAGTTGGGGTGTGGGTTTTTTCCGCCGAAAACGGTGTGAATCTTGACTACATCTTTTTGCCACTCGAGGGCGTCGAGGTAGTGAGCTACGGCGATGAGGTTTACTTCGGGCGGTAGCTTGTAGGCTGGATGGCCCCAGTAGCCATTGGCGAAGATACCGAGACCGCTGGCGGCGAATGCCTTGATCTTGTCTTGTACTTCGGAGAAATAGGAGGCCGTGTTTTTGTCCCACTTCGAGTAGGTGGCGGCAAGCTCGGCCGCTTTTTTGGGGTCGGCTTTGAGGGCGTTAACGATGTCGACCCAATCCAATGCGTGCAGGTGGTAGAAGTGCACGACATGGTCGTGGATGTAGAGCGTGGCGGTCATGATATTGCGGATCAGCTCGGCAGTGGGTGGAACGGAGATGCCAAGCGCATCCTCAACCGAGCGAACGCTGGCCAAGGCATGAATGCCGGTGCAAACGCCGCAGACGCGCTCGGTGATGGCCCAGGCGTCGCGCGGGTCGCGGCCGATGAGGATTTTTTCAAGCCCGCGCACCATGGTGCCGGAACTGAAGGCGTCAGTGATGACGCCATTTTCGACCACCGCTTCAATGCGCAGATGGCCTTCAATACGAGTGATTGGATCGACGACGATACGTGTCATGTGCCCTCACGACTCCTTGTCTTCGGTGTCAGGCTGGTCTTCGGCATGAACTTCCGCGATGACTTTGTGTTTGCGAATGTTGGTCACGACGGCGTGGGCTGCGACTCCTGCCAACGTGGTGAGGCCGACGGCCGTGCCGATGGTGTCTGCCGTGCTTTCAATGCCGAAGCCCGGGAACTTGGCGAGATGCTGATAGAAGGGACCGGCATCCCAGAAGCCTTCTTCGCTGCAGCCGATGCATCCGTGACCGGACTGAATGGGATAGCTTGTACCTTCATTCCACTTGACCACGGAACAGGCGTTGTAGGTGACCGGGCCCTTGCAGCCCATCTTGTATAGGCAATAGCCTTTGCGCGCGTTCTCGTCGTCAAACGACTCGACGAAGAGGCCGGCATCGTAGTTGGGGCGACGATAGCAGGTGTCGTGGACGCGGCGCCCGTAAAACTCCTTGGGCCGTCCCTGGCTGTCGAGCTCGGGAATCTGGCCCAGGACGAGGAGATGAGTCACCACGCCCATCATGACGTCGGCGATCGGAGGGCAGCCGGGCACGTTGATCACGGGCTTGTTCACCAATTTGTGAATCGGTGTGGCGCCCGTGGGATTGGGCTTGGCGGCTTGTACGCATCCATTTGAAGCGCAACTGCCCCATGCGACCACGGCGGCTGCATCCTGCGAGACGGTCTGCAGGATGGATTCGGCAGTTTTGCCGCCCACCATGCAGTAAACGCCGTTATCGGCTGTAGGTACAGCACCCTCAACCAGGACGATGTACTTGCCTTTGTGGTTTTGGATAGTGTCGTTGAGGCTTTTCTCGGCCTGAAAGCCGGAGGCCGCCATGAGAGTCTCGGTGTAATTCAACGAGAGCACGTCAAGCAGGACGTCGGCGACGATGGGGTGTGATGCGCGCAGGAAAGATTCGCTGCAGCAGGTGCACTCCTGAAAATGCATCCACACGACGGCCGGTTTTTCTTTCTTTTCGAAGGCGGAGACGACTTGCGCCATTCCTGACTGGTTGAATCCTGCGATGGTTGCGGCCGCACCGCAGAACTGGAGGAAGTCCCGGCGGCTATAGCCCTTTTGCTGCATCGACTGCCAAATGGAGTGCCCCATGCGTACCTCTCTTGCCATGCAGGCGGCGCGCTCCACAATCATGCTGGAGCGGAAGATGTGACCGAAATCGCCGACTGATGAGAATGAACCTATCGGTTTAGTAACACAAGCGGCTGTGAGCCCCGTCACAACTAGGCCATGATTGCTGTGACTTTCGCAAAATGGGAATGGGAATCCCAGATGGGATGGTTTTGGACGGATAGCGAGCGATGTGAGTCGAAGACTGTACTAGGCGGAGGGCAATGTCTTAGTTGTCACCGCGATAGAGGAGATCGCGGATGGCTTTTCTGCGGGCCGCGTTGGCTTCAGCATCGGCGGCAAGCTGATCGGCCGCGGAGCGGCGCTTTTCCGCTTCTTCATTAACTTCGGGCTCACTGCAGGAAGGACAGCGGTTGGCGAAGCCGGGTTTGCCGGGCCGAAGCTCGAATTCTTCGGAGCAGACGACGCAAGTTTTGATCGGGAACGACATGGCTTTTCTATGGTAGCGAAAATCGTCGGATGCTTAAAGTGGTTGAGGCTTATTGCCGGTGGATTTCCAGGCCACGTGTGAGCGTCGTCACATGATCGACCTGATGGCTGCGGCACCAGGATTCGAGTCCCTTGGCCAAACGCTCGGTGGCACGGGGATCGGCATAGCTGGCGGTTCCTACCTGGATCGCGGTGGCTCCGGCGAGGAGAAACTCGACCGCATCTTCGGGGGTGATAATGCCGCCCATGCCGATGACAGGGATGGAGATAGCCTGCGCTGTCTCATAGACCATGCGGAGGGCAATGGGCTTGATGGCGGGGCCAGAGAGGCCTCCTGTGACGTTGCTGAGGCGCGGCTTGCGGGTCTCCGTGTCGATGGACATGGCGAGAAAGGTGTTGACGAGGCTGACGGCGTCGGCTCCCGCGGCGGCGGCAACCTGCGCCATCTGGGAGATCGAGGTGACGTTTGGCGACAATTTGATGATGATGGGCCGGGTGGAAGCGGAACGGGCGCGGGTTACCAAGTATTCGAGCGATGCGGGATCGGCGCCGAAGGCCATGCCGCCTGCATGCACGTTGGGGCAGGAGACGTTGATTTCATAGGCCGCGATGCCTTCCGCGGCGTTGAGTTTTTCGATAACCGAGATGTATTCGCCGACGGTGTAACCAAAGACGTTAACGATGACTTTGCAGCGGGGATAGCGGCGCAGCGGTGGAAGCTTGCGGGCGATGAATTCATCGACCCCGATGTTTTGGAGGCCGATGGCGTTGAGCATGCCTGCGGCGGTTTGGACGATGCGCGGCGCCGGATGGCCGGTGATGGGCTCGAGCGAGATGCCCTTGGTTACGAATCCCCCGATGCGCTCGAGGGAGACGATCTCTTCAAACTCGATGCCGTATCCAAAGGTGCCGCTGGCGGCGATCACGGGGTTGGCCAGTTCGATGCCGGCCAACTTCACTTTCATGTCGGGTTTCACGCGCGGCGGACTTCCTTTTGTTTAGCGTTTGGTGGCGTTGGCCGGCTTTAGAGCTTCCGACAGGACTCGACCTACGGCGGCCGATGGTTGATTGACGCCGGCGAGTGAGGCAAAAGTGACCGCCAGATCGACGGGGGCCACACGTTCATGATACTCGCCGGGCAGAAATGGCGTCCCGTAGAAAGCGAGCGGCACGTGGCGGTCATAAGACCACGGACTGAAATGGGTTGTGCCTGTCTGACCAACGCCGCCGGTCATCTGGTAGGCATCGAGAAGGATCATGACGAACCAGTTGCCGTGCTGGGCGTAGCTGTGGGCGAGGATGCGGCCCATCTCGGTGGGTGGCAACTGTCCGTGAGCGAGGTCGAGACGCGTGTAGAGGCTGACGATGTGGGGAGCAGACAGAACCCGATTTGGCGAAGTTTGGGCAGGGGCGGACTTGGGTGCCTGATTGGCAACGGCGTCGGGAAGCAGAGCGGCAACGGCATCTTCGGCGGTTTTTTCGTCGATTCCCACTTTTTGAAAAGCGCGGCGGTCGAGGGTCAGGTAGGGCAGGTCCGGTCCGGACATGAAGAAATCAAGTTTTTGGCCGGGAGAGAAGCGCTCATTGAGCTTGGTGTCGACATCTGCGTAGAGGGTTTTTACATTCAGGAAACCGGCGTGAATTCCGAGCTTTGCGGCTTCGGCAGGGACGGGGGCGACACCATGATCGGCCGACAGCGCCAGCCACACGTTCTTAAGTCCCACGGTTTGATCGAGCCAGGCGAAGAAGCCGTCGAGATCGTGATCGAGGCCGAGGACCATGCGATGTTCGAGCTCGTTGTCGGGCCCGACGGCATGGCCGATCAGGTCGTTGGCAGAGAGTGAGATGGTGAGGAGATCGGTGACGCCGTTTTGACCAAGTTTCTCTCCGGCGATCAGGGCTTTGGCGAAGTCGAGCTCATAGCTGTTGGCGGCAGGAGTGCGGCCGACGACGTCGTGGAACTTGGTTGTGCCCACAGCCTGGGCTTCGCGCTCTGCCTGGGCGATGCGGTCGCCGGTATTGAAGGCATGCGCCCAGTCGGGCAGGTGCTCCATGTAATAGGTCGAAGTGGTGAACTGGCCGGACGCGTCGTCGATCCAGAAGGCTCCATTGGCGGACTGGCCGGCTGGCAGGATGGCGGCGCGGTCTTTCAGAGAGATGCCGTAAACGCGAGACCGGCCTTGGGTTGCGAGGCGAAGTTCATCGCCCAATGTGGTGGCGCGCAGGTTGAGCGGGGAAGCTCCGTAGAGGAAGTTGGGGGCGTTGATTGCGGCTCCGGGCTGGTTGGCGGGAAGGGAATTGGAGGGCAGGTCGACGAGTCGGTAATGGCCGTCCTCGACCGATGTGACTTTGTGTTCGTCGGAGCGCGAGGCGTCCCACCACTCGTTGGAATCGATGCCGTGACCGTCGGTGTAAGCGCCGGTGCCGATGGTGGCGTGGCCAGGAGCGGTCTTGGTGTTGGCGTAGTCGTAGTAACAGTCAGTGAACCAGGCGCCCTCATTCATGAAGAGGCGAAAACCGCGGCCTTTGAACTCGCTTTGGTACCGATTGAGATAGTCTCCGCGAAACTGATCGATGACAACGACGACGATTAGTTTGGGGTGGCCGGAATATACCTGGGCCGGGGCTGAACTGGGACAGATTGCGAGAAGTATGAAAAGTGAAAAGGCGAGAAAGGAAGCGGGCAGAGGCCGGCGTGAGCGCATATCTTCATGATAGCGAAGCCTCGTGACAGTTCGATGTAAGCGGTTTGTATGGCGGGACTTATTGATCTGCGAAGACGAGAGACTTTGCTTTCCCACCCATTCCCGCAAAAAACGCGGGAATGGATGGGGCACCCTGATATCCATCGGTACGTCGATGTGGAACGGCAATTAAGCGGTGACAGGCTCCTGGGCGCTGACTTTGACCGGGGTGAGCCAGCCGAAGCGATCGGGTTTGAGGCCGTTGGCGATGGCGAAGAACTCGTCAGCGATCTTTTTGGTGATTTCGCCTGGTTTTCCGTCGCCGATCAGGATGCGATCGATGGAGCGGATGGGGGAAACCTCGGCGGCGGTGCCGGTAAAGAAGACTTCATCGGCGATGTAGAGCAATTCGCGGGGCATGGACTGCTCGAAGACCGTGAGGCCGAGATGCCGGGCGATGGTGAGCACGCTGTCGCGGGTGATGCCGGAGAGGGCGGAGTTGGCGAGCGGCGGGGTGTAGAGCACGCCGTTGCGCACGACAAAAACATTCTCTCCGGAGCCCTCGCTGACCAAGCCGTTGACGTCAAGGGCGATGCCTTCGGCGTAGCCGTTGATGTCGGCTTCCATGCGGATGAGCTGGGAGTTCATATAGTTGGCGCCGGCCTTGGCGAGCGCGGGCATGGTGTTGGGCGCGAGCCGGTTCCAGCTTGAAACGCAGACGTCGGCGCCGTCTCCACCGGGCATGTATTTGCCCCACGGGAAGTTGGCGATGTAGACCTCAATGGGCGAACCCTTGGGGCTGACGCCGATTTCGCCGTAGCCACGGAGCACGATGGGGCGGATGTAGCAGGGCGCAACGCCGTTGGCTTCAATGACATCGACCACGGCAGCGCACAACTCCTCTAGGGAATAGGGAAGCTCCATGCGATAGATCTTGGCGGAGTCGAGCAGGCGCTGCATGTGCTCGGGGAGGCGGAAAACGGCCGAGCCCTGGGGCTGCGCGTAACAGCGAATTCCTTCAAAGACGCTGGAGCCATAGTGGACGACGTGGCTCATGACGTGGAGGGTGGCCTGCTCCCACGGGATGAGGCTGCCGTTGTGCCAGATTTTGGAAGTCGTTTGGATGGGCATGGGGGTGTAGCTGCTCCTTGAATCGCGACAATCGCGGATATCAACCCAGCGTAACGCGCGCGGGGTGCGTATGTCACTTTGAGTGGGAAAAGTTAACTGTCGAGACGGCCTTGAAGGCGGCGAACGAGAGGGAGTGATTTCATGGGAAGCTTCCCATCGAGCTGGTGGTCGAACATAAAAAGCCACCAGCTGGACGGATTGAGAACCATGGCAAGGAAAGAGCAAGGTTGCAGGTCGCGCCGATTAGGACAGGACTCGGAAGAACAGCGCAGCAGTGGTTTCTGCTGCGCCTTGTTGATACGTGGTTGAGCGGCGAACGAGTTGCCACGTAAACGATCAAACTTTCACCGGAATTTGGGGGTCATCGTTGTTGTTTCCGGTTGCATCAACGAAGGGTAAATCTAGTTTTATAAGTAAAATTCGTTAAGATATTCGATATTTTTTACGCCTCTATTTTTTAGTACCACTGTTTTTAATCCTTGGTATGCAAGGAGGTAAATAGGACTGCTCTTAAGGACAATTAGGAATTTCTGAACTGATAATCACATAACTACGCGGCGGTAACAAGACTAATGCGCGAGAAAACAAAACCAAAGTCACTATGGAATAGGAAGCGGTTGCTACACGTCGAGACAATGCTTGGAAGGAGTGGCGCGAAATGAGGCTCCCGGAGTTGCAAAGTAGTGGCGAGCGGTTAGTGTGTTAAGGTTCATGCGAGAAATTACGTGGGTCATGGAAGGGGAATTTTTATTTCAGGCGAGACGGATCAGGCAGCCCGGCGGCGATTGCCGGGGTTGACGGTTAAGGAAGGTTTGATGCGGCACCCGTTCGATGCCGCCAATGGCGTGAACACCAGTGGGCTGGTCGCGGGACGGCACCTGGCCAGCGGGCACCGCAGCGACCGGCATGCAACGGCGTATTACGGAGTGGCGCCTTCGGTTTTTCTAGCTTTGATGCGGCGATGGCAGCGGAGCAAGCCGGGCGCCTCAGTGGAAGAGACGATCTTTATCGATGTGGGTGCGGGAATGGGGCGCGCGATGTTGCTGGCGGCGGAAATGCCGTTTCGCGCGGTCGTGGGATTGGAACTTAATCCTGCGCTGGCGCGGAGAGCGCGGAGGAATTTGTCGGTATGGAGGAAGATGGATCGGGCACGCGCGCCGATGCGACTGGTGTGTGGCGATGCGACGGAGTTTGGATTTAGGTCGGCTCCGACGGTGGTGTTTATGTTCAATCCATTTGGGGCTCCGGTGATGCGGCGACTGTTGCGGGCGATGAGCAGGAACTTCGCGCATCATGCGGGTCAACTCGACGTGTTGTATGTGAACAACGAACAGGAAGCCGTGTTTGAAATGCAACGTGGGTTTGTGAGGCTGTTTCACGGCCAGGTCAAGCGATCGCGAGCCGACGCCAAGGCCGACCATCAGATACTGACGCATCAGCCTGATGGTGAGTATGCTTCGGCGAATTTTGAAGACTGTTCGATCTGGCGATGGATGGGGCGTTAGATGGCGTTTATCGAGCGTCGTTGAGCAAGCAGTTGACGAACCATGGCTCAAAGGAGAAAGCTGTCTGCTGGCAGGTTGGCGGTTCGATGGGTCGAGAATCGGAGCGCGCGTGCCGGGGTGATCGAAGTGAATGAGCCGCGATTGATTTTAGGAATTGGCGAGTTGCTGTGGGACATGCTGCCCGAGGGCGCAAGGCTGGGAGGTGCGCCTGCGAATTTTACGGTGATGGCGGGCAGGCTCGGGAGTCACGCGGCGATATTAAGTCGCATTGGTCGAGACGAGTTGGGACGCAATGCAGTTGAGATTCTTGATCCTCTGCCGGCAGACACGGAGTTCTTGCAAATCGACACGGCGCATGAAACGGGCCGAGTTACGGTAGCGTTCAAGGGTGGGCAGCCGGAGTACACCATTCACGAGCCGGCGGCGTGGGATTTTATGGAGCTTTCGGATGAGTGGGTGCGGCTGGCGGAGCGCGCCGATGCGATTTGCTTTGGATCGCTGGCGCAGCGCAGCCGGGAGTCGCGTCAGACGATACAAACGCTGGCGGCGCAGACCCAGGCTTCGTGCATCCGCGTGTTCGATGTAAATTTGCGGGCTCCGTTCTATTCGAGTGAAGTGGTGCAGGAGTCGCTGGAACTGGCGACCGTGATGAAGATGAATGACGCGGAGGTACCGCTGGTGCTGGGTTTGCTTGGGCTGCAAGGTGGCGAAGAGCAAACGTCGGAAGCGCTGCGGGCGGGCGCGGAGCGGCTGCTGGATGAGTTTCCTACGCTGAATATGGTTGCGGTGACGCGTGGTGGCAATGGAAGTCTGCTCGTAACTCGCGATGCATGGCATGCGCATCCTGGAGTTGCGGTGAAGGTGACCGACACGATTGGTGCGGGCGATGCGTTCACCGCTGCGCTGACGCACTACCTGCTGAAGGGCGCGGACCTAGCTACGTTGAACGAGGCGGGGAATCGCTGGGGAGGCTGGGTTGCGTCGCAAGCGGGAGCGATGCCGGCGCTCGACGACAAGGTTCAGGCGAGCATTATGGGAGCCATCGAGGCGGAGGGTGTTTTAGAGTAAAGACATTGTGATAGTGAATATTGCCCGCCGGGCGCACGACCATAACTGGGAACTCGATCCGATTACGCGCTCCCTGCTTGATACGGATTTCTACAAATTGCTGATGCTTCAGTTTATTTGGAAGCATTTTCCGCGCACGCGCACATCGTTCACTCTGTTGAATCGCACGACGAACGTGCGACTGGGCGAAGTCATCGAATTGCACGAACTGCGGGAGCAATTGCAGGCTACGCGCAAACTGCGATTTCATAAGTCAGAGCTGATCTGGCTGGCTGGCAATACATTTTATGGACGCAGAGGAATCTTTGAACCGGGCTTTCTGGAATGGCTTGAGAATGGGTTTCGGCTGTCCGATTTTGAGTTATCGGTTGAAGACGGGCAGATCAATTTGCGCTTCGAGGGACTGTGGACCGAGACGACGCTGTGGGAGATTTATGCGCTGGCGGTGATCGATGAATTGAAGACGCGGGCGAGCCTGAAAAAGCTGAGCGAGTTGGAACTCGACATTATGTATGCTCGAGCAAAGACGCGGCTATGGGAGAAGATGGAACGGCTGCGCGGCGTTCCTGGACTGAGTTTGAGCGACTTTGGAACGAGGCGGCGGCACAGCTTTCTGTGGCATGAGTATGTTGTGAAGGCGATGAGCGATGTGCTGGGCTCGTGTTTTACGGGGAGTTCGAATACTTATCTGGCATACAAGCACGATTTGGAAGCGATTGGCACGAATGCGCATGAGTTGCCGATGGCATTGGCAGCGATGGCCAATAGCGATGAGGAGTTGCGGACGGCGCAGTATCGCTTGCTTGAACTATGGCAGAAGACATATCAAGGCGAGTTGCTGATTTTACTTCCCGACACATTTGGGACGACTCAGTTTTTGCGCGACGCGCCGGATTGGGTGGCGGATTGGACGGGACAGCGCATTGACAGCAAGGACCCGTTTGTCGCGGGCGAAGAGTACATTGCGTGGCTCAAGCTGCGAGGGCGAGATGCGCGCAGGAAGAGGCTCATCGCATCAGATGCGCTTGATGTCGATCGGATCCTGGCGCTTCATGCGCACTTTGGCGGGAGCCTGCTGAATGGGGCTTTGCCTGACGATTTTCGAACGTCTTCTGATTTTTGCGATGGGGCGCGATGGGTGCCGCATCGGAGCATTCGATTCAGCGCTGGTTGGGGTACTTTTTTGACCAACGATTTTCGTAACTGCAATCCGCAGGGAGACGACAGCTTTAACCCGGTGAGCCTGGTTTGTAAATTGAGTGAGGTCGAAGGGCGACCTGCGGTCAAGCTTTCCGATAACTATTCAAAGGCTATGGGACCGCCCGACGAAATCGAGCGGTATCGACGGATCTTCGGCGTTGAGGGTGTGGCCAACGTGCCGGTTGAAGCGTGAGTGTGGCATCACCGGTTTTTCCGATCGATGACTTATGGCGCCGTCGGTGCGGGCGGAGGTATGGGCTTGGTCTTGGCGCGAAGATAACCAACTAGCTGCGCCACTTCTTCATCGGAAAGGGATTCGCGAAAAGGCGGCATTTTCTGACCGCCGTTGAGTATCTGATTGGTTATTCTTTCCGGCGACCATGTCTTGTCTTTGGGCAGGTCTGTCAGTGATGGAGCTTTTTTTGTTCCAATGCCGCCGACTCCATGGCAATAGGTGCAGCCTTTGTCGCGAAACAAAACGGCGCCTGCTTGTTCGTCTGCTTTTTTCGAAGAAGCTAAGAGAGGATGGGAAGAAATAGACAGAAGAATCAAGCAAAGCAAGAGAACTCTGGAGCGGTTTTTCGGAAGAATCACAAGCAGTATTCTCGCATGCCGAACTTGGCTGCGGCTCCAACTTTGTGAGGATGGCAAGCCTGGCCGCGAGCCTACGTTCAGCACCGTTGGCGTGGGTTTGGTCAGCCTTTGGGATTCTTGCCCTTGGAGATCAGTTCGAGAGCTTTTTGAATGCGATTGGCGCGTGTTTCGGGCTTTTTCGCGCTTTCGATCCAGTCGACATATTCCTTTTTATGGGAATACGAGAGGGCGGCAAAGCGGTTGGCTTGCTCGGGGTGATCCGCTAGCGCAGCCTCGAGATCGGGCGGGGTGGTGACAGTGCGCGTCGCGTCATCGAGATGCAATTCAACTTTGACGGTATCGCCAACGTTGGCGGCAGCGCCCTGCTGGAGGTTTTTGTCGACGCCGAGGATGTGGATGCCGTCGCGAGGCATGAGGGAGTTGCGGAAGGCGAATCCGTTGATGGTTCCTCGAACAGGGACCTGACCCTTGCGGCCGAAGACTTCAAGAGCAGCGAAAGGGAAGCGCAGATAGACCCATGCTCCACCAGGACCGCGGCCGAGCAATTCGGCCTGGAAGGCGACGGATTTAGAAATGGATACAGGCGTTGGTAAGTCTCCACTATTGGGAATTGTAACCGGGAAATTGTTTCGGCGAGGAGATGTAGGCAAACTAAGATGTCGTTGCAATCGAGCTTGTATGCAAGCCAGTTGAGACGGGAACTATCGCTGCGTAACCGGCGCCACGCGCGGGGCCGGCTGCACGTGGAGAGTTACGGCGGCGCGCCGGTGATTGTGTATGCACCGGATGCCAAGCGCCACGGGAATTTCTTCGATGCGGCTTATGGGGCAATCCTGGCACGGCCGGAGTGGATGAAGCGCTTCAACAAGATTCATGCGCAGGGGCGGGCATTGCCGAAGCCGGCGATTGATCCGGCGCGCAAGTGGCGGGAACTGGATTCAAGCATGAGTTCAGACGCGCTGTTGATGAATGTGATGTGCACGCCGGGAGTAGCGGAATCGCCGGTGATACCGCGCGCCCTGGGAGTAGATTCGGATGAGTTGCCGGTGTTTGGGTGGAAGGCGCGCGTGCCGCTGAAGAATGGATTGCTCGATCGCACGGAGGTGGATATGCGCTGGGGCGGTCTGCTCGTCGAGGCGAAATTGACAGAGTCTGATTTTCAGACGCGCAAGTCCGCAGTAGTCGAAAATTATCGCGATATCGATGTAGTGTTTGATCGCGAATTATTGCCGCGCGTAACGATTGCCGTGAGCCGCAGGAAAGAGGCTGTCGAGTTTCCAGAAGATTATTCGCAGGAGTGGGAAGAAATTGCAGAGCACGATTTGCCAATGTCTAATGCGATTGGACTGACCGTGCCTGTTGCGGTCGAGCCGGGGTATGCGAGCTATCAACTTATACGCAACGTGCTGGCGGCTTATGCGCAAGGAGCAAGCTTTTGCGTGATGCACGACGAGCGACGGCCGGATCTGCGCGAAGCCTGGTTTCAAGTGATGGCGGCGGTGAAGAGCGCGGAGATGCGGGCGCGATTGAAGGTGCTGACGTGGCAGGAATTTGCAGGGATGTTGCCGGCGGATTTGCAGGAATTTCTCGACTTGAAGTATGGCATTGTAGCGCCGGGGAAGGAGCCTTCGTCAATCGAAGGACTTTGATTGGAACCGTGATGCTTATTGATCCGGCAAGAAAAACAGTGACATTGCATTTCCACCCATTTCCGAAAAAAGCGCAGAAATGGATGGGGCACCCTGACTGCATTTAGTCGCCCGATCGTTAGTGCAGTGTGAAGCTTTTGACGGCGATGGCATTCGGAGTGCGGCCAGCGGGAAGCATGGTGAAGAGCGACTTCGAATTGGTGCGCACCACTGCCACATCGGCCGAACGAGCATCGACGACAAAGAGCAGATTCCCCGCTTTCGAAAATGCCATGGCTGAGGGGCCTTCGCCGACACGGATGAATCCGCTGCGCTTGCCATCGTCGATCGAATAGATAGTGAGTTCCTGCGAGTGAAGGTTGCTTACATAGAGCAGGGCATTGTCGCTTGACACCAATCCGCGGACAGGGTCATCGCCCATGATGTAGGCGCCGCCAACATCGTTCTTAGATGTATCCACTTCAGAGATGGAGTTGGACTGCGAGTTAGAGACGAACAATTCTCCGCCATCGGGCTTGAGTGCCAACTGAACAGGCGCGCGCCCAACATCCATGAGGGTTTCAAGGCGGTCGGGGACGTGCGTATCGGGATGAGCCAGGGCGATGACCATGACCTGATGACCAGCTCCGCAGGATACGAAAGCCTTTGATGAGTCGGGAAGAATGACTGCATCAGAGGCGCCCGGACAGCCCTCGAAGAAGGCGCGAACGCGACGAGTATGTGGGTCGATGAGAGTGACGGAGTTGCCGCCGCGATTGGCGACCACCACAGTCTTTTCATCGGGTGCGATGCGGGCCTGGACGGGCTGCTCGCCGGTGCCAATGGCAGCGACTTCGCGATGCGCAACCAGATCGACGACGGAGATGGCGTTGGACCCGGAGTTCGCGACATAGGCCAGTTCACCGGCCGAGTCAATGTCGATGGAGACGGGCTGGCGATGAAGATTGATGGTGGCGACTATTGCATTTTTTTCTGCATTGATGACGGAGAGCGATCCCTGGTTGCTGGCCTGAGCTCCAGAGTTGATCACGTAGACTTCGTTGCGCACGGGGCTGGCGGCAACGGCCACCGGATTCTGGCCAACGGGTAGTTCGCGATCAAGGCGAATGTTGACCACATCAAGCACGGTGACGGTGTTGCTGCCGCCGTTGGTTATGTAGGCGTATTCGCGATAGGAGGGCGGATACTGCGGGAAGTCGTGGGGGCGGCAACCGGTGAGTGTAAGCGCCAGCAATGCGAGCGAAGGAAGATAAAGCCTGCGCGATATTAATTTGTAGCTCCGCATCCCTTCGCGGAGAGCACGAAAGGATGCGGAACGGAGAGATTGATCTTGCATAAGCAAATGACCGCCGTTAGCTGCCGATGCGGTCATGAACGCCGGCTTCGATTTGGATTCCGCGAGGTAGTGTGCGCTGCACGATGGGGGCGATTTGCTCGATCTCGTCCATCATGCGCGCGAATTGTTCGGGATAGATGGACTGGGGGCCGTCGGAGAGGGCCTTTTCCGGTTGATTGTGGACCTCAACTAGAACGCCGTCGGCTCCCACCGCGATTGCGGCGCGCGCCATGGGCAGGACCTTGTCGCGCTTGCCGGTGCCATGGCTGGGATCGACCAGGATGGGCAGATGGCTGAGGCGCTGGACGGCAGGAACAATGCTCAGGTCGAGCGTGTTGCGCGTGTGATCGGCAAAGGTGCGAACGCCGCGCTCGCAGAGGATGACTTCGTAGTTGCCCTCGCTCATGATGTATTCGGCGGCCATGAGGAATTCGTCGAGCGTGGCGCTCATGCCGCGCTTGAGCAGTACCGGCTTGCGCAGGCGGCCGGCGCGCTTGAGCAGCGAGAAATTCTGCATGTTGCGGGCGCCAATTTGAATGACGTCGGCCCAATCGGCGACCAAGTCGAGGGTTTCGTTATCGATGGCTTCAGTAATGATGCGCAGGCCAAATTTGTCCCGGATATCCGCCATGATGTGCAGCGCTTCGACGCCCAGTCCCTGGAAGGCATAAGGAGATGTGCGCGGCTTGTAGGCGCCGCCGCGGAAAAACTGCGCGCCGGAAGCGGCTACCTGTTCAGCGATCGCAAAGGCTTGTTCGCGGCTCTCAATGGAGCAAGGACCGGCGACGATAGCCAGATCGCGGCCACCGATGGAAGCGTTGGTCCCGGGGAAGCGAATGACGGTGTCTTCTTCTTTGACGTCGCGGCTGGCGAGCTTGTAGGGCTTGGAGACGCGTATGACTTCGGCGACTCCCGAAAGCTCTTCAAGATTGCCGCGATCGACCTCGCCTTGGTTGCCGGTGATGCCGATGGCGGTCCGCTGGGCTCCGGGAAGGGGATGGGCACGGAACCCCAATTGCACAATGTGATCGCAGACGGCCTGGATTTCTTCCGGTGTGGCCTGCGCCTTCATGACGACTAACATGATTGGGCCTCAACCCATGAGTTTACCGGTTGAAGCGGCGGAGAGCAATTTCTTCAGAGGGAGGACCCGAGCGATGGCCCGGCGTTGCTCGACTTGACCCGTGTTGGGACGAGACGGCAGGGTGTTGACGATGGCTGAAGAAGACCAGGGTCAGGATTCTTGCCGCGCGCAGGGCGAGGCTTTGCGGCAAAAATCGCGGGGGTGACAGCGAGACCGATAAAAGCCAGGCCAATCACAAGATCGTACATCACGATGGTTTCTCCACGTTCGGCTTGCCGAGCGAGTCGACAAACCTATGATCGTGGAGAAGGGGAGTTTCGCTGAATCCCCTGAAGGGGGAGGCGAGTGAAACAAAAGGGGGATCAAACTCACCTGAGAATTGTACGAATCTGGATCAAAAGGCACGAAATCGAGTCGAGGTTGTCGCGATTTGGGGCAGTTTGCGGGGCCAGAATAGCCTTCAAATTACGAAAGTCAGGGTTTAGGGCGCGTGCGGGCATTGCGTCTTTCCGAACGCCATTTCACGCCCAGCCAGGCGAGGTACGAGAGCTGGACAACCCAAGTAATGATGTAGGCGGCAACGACGAATTGGTGGTCGAGAATAGCGCGTTGATCCATTTTTTCCTCGTTTTTAAGTAGCTTCAGGCTGATTCAAGCCAAGTATTCAGGTTAAACGTTACTCTCCAGGGCTTCGAGAGCTTCCTGGTTGGCGATCTTCTGGTGTTGGCGCTCGACGTTGAAACGCAAAATCAGGATGAAAACTCCCCACGCGAACCAGGACAGCATGTTCCAACCGAGAACAGCCTTCATGGAGGGAGCCATGCCTGAGCCTTCACCGCCTCCAAAAACCGGCGCGGGATGCTGGGTGCGCCACCAGCGATTGGACATATAAACGATGGGCACGTCGAGGGCTCCGAAGATGCCAAGAACCGCGGCCAGAGTTTGCATTTGAGGCCCGGCGGCAAAACGGCGTAAGAGCAAATAGCTGACGTAGATAAGCCAAAGGACGAGGGTGGTGGTGAGGCGAGCATCCCAGGTCCACCAGATGCCCCAGGCGCGACGACCCCAGAGCGGTCCGGTAAGAAGCACGACGGTGCAAAAAACGACGCCGACTTCAGCTCCGGCAACGGCCCAGGCATCATAGGCTTGGGCGAGCTCAGGGCGGTTGCCACGGAAGGACAAATATCCAATTGAGCCCACCAGCGAGACGGCGAAGAAGATGAAGGCTACGGCGGCCGAGGGGACATGGTAATAGATGATGCGAAACAGGTAACCCTGCATTGCGTCATCAGGGGCGACATAGATGGCCTGGTAATAGCCCCAGATCATGAGGGCGACGACGATAGCGGCGTAAAGGCCAATGGCCAGCTTTTTCATATGGTTTAGTCCTACCACCTGCAATTGTGCCGGGCAAAGCTCGGGGATTTGTGCAGGGACGCTTTCAGTGTACGACGGAGGCGGAGTGGGAGTCTCGATCGGGGTGTTGATGTCCGTTTGAGATGGGACTCCACGGTCCGAGATCTCAGGCCGTTTACAACGCCAACTGCCGACATGCCTTCTAAAGTGAGCAGAGGTAGACAATGCAGAGATTGAAGTATCTGGGTATGTTAGTCGCGGTCGTCGCAGTTCTGGGGGCGTCTGGAAATCGTGCATCCGCACAGGTTTCCGTTACCATCGGCGCTCCCCCTGTGTGTCCCTATGGATACTATGAGGTTCCACCTTACCGTTGTGCTCCGGATGGGTATTATGGGCCGGAATGGTTCTCTGGGGGCGTATTCATTGGCGCGGGTCCATGGTTTCACGGACCAGAACGCTTTTATGGACACGTAGATCATCACTTGGACTTTCGTGAGGGGTATCACGGACGCTTCCCAGAACGAGGCGAGCGTCCAGTGGAGCGCCGGGCACCCTTTCACGGCGAGGCGATGCACGATCCGCATGGACATGAAGGGCCTGGCGGACACAGGTAAAGTCAATAGGATCAATGGCTTTAACCGGACAGGCCTTCGATGAGGGCCTGTCTTACTTTTGTCTTACAGAATTATTCAGCGTGGAAGACGACGTCGAACAGTAAAAGACTGACGGTAGTGAAGATAATGTCGTAACCGGCGAGCAGCTTGATCCACAGGGTAGGGTCGCTTTCGCCGGTGAGGATGTACCTGGTAGCTTGCACCATGGCAAGAAGAGCAGGTAAATAGATCGGAAAGAGAATGAGAGGCAGCAGGAGTTCGCGGTTCCGGCTGCGGATGGAGAGGGCGGCGAAAAACGTTCCGTTTGCAACCAGCGCCCACGTCCCGAGCGGCAACACGAGGGTGAGCAGCCATGCTTGCCCTAGGATATGTAAGTTATAGAAAACGAAGAAGACAGGTGCCAAGATGATTTGCACCACGGTGACGAAGAGGAAATTCGCAACTACCTTGGCGAGAAATAGCTCTGCGCCGGAGGTGGGCGCCATTCGCTGCGCATCGAGAACCTGGTGGCGGATTTCGCGAGCCCAGGCTTGATTCAGGGCGCTGACGGAGGCGAACATCGTCGCGACGCAGAGGACGCCGCCGGCGATCTCCTGAGAGACTGGGCCGCGAGGGTCGAAAGCGATTGAAAACAGCACGACCACCAACAGGGCGAAAAAAAGCATGGAATTGATTGCTTCTTTGGAACGCCATTCGATGCGCAAGTCCTTGATTAAATGTGTCCAGAGTGCGCGCGGCATCAGGGCGCCTCGGAGCGAGATTTGGTGAGATCCGCAGTCTGAACTTCGACATCCATGGCTTGGGCGGCGCGCAGATAGTCGGTGGGGGAGAGGATTAGTTGGGTTCCGCGGGCACCTGCGGAGACGCTGATCTGGTCAAAAAGAACGGCGGTTTCATCGACGTAAACGGGAAAGGATTTGCGGGATCCAAAAAGCGTTACGCCACCGCGGATGTAGCCGGTTAGCGGCTGAACCTCTTTAAGAGGAGCCATTTCGGCCTTGCGCAGGCCAGCGGCACGAGCCAACTTTTTGAAGTCCAATTCGGCGTCGCCGGGAATGACAGCGAAGCGGTAAATGTTGGGGCCGCCAGTGACAAGGAGCGTCTTGAAAACCTGCTCAGGCGGCATGCCGATTTTTTTGGCCACGGTGATGGCCGAAAGGTCATTCGGATCAACTTCATATTCGCGAAGTTCGAACGGGATGCCCAGGGTTTCTAGGAAACGCGCGCCATTTGTTTTCATAAGGTTGGAGTTCCCGGCTCAAATGATGCCACGCGACCGGCGCGGAGTGCCAAAACCCAGTCGGCGATAGGGGCGGCGAGCTCCCGCTGGTGGGTGGTGAGGACAATAGTGCGATTGCCACGTCGAAATTTGGCAAGCAACTCGACCATCTGGCGTGCCGATTCAACATCCATGTTGGAGAAGGGCTCGTCGAGCAGGAGGAGTTCGGGTTCTGGAAGCAACACGCGGGCCAGAGATGTGCGCTGGCGCATGCCTTGAGAATATTGCCCCAAGGTGCGAGAAAGTTGGGGATCGAGGCCAACTTGCTGAAGCGCTTCGGTCGGGGTAAGACAAGAGCGTTCCGGATAAAGCGACGCAAAATAGAGAAGGTTTTCCTGCGCAGTCAACTCGTCGTAGAGCATGGGGGCGTGACTCATATAGCCGATGCGTTCGCGGGCATCATGGGGGTCGAGATCGCCGAAGACCTTGACTTTGCCATAGCTTGGCCGCAGCAGTCCGGCGAGGACGCGCAGTAGGGTGGATTTGCCGGCCCCGTTCTCTCCCACGAGGACATAACAGCGACCCGGCTCAAGATCGACCGTAACTTGGCGCAGGGCAGCAAATGAGCCAAAGAGCTTGGAGACTGTATCGACGCGTACGGAAGAAACAGAGGAAGTTGTCGGGGTCATGCCGTCAGTTGGCTGTTGCTGGCGCAGTAACAGCTGGCACAGGGGGCGCAGCCACGGAGGCGCGTGGATTCGACGATTTGGGCGCTGCCGTCGGTTGCGCTGGACCCATTCCGGGTTGACCTGGAGCGTATTTGCTGGCGCATTTGGCTTGCAAAACGTTGGCGTGAAAGACGCCGTCGCGACCGTAAGTCCCCTCGGCGAGAGCCTGCGAGTCGTCTTTGAATGTGTCGGGCGGCGGTTCAGAGCCCTTGTAAGTCACCTTGAGCTGGCGGCCGATTGCAGCCTTGGGAGAGTGGCTCTCGAACTCATTGAGAACAAAGGTCACGTGGGTGCCATTTTGCTCGATCGACCCGGGCAGCACAAACCCTTCGACGCGCAGATTGCTCTTGTAGGCCTTGTCACCCAGGCCGCCGAGTTCGGCAATGGTGACGTAGTAGCTTTTGTTCGAGCCATAACCTGAGTAGGCGAGCCAACCGATTGTGGCGAGGATGATCGCTACGGCAAACCCGATGCGCGTGTTGTTCGAGGACTTTTTCATAAGGAACTCAGATTTAACGATACGGGCACGGAGGAACCGGGTCAACCCTATGTTGGTGACAGGGATCACACGAGATGGGAACGAAAGCGATCGCGATGTCCCTCCGCGAGTCGAGTACGTTCAATCGGGGCTTAGAGTTCGAACCGGGTTACACGTCGTCTTTGGTGTCGTGTTTTGGAATTGAGGCGACGATTGCCGGACAGCCGATCATCGCGATGAAGGCGAGAGCAATGAGAATATCATGCATAAATCACTCCAATAATTAAGTTACTACCGTGTCTCTCAAAATCTGATTTCGCCGAATTGTTAAGAGCACTCGGCTAAATGCAGGTTGATTTAGCTACTACTTTACGCCGAAATAGATCTAAAACGGCGCATTTTACCCTCTTTGGTAACGTAATCAATGGCGAAAAGTAATCACATTTCCACCCAGAAAGTGGTAGGAATGAGATAGCAACAGGATGTTCAGCTTCGATTTGACCTAAGTCCTGAGAGGAAGACGCAGGTCCTTCCAGGCCGAGGGGAATTCGGCATGGAAGGGCGGTCGATTGGCGATAGAGCCGGTTAGCGGGCCGAGTCCAGCGCCTGGGCGGCGTGGTCGAGTGCCTGGGTCAGGACAGTGAGTTGTTGGGCGGCGCGATTTCCGTCTTTGGCATCAAGGGCTTCGTTGACGCCTGGAATAACGACGGCCGCATAGCCGGTGTATTCGCCGGGCGCATAGATGGTATGGCGGTACCAGGGACGGTTGGGCAGGCCGGCGGGTGAAACAAGGGCCGCTTCTGCCTGGCGGAGGGCACGATTTAGCTCGGGAGCACTGGCGCCGGGGGAGGATTGCAGTCCGCGCACTTTTTGAGCGGCCGCGGCAAAGCGTGCGGCTGCGGCCTGGGCGGCGGCGAAATCGAGCGACGTGAGCTTCTGGTCGCCTGCTTTCCGCTTGGCGGTGTCAAGGTAGGAGGAGATTTCGCGAGCGTAGTTGACGTAGTCGTAAGGAAGGACGTCAGCGTCGGCCATGCGCAGGGATTCAAGGCCGAAGATGCGGGCCATTTCCTGCAGATAGGAGAATTGCGGATCGGCATTCAACTTAAACCAGGCGAAGTTGTCGAAAACCGAGTGATAAACGCCATAGGGGCCGCCCGAGCCGACATCGGTCGAGGGAACGCCAACGTGCTGCAGGAAGGGAGTGAAGTCCGAACCGGAGCCCAGGTCACCGACGCGCGCTTCACCGTCTGCGGGGGCGTTGGAGGGACGGTGGTCATTGCCTTCCGACTTTGAGTTTCGCCAGATATCGTAGACCGTTCCGCCCATGGGGCTGGGGACAGAGCGGGTGACTTCGCGGACGAACTGCTTGAGTGAAGGGACAGCGGCGGCGGAGAAGTCAGGACCGGCAACGCCGACGTCGACGTTAAAGTAAGCGACGGCATTTTCGAGTTCTTTGGCGTGCTGTTCAACCCATTCGGTGGATCCGATCAAGCCTTCCTCTTCGGCGTCCCAGCTGCCGAAGATGATGGTGCGACGCGGGCGCCAACCTTGGTGGAGGAGAGTACCGATGCCGTGAACGGCCTCAAGCATGGTGGCGGTACCGCTGTTGGGATCGACGGCTCCATAAACCCATGCGTCGCGGTGATTGCCGGCCACGACCCATTCGTCGGGGAAGTCTGTGCCTTTGATTTTTCCGATGACGTCCCAGATGGTTCTGCGCTGGTAATCCTGCTGGGAGACGAGGTGGGCCTTAACGCCGCCGGCAGAGCCGATGTGGTAGCGGAACGGCAGCGCGCCTTGCCATCCCTGAGGCACGCCGGGGCCTTTGAGCGCTTGGAGGATGGGCGAGGCGTCGTGATAGCTGAGGGGAATGGAGATGATGTGGGGCTGATTGCCTTCGGGATTGATGCGGGCGCTGTCGGGCAGATCAGGAGTTGAGGCAACGCCGGGAGTCTCGGGGTCACCGGGATACTCGAAGAGGAACTGGACGGAGCCGCGCTGGACTCCGCTATCGGGGCGCCAGGGACCGAGGGGATATGCGTCGCCTTTGTAGTAGCCGTCATCTTGCGGGTCGGAGTAGATAAGTACGCCTGCTGCGCCGCGCTGCTGAGCGATGTAGACTTTGACGCCGCGGAAGTTGGCGCCGTAGCGAACGATGACGATTTTGCCGTGCAGGTCGATGTGCTGGGCGGCGAGTTGGTCGAAGTCTTCGAGGCGGCCGTAGTTTGCGTAGACTACTTCGCCGGTGACATCGCCGGAACCGGAGGAGCCGTTGAACGGCATGACGACGCGAGGATCATCTTGGAACGGGTCGCCGGGAACGTGTTCGCGGGAGGGTCCGGTCATGAGCTTTTGGCCGGAGGCGTCAAATGCTTCAACCTGGACGACTTTGGGCTGATTCATGAGGACGCGATAGGGGACGATTTCTGTTTCGAGGCCGGCGGCGCGGAATTTCTGCGCTACATATTCGGCGGTTTTGCGGTCCTCGGGCGTGGAGGCAAGGTGTGGCTCGGCGGTGAGGGTCTTCAGTTCTTCGCCGGCGAGTTTGGCGTCGGGGACGGCGAGGAACTGCGCCTCGATTTTGGCTTGCTTGGTGAAGTCGGAGTAGCCGAAGACGGATGTTGTCGGGGTTTGAGCCGACAATTGAGCGAGGAGGAAAGCGGATGGGAGCAGAAACACGAGCGGCTTGCGCAAGATCATGAATTGACCCTTTGAGAGTAGAGTGAGGAGCCGGTTACTAGCGGTGCTCTGAGGAAGATGCCTCATGACGTGATAAAGAGACAGCTTACACCAGCAAGACCGTTTCCAATTCCATGGAAGAACCAATTCCGCCGCAAAGTGACGCTACGGTTCGGCTTAGAGCAAAACCAGAGTAGATGTGTCCAGTTCAGTCTGGCGCGCGATTGCCCTAGCGAGAGAGCCGCGAGGGAGCCTGGCAGGGCAGGATTTAGCGGCTTTTCGCGCGAATTCCGCAGGATTTTGCAAAGATTTACAGGTTTTTTCAGACGTTTTAGACCGATTAAGTGGCTTAATTCTATCGATTTATAGCAGAAAAACGGGCAATTCCGACCCCCAGGGGGAGGGGGTAGGCTGTTCAAGCGAAGTACATCCGGAGACTAGCTGAACCAGTCCGGAGTGGGTTCGAGGGAGGAGTTCGTGCTATTCCAGGTTTCATAATCGAAAGCTGGGGCGCCAGCGAAACGCCTTCCGAATTCATTGTGCGACGGAATGGGGATATTTTCGGCGAGAGGACGTTGCGGCGTGTGGTTACGGATTCGGGATACAGCTACACTGGTTTTGCTTTAAACCCAAATCTTTTGGAACGCAGGGAAATCTGAGAACTGAAATAGCGTCCGCCGCCGAGAGCCAGATTTCTTGGAGCTTTTAGCAAACGATACAGCAATAGGAACGGTTTTTGCGGGCAGTTTCTGTGACATATGTTCGCCAGTGTTTATCGAAGTACGAATCGTCGCAAAACTTGAGATTTTCGAGGATGAGTCACGCGTCTGTGCCGACACATTAGCTAATCTGTCCCGGGATAGTAACTTCTGCCAGCTCAATTGGTGTTCATAGATGAGCAACTCCTGGATGGTCCATTGGACAGTTGATCGATTGCAGAGCTTATGACACTTTAGAAATACGATGAAGAGATCCCTCTTGTTTGGTCTTCTTGCTGCTTCTCTGTGCCTCGGCTCGCACGACCTTCCAGCGCAACTGCCAGTGCCGCAGCCACAGAAAAGCGTAGCCAAAGACTATGCGGATGAGCCGGCGGTAGTGGTCCGGGATGAGTTGACGTACCGCTATGCCGCAGATGGCACAGGGTACAAGACGGAGACAACGGTGCTGCGTGTTCAATCGAGCGTGGCGCTGCAGACCTTCGCGGTGCTGAAATTTCCCTATGCGAGCGGGACACAGTCACTGGAGATTGCCTACGCGCGGGTACGCAAGCCGGATGGGACGTTGATTGAGACACCAATCGGCGATGCACAGGACGAGCCGGCCCAGGTTACGCAGATCGCCCCAATGTATAGCGACTTGCACCTGAAGGAGCTGCCAGTCCGATCATTGGCGGTGGGCGACAGCCTAGAGTTCGAGACGAAAGTCACGCAGAAGCAGGCCGAGGTGCCGGGAGAGTTCTGGGATGCCGAGAGCTTTGGGGCGGGACTGGTGTATTTGGACCGGCGCATCGAACTGCGCGTGCCGAAGTCGAAGGCGGTGACGGTATACAGCCGCAAGTATCAGCCTGAGACCGAAGAGAGCGGGGCGGAGCGAGTGTATCGGTGGAAGGGAGCGCAGCTCCGGCCGGGTAACGCGAAGGAGCAGGACGGTTCGGCGCAGGACAAAACGCCGCCAATCGCGTGGACGACCTTTTCGAGTTGGCAGGCGGTGGGAACGTGGTATCAGGCGCTGATTGCGGGCCAAGACGCCGTTACTCCGGCGCTGCAGGCGAAGGCAGATGAGGTGACGGCAGGAGCGAAGACAGGCGGCGATAAGGTGAGGCTCTTGTACGAGTATGTTTCGCAGCACAACCATTACATCGGGGTGGATTTTGGCGTGGGGCGCTATCAGCCGCACAACGCCGCGGAAGTGTTAACAAATCAATACGGCGATTGTAAAGACAAGCACACGCTTCTTGCAGCGTTGCTGCGGGCCGAAGGCTTTCGTCCCTCTGCGGTACTAATCGGGGCCGGCATAGATTTGAACGATAAGGCGCCGATGCCCGGTGCTTTCAACCATTTAATTACTCTGGTGGATGTGGATGGTGTCCCAGTGTGGCTTGATACCACGACGGAGGTAGCACCATACCGCGTGTTGCTTCCAACACTGCGAGACAAACTGGCGCTTGTGGTACCGGCTAAGGGCGGACCAGAGGTGCCGTACCTGGCGAAGACGCCTGCAGAGCTGCCGTTTGCTGCAGTGGATCGCTACGAGGGGACGTTTGATCTAGCGAAGGATGGAACAACAAAGGGCAACGTGGCCGTGACCATGCGCGGTGACGATGAAGTGGTGATGCGTTATGCAATTCGGCAAGTGGCGCGGACAATGTGGGACCAGTTGGGCCAATCGTATGTGGCTAATGCCGGGTTCAACGGGAAGGCAAACAGCGTGACACTCGACTCCGGCGACGACCTCTCCCTGCCGTGGGGTATGCGGTATGCCTACACGCAGGATGCTTGGTCGCAGTGGAAGAGCTACCAGATAGGCTCACTGCTGCCGAACGTAAATCTGCCCTCGATCGATGATAAGAACCCGCCGAAAGAGGAGATTGACCTCGGCGGCCGACATACTCAGATCGCGAAAAGCACTGTAAAACTCCCGCCGGGGTACGGGGCTGAGCTGCCGGATGCGATTCACCTGAAGACGACATTTGCCACATTCGACGAGACTTACCGGATAACAAATGGGAGCCTGATTTCGGAGTTCACACTGGACATGTTGATACCGAAGGTGGAGGCCGCGGAGTGGAAGAGCGTGAAGAAGCTCGCGGATAACATCGGGGTGCAGCCGTGGATTCAGCTAACGAGTACAGGGCTGACGGCGGGGGAACCCGGACCTCCGCCTGCGGGCGAAAATAATCCGGCCGCGGCCGAATTAGTGCGGCAGACACACGACGCAATTGTGGCCAAGGATTTCGAACTGGCGCAGAAGAAATCCGACCAGGTGATTGCCATCAACGAAAAACAAGCGTATGCATGGAGTCAGCGCGGATGGCTGGCTTGGCAACACCACAATTTGGGCGAAGCGGTAGACGACTACGAGCGGGAGTTGCGGCAGCATCCTGACGAGGTTGACCAGTATCGGGACTTGATCCTGTTGGAGCAATTGCAAGGGCGTTTTTCCGAAGAGCGTAAATACTTGCTGGACTATGCGAAGGCGGCGCCTGACAACGCGCAGGCAATCTTGTTTGTGGGAAGCCAACTACTGTCGGCGAACCACGTGGACGACTCTGTCGATGTTTATAGGACGGGTGTGAAGGCGCTCCCGAACAATAGATTGATTCAGGTCGAACTCGGTAGTGCGCTGCTCCGAACAGGGAAAAAAGAAGAAGCGATAACCATGGTCGAGAACGCATTGGATGGGGCCTCCGACGCAGATGTACTGAACGATGGAGCCTATGCATTGGTGAGAGCAGGATCGGCTGCATCGCTTCCGCGGGCTGAAGCGAGTGCCCGGAAGGCAGTGGAGATGCTGGAGGCTGAGTCAGCGGGGACCGCTTTAGAGAGTACGAATGCGGGGACGTTTCGCCGGACTAGCTTGTTGATTGCAGCTTGGGACACGTTGGGATGGGTCTTGTTCGCCGAAGGGGAGGATGCCCTGGCGGCGGAATACGTGGAAGCTTCGTGGCGCAGCGGAGCGCACGCTGAGGTGGGGCTGCACCTGGGGGAGATCCTGGAGAAGAAGGGCGACGATAAAGGCGCGATGCGGATTTATGAAATGGCATTGAGCCGGGCCAACAGCAACAGCGCGAACCCGACAGCGGCTGAGCTCCATGCGCGCGTGGACGGCCTGAAGAAGAAAGGTGTGTCGATACAGAACGCTCACCCAGACGGAGCACTGCAAGAGGAGCGCACGTACCATTTGCCGCGGCCTTCGGGAATCAAAGGCTCGGGGGTTTTCGTACTACAGACTTCGGCGGCAAAGACGGAACGAGTGGCGATGGTACGCGGGGATGAAGAGTTGCGCGGGCTAGCCGTGCTCCTTGGGAGGATGGACTTTGGGCTGGAGGTACCGAAGCAGTCGCACGCGCTGCTGCTGCGGAGCGGAGTGCTGTTCTGCTCGACCGAGGCCACGTGTGATTTTGTGCTTACACCGCCCGAGTCCGCGAATGTGAAATAGGTGATCACTTAGAACTCCGACACACACTGGGGTTTCCCTTGTACGTTGTCGCGGCCGGACATGTCGCTTCTGGGGTAGAGCTGATAGATAAGAGTTGATTGCGAGTTGGCGTAGGCCCTGACGTTTCGCATCGACAAGAAGTTGAAAGCTTGGAAATTGGGCGTTGAAGCGGTGTTCACCTGCTACCGGTACACTTATAGATAGCTAGATTATGAAACGAAAGACGATAGAACATTACGAGATTGTTCGGCGGCTGGGGGCTGGGGGCAGCGGTGTGGTTTACCTGGCTACCGATACACTGTTGCAGCGGCCGGTAGTGCTGAAGATTCTGCGGGCTGGGTTGATGTCGGCGGAACAGATGCGCTCGACGGTGTTGCGGGAGGCGCGGCTGGCATCGGCGATTGAACACCCCAATGTTTGCGCGATTTATGAAGTGGGTGAGAGCGGGGACGCCGGGTATATCGTGATGCAGTATGTGCCGGGGCAGTCGCTCGATCTGCTGATTGCGCGCGGGCCGGCGAGTTTGCAACTGGTGCTGTCGGTGGGTATCCAGGTGGCGGACGGGCTGCAGGCGGCGCACGCGCTGGGCATCTTTCATCGCGATTTGAAACCGCAGAATGTGATGCTGACCGATGGGGGTCTGGCCAAGATTCTCGACTTTGGGCTGGCGCGGCGTTTGACTCCGGAAGACGCTAATTTTGATCCGGGTAAACCGGCGCTGGCCAAGGATGCGTCCATGGCTGCGACCTATACGGCGCGGGGCGGGACGATTCGCTACATGGCGCCGGAGCAGTTTGTCACGGGCCAGTCGAGTGTGCAGTCGGATGTGTGGGCGCTGGGGGTGATTTTGTATGAGCTGGCCAGTGGACGGCACCCGTTTTCGCGTCCTGATGCCGAAGATTTCCAGGCGATTCGCGCGATTCAGTTTTCAGATCCGCCGGACTTGAGTGAGATTGTGCCGGGGATTTCGGTCGAGTTGAAGAGTGTGATTGCCACGTGTCTCGAAAAGAATCCGGGGGCGCGGTATGCCTCGGCCGCAGAGGTGCGCGAAGCACTGAAGACGATCATGAAGGCGCTGCAGATTGAGACGGGCAGCATTCCCGGCGATGCGGCGGCGAACCTGCCTACGACGGGCGCTGAGGCGGAGAAGCGGGCGACGGGATTTTTGTCGATGCTGGCGGAGCGGTTTCGCGAGTCGGCAGTGGATCGGGCCAAGCAGAATTCGCTGGTGGTGTTGCCGTTTGTGAATCTGGGGGCGACGGAGGTTGCGCCGCTATATGGGTTTGCGCTGGCGGATGCGATTGCAGCGCGGCTGGCACGGATTCCAGCGCTGGTGGTGAGGCCGTCAAGTACGCTGATGGCGCTGCGGAATTCGCAGTTGGATCCGCTGTCGATTGGTCAGCGATTGCTGGTTTCATTTGTGCTGGCGGGGAATTTTTTGCGGTCGGAGCAGGGGTTTGATTTGAATTGGCAACTGCTCGATGTGGGAGCGCAGAGCGTGCGGTCGGGTGGAGCGATTCGCGTGGCTTCGCTGGATTTGATTGCGGTGCAGACGGAGATTTCAAACGAGGTATTTGCGGCGCTGCATGGGCTGAGCGCAGGCGACCAGATCGATGCGCCGCGGCCTGGGACGCGGGATGGATCGCTGCCGGGACCGGTGAGCGAGGAGTATCTGCAGGCACGGGCGCTGCTGAGTTCATTTATGGTGCGAACGGGGTCGCGGGGCGATCTGGATCGGGCGCACGCGTTGTTTACCAGCGTGACGAGCAAGGATCCGGAGTTTGCGTCGGGGTGGAGCGGGTTGGGCATTGCGGAACTGCAGTATGTGCGGCATGGGTTTGGCGGGCAGATACACGTGATGCATGCGCGGCGGGCGTTTGATGAGGCGCTGAAGCTTGATCCGGCATCGACCGAGGCTAACCTGTATCGGATTTATATGCTGTTGTCGCGCGGAGAAAAGGAGTCGGCGCGGCACGGCATCGCTAACCTGTTGGCGGGCGCGGCGAATGAGTGGAATGTGCACATGGTTGCGGGGCTGGCGCTGCGCGGCGACGGCATGTATGAGGAGGCGTTGAGCCAGTTTAGCCGGGCGCTGAAACTGAATCCTGCGAATGCTGCGATTTTGTACAACCATCGGGCGCGCGTGTATCACTACGAGAACCAGATCGAGTTGGCGGGCGACGAGCTTGCGAAGGGACTGGCGCTCGAACCGCGGCATCCACTGCTGCTGACCTCGTCTGGGTACCAGCAGATGCGGATGGGGAATGTGGCTGCGGCCATCGAGATTTTGGAAGGCGTGGTGAGGGACGACGAGTCGATGCGGATCGCGGTGCCTACGCTTGCGTTATGTTACGTGCAGGCTGGCGATCGGGCGCATGCGGCAGCACTGCTCAAAGACGATACGCTGGCGGCGGCCGAGGCTGACAGCGAGATGGCGTATCGGCTGGCCACATATTTTGCGGTTGAAGGCGACTCGAGCGAAGCTTTGCACTGGCTGCGGCGGGCTATCTATCTGGGCAACGAGAATTATCCGTGGTTTCAGAAGAATCCGGCATGGAATAACTTGAAAACCAATGCCGATTTTGAGCGGATTCTTGAGGATCTGAAGAAGGGATTTCGCAAGAATCAGAAGACTTGGAAGCGCCTGTTGGAGCAGGTACCACCGGACGGAGAGTAGTGCGCGGACTTAGCGTTGAGTCGGAATTCGCGGTATCCTATAGATGTTCCCCACGCGTGGTTCCCATGCTTGTTGGTCGAACCGGCGTAGTTCGTTTTTTCTAAACTTTGGCGTGATTGAAGAGGTAGATGGAGATGGTTTTGTCCCCTGGGGCGTCTGCGGTTGCTTCGCTGGCCGGCATGGTTGCCGTGCTGGTGTGGCGGATCCGCGAGGGGCGGTCGGCAGTGACTTTGAAGAAGATTGTGATTCCGCCGCTGGGCATGGCCACGGGGTTTTCGATGTTTATCGTTCCGGCATTTCGCGTGCCCTGGCTGTGGGCGATCGGCGCGTTCCTGGTGGGGGCGATTGTGCTGGCTTATCCGCTGCTGGCTACTTCGCGATTGGAGCGAGACGGGGAAGCGATCATGATGAAGCGGTCTGGGGCATTTTTTGCTGTTGTGATTGTGCTGGCGGCGGTGCGGTATTTGGCGCGGGGCTACCTTGACACGGTGTTGTCGATCGAGCAGACGGCGGGGCTGTTTTTTGTGCTGGCGTTTGGGATGATCGTGCGCTGGCGCGGAAGCATGCTGCGGGAATATCGGACGCTGACGGCGACGGCTCAGACTGTCTAGTTCGATTGATGATTGAGATTAGAAACTAAATTCGAAAGATCTGTTCCGATTCTTGTCACAGATGATTAGCAACGCGCGTTCTACGCATAGATAAAAAGTGCCTGGCGGCAGAACGGAAGCTACCGAAATTTGCCATGCAGCAGTGCTCCACCCTTGAGGCCGCGCTCTCTTAATTCGTGGTGTTTATCGTCGGCCGGTCCGTGCAATTACACTTGACTGTTGCATCGCGCCGGCTCATGGGAACGCTTGAATTGCGGGACTGCTGGACGGCACCTCAAATGCTTTTGAAAGATCGGATGGAGCGAGTTGAAGATAAGTGAAGGAAGTGTGTCGCGGAGAGAAGTGTTGATGGGCGTAGCGACCGCCGCGGTGGGGAGCTTGGTGGCGCCTGGATTTTTGCGGGCTCAGGAACCGTTTGCGAGCAAGCGGCCGGACGTGGGCGCGCGCCGATTTCGCAGCAAGGCTGTGGATGCAGCGATTGTGAGCGTGGCGGCGAAGATGCGTGATCCGGAATTGGCGTGGATGTTTTCAAACTGCCTGCCGAACACGCTGGACACGACCGTGACTTACTCGACGAGCGGCGGGGCTCCGGATACGGTGGTGGTGACGGGCGATATTCCGGCGATGTGGCTGCGGGACTCGTCGGCTCAGGTCTGGCCTTACATGAGTTTTGTTGCGCAAGACGCCGAGTTGTCGCACCTGATCGAGGGCGTTGTTCGGCGACAGGCGCAGTGCATTCTTACCGATCCTTATGCCAATGCGTTTATGCCGGACTTGAAGAGTGCGGTGCCGCTGGAGTGGAGCAAGACGGACGAGACCGAGATGAAGCACGGCGTGGGCGAGCGCAAGTGGGAAGTCGATTCGCTTTGTTACCCGGTCAGGCTGGCGCATCGCTATTGGAAAGAGACGCGGAATACTGCGCCGTTTGATGAGACCTGGCTGCGGGCGATGCGGCTGGTGGTCGCGACGTTTAAGCAACAGCAACGGAAGACATCGCCGGGACCGTATTCATTCAGGCGCTCGTCGCCCGTGCCGACCGATACGCTGGGCGGAGAAGGATTTGGGAATCCGGCAAGACCGATTGGATTGATTCATTCCGGCTTCCGCCCGTCGGACGATGCTTGCGTTTATCCCTTGAATATTCCGGGGAACTTTTTCGCGGTGCAGACGTTGTTGAGACTTGAGGAGATGTTCACGGAAATCGGGCACGACGTTAGCTCGGCGCGTGAGGCCAGCCAACTGAGTGCCGAAATTGGAGCTGCGCTCAAGAAGTTTGGGACAGGACATCATCCGGAGGCCGGGGAGATTTGGGCCTACGAGATTGACGGTTATGGGAATGCAATTTTCATGGACGACGCCAACGTGCCGAGCCTGTTGGGATTGCCGTATCTAGGGGCCTGCGCAAACTCCGATGGGCTGTATCGGGCGACACGGAAGTTTGTGTTGAGTGAGGCGAATCCTTACTTCTATCGCGGATCGGTGGCGGAGGGAGTGGGCGGACCGCACATTGGCAAAGACATGATTTGGCCGATGGCGATTACGATGCGGGCGTTGACGACCGACGATGAGGACGAGCAACTGAAGTGTTTGGGATGGCTGAAGAAGAGTCATGCCGGCACGGGATTCATGCATGAGAGCTTTAACAAGGACGATCCGTCTAAGTTCACGAGGGCGTGGTTTGCGTGGGCTAATACGCTGTTCGGGGAATTGATTTTGACGCTGGACAAGAAGTCGCCGAGTCTGTTGAAACACGCTTGATAGGCAGACTGGGACTTCAGACCTTGGTATGATTCTCCGCAAAGACGGACGCCCGATTGGGGGTTGCGATGAGACTTGCGGTAGTGGTCTTGGTCTTAGGGGCAGGCGGCGTGGCATTGGGCCAGTCGCCGGCCACGTCACAGCTGAATGCTGACAGTGTTGGCCGGCTCCCGGCTGGGTTTACGCAGCAGGCGCGGGACTTTGGCCGGTATCAGCCGGAGAACTACAAGGTAACGACGATTCTGCTGACTCCTCCGATGGTGGGGCCATCGGATGCGGGTAAGGCCAAGGCTGAGCCGATTCCTACCCAGTGGCCTAACGCGAAGGTCGAGCCGATTCCGACGCATTGGGCCGGGCTGAAGATGCTGCCGATCGATGCCGGCAAACCTATTCCGACAAAGTAGCCCTGGGTTCATGCTGTCCCACCCATTCCCGCAAGAACGCTTTTGAAGAGCCAACCCGTTCTTAATGCTACAGTTGCGTTTATTTTGGACTCGTTCGATCCGGGCCTAAAGGCCATCCTGACTTGGCCATTTTTCAGGGGCCTGAAGGCCCCTGCTCCCTCCGAAACTCGTTATCCGCAACTGTGGTACTAGAAACTCGTGGACCGAGGTATCCCATGTCTGAAAATCCAGACATGGGGCACCCGGATGACGTGGAGCTACTTGAGGTTGACCGTGGCTTTGAGCGGAAGGCTCTGTGAGGAGCCGCCGACCAGGATCGTGTAGTCGCCTGGGACGAGCGTCCAAGCATCTTTCTGTTCGTCGAAGATCGACAAATACTTTGGATCGATTTCGAGGGTGACGGTGCGCTTTTCCTTGGGGTCGAGCTTGATCTTGCTGAAGCCGATGAGGCGCTTGGGCGGTTCCTGGGCGCTGGCGGGCAGGGTGGCGTAGACTTCGGCGATTTCTGCGCCGGAGCGAGCGCCGGTGTTGGCAAGTGTAAACGTCACTTTGAGTGTCGAGCCGGGTGTTACGGTCAGGCCGGAGTAGCTGTAAGACGTGTAAGACAGACCGAAACCGAATGGAAACAACACCGATTTGTTCTCGGCGTCATACCATTTGTAGCCAACTTTGAGGCCTTCGTCGTAAGACACGGGGAATGGAGGCAGGCCGTGGGCCCATTGCTCGGGCGTGGCTGCTCCGTCGAAGTGGGCTGAGGCAGGCGGGGGCATGGTAACGGTGGGGTGAGGCAGATCGGCCTCAGACTTCGGGAAGGTGTTGGGCAGCTTGCCGCTGGGATTCACGGTGCCGAAGAGGATGTTGCCGAGAGCGTCGGCGCCGTCGCTGCCGGAGTACCAGGCTTCGAGAATCGCAGCGGGTGCGTCGACCCACGGCATGGTGACGGGGCTGCCGGTTTCAAGCACTACGATGGTGTGCGGATTGGCTGCGGAGACCTGCGCGATGAGAGCGTTCTGGTCGACTCCCTGATAGACGGGGAGCGACAGGGAAGGCAGGTCCATGCCTTCACTTTCCCACTGGTAGGCGAAGACGATGACCACGTCGGCGCCTTTGGCTGCGGCTGCGGCTGAGGCTGGGTCGGTGCCGGGATCGTAGTTGACCTTGGCCTGGGGCGCGCGGGCCTGGACGGCTTTCAAGGGCGAAGTGGGGAACCAGATCTGCTCCTGCCAGTGAGTTGCGCCTTTGCCTGGAGGCATGATGGCGTTGCCGCCGATGGGATCAACCTGGGCCGAGCCGCCGCCGGAGATCATGCCGACGTCAGAGTGCGCGCCGATGACGGCGATGGTGCGGAGTTTGGCGGAGTCGAGCGGAAGCACGGCGTGGTTGTTCTTGAGCAGAACGATGCCACTTTCCTCGATTTTGCGGGCGGTTTCAAACCCGGCGAAGGGATCGATCACGCTGCGCTGGCGGGGGAAATCGACGACGCCAACGGCAAACATGGAGCGAAGGATGCGTCGAACGTGCTCATCGAGTTCAGCTTTGGAGATGGTGCCTGCCTCGACGGCAGCCTTGTATTTGTCGCCGTAGAAGAAGTGGCCGGGTTGCTCGTTGTCGAGGCCGGCGGCAGAGGCTTTTTCAGTGCTGTGCGTGCCGCCCCAATCAGAGACGACGAAGCCTGGGAACTGCCAATCCTTCTTGAGTACATCGGTGAGGAGCCACTTGTTTTCGCAGGCAAAGTCGCCGTTGACGCGGTTGTAGGAGCACATGACGGCGGCGGGATGGCCTTTGAGGACGCCGATTTCGAAGGCCAGCAGGTCGGATTCGCGGGCGGCGCGCTTGTCGATGGAGATGTTGACGGAGTTGCGGCCGCTCTCTTGATCGTTGAAAGCATAGTGTTTGATGTCGCCGATGACGTGCTCGGACTGGGTGCCTTCAATGAGGCGGGCGACCAGGGTGCCGGCGAGGATCGGATCTTCACCGAGATATTCAAAGGTGCGGCCGTTGCGGGGCTCGCGGGTAATGTCGACGCCTCCGCCGAGGGTCATGTTGTAGCCCTGGGCGCGGAGTTCGTGGCCGATGAGCTTGCCGTAAGTGTAGGCAGCATCCGGGTCCCAACTGGCGGCGGCCGCGACATTGGCGGGCAGGGCTGTGGCATAGCGGCCGTTAACCCCGCTGGAGCGAACACCATAGGCTGCATCGCCCATGTCAATGCCGGGGATTCCCAGGCGAGGTACACCGACGTCGTATCCGACGCCGCGATTGGAGGCGGCGTTTTCGGGGGTGACGGGGTCATCAGTCGGCATGCCCACGCCATGGAGCAGGGCAACCTTCTCGTCGAGCGTCATTTCCTTGAGTACCAAGTCGGCGCGCTCATCGGGCGAAAGGCTGGTATTCATCCACGGACCGGTGGGAGCGGGTGTAGGGTGTGGACGCTGCGCGAAACCGGAAGTGGCCGCCAAACAGAGAGTTACGAGCGCCAGAGCCGATATTTCAAAGGCGGCGCGGCGGAGTGAGTCTTTCATGATTCCCCCAGTGCTAAAACGTTTATCTAAGCCGCTCCAATAGTAACAACGTGGTGGTGATAGTGGGCAATGGAGTTTACAAAACTTATGGTTGAGCCCGGCGCTTTAACATGGAGAGGAAGCAAAAACTTAGAGGGGCGCCGGAGTACCGGGGACCGTCCCGATTGTTGAGGGAACATGGCTGCACTGATTGACGCCATCGACGTTAAGCGCAAGATGTATTTCGAGTTTGAGAATGCGCCCTACTATTGTTTGGACGTGGAAGTTTCGACGCCGACCGCACGGGGCGGCCAGACGCTGGTTCGGCTTAAGATGCGGAACCTGCTGACGCGAGCGGTCTTTGACAAGACGTTCAAGGCCAGCGACAAGTTCAAAGAGCCGGATCTGGAAACGGTCGAGGCCTCTTATCTTTACAGCGACGGGGATGGGTCGTATTTCCTTGACCAGGTGAGCTTTGACACCATTGCGCTGGCTCCGGAAAAGCTGGGCGATGCGCTGGATTTTCTGGTTGAGGGAGCGATTATTCAGATCGACAAGTTCAATGGCAATCCGATTGGGCTGCAATTGCCTTCGCAGGTGGAACTGAAGGTGGAATATACGGAGCCGGGAGCGCGGGGCGATACGGCCAGCGGGAATGTGACGAAGCTGGCGAGGCTGGAGACGGGCATCGAGATCAAGGTGCCGTTTTTTATCAAGACGGACGAGACAATCAAGGTCTATACGGAAACGCGGGAGTTTGCGGGTAGGGCTTGAGTTGGGCGAAATTCCGGGTTGACGGCCGTCAGTTTTGCCAGGGATTGAGCAGCGCTATTTCGGCTGATTCGAAGTCGGTGATATTACGCGTGACGACGGTGAGGCCATGAACGATGGCCGTCGCGGCGATCAGCGAATCACGATAGGAACATGGATTCGGCACGTGCAGGGCGGCGCAACGCTGGGCGACCGGCTCGTCAATGGCGAGGATGCGGCCGGAAAACACGGGTCGCACCTGCTTCTCAAGCCATGAGCGAAGCAGCGATCCCCGCATGGGATCGCGGCGCTCCATCAGTAAGACTCCCAATTCCAACTCCAGCAGGGAAATGACCGACAGAAACATCGAAGCCGCATCGATGCTTTCGGCCCAGGCTCGCACGCCTGGATCGGATTTGCCGGCCTGGGCCTTACGCAGTTCAGAAACGACATTTGTATCGAGCAGGTACATGCTTCTCGATTCTGACTAAGTTAGGGAATCGGAATGCAGGTCGGCTGGGCGCGGAGAGGCGTCTGGCAGGCGTGGCGGCTCGAATTCGAAATAGGGGCTGTCGGGCATGGCGAGGAGCTCGGCTAGACTGCGGGTTTTGCCGGTGAGGGAGCGGTATTCCTCAATCGTAAGCAGGACGTGAGCGGGGCGGCCGCGATCGGTGATAAAGACAGGGCCATTCTGGGCGGCACGTTTGGCGCCGCTTGCGTCCTGATTGAATTCCCGACTCGATAAGGTAGTGATTTTCACTGGTCCCGCTTCTTTGTAGTAACGTTTCTACAATATAGCATGAACCGCGAGCCGGGCACAAATTAAGCGAAGGAGATGGATACCACTTCGGGGTGGGTGCCGACGCGCATGGGTGGGCCCCAGGTGCCGGCGCCGCTTGAGGTGTAGACCTGGAGTTTGCCAAAGCGCTGCAGGCCGTAGGTGAATTTGCCGAAGGCGCGACGCGTGATCCAGGTGAAGGGGAACATTTGTCCGCCGTGGGTGTGACCGGATAGTTGAAGGCTGACGCCGGCGTGTTCGACGATGGGCAGGCGGCTGGGTACGTGATTGAGCAGAATGCTGGGCGTGCCGTTGCCGAGATGAAGTCCGTCAAGGAATGTCCGGAGCCGCAACAGGGATGTTGAGTCGACATAGGACACGCCGAGGACATGGACGCCGTCGACGATCACGCGCTCGCTTTCGAGGATGCGGATACCACCCTGCTTGAGTGCAGCGGCATACTCTTGGGCGTCGCCGAAGTCTTCATGATTTCCGCCGCAAAAATAGGTGCCGAGCGGGGGAGACATGGCGAAAAGAGGCGACGCCAGCCTGTGGGGATCGGCTTTGGAGCCGTCGAACAGGTCACCTGCGATAAAGATGAGGTCGGGGTTGAGGCGGGCGGCGATGGCGGCGATGCGGCGCGAAAAGGCGGGTCCATTGACGTTGCCTAAATGGATGTCGCTGACGAGGAGAGCGGTGCGGCCGCGCCACGATTCAGGCAAATTGGGGAGGGTGACCTTGACGTGGCGTTCTCGAATCCAGCGGGCATTGATGAGGCCATAGATGACGGCCGCGAAAGCCAGAGAGAACAGGACTGTGGCGACCAGCGGCCTGGTGTGGCCATCGAGATCGAATGCGCCGAAGTGCAGGGGGACCTCGACGATCCAGCAAAGACAGGCGGCCCAGAAAATGAAATTGAGCATACCGAGCCAGACGGCCGCGATCTTATAGATCAACGCGACCAAGGGGTTGGAGTAGTGGAACCCCAGCAGCGCCGCAGCCATGAAACTTACCGAAAGAATCGAGAGCGCGATTTTCAGAACCAGCGCCGCGAAGGGATTCAGGGGAAGAAAAACAGTGCACGTGTGATAGATAAACCAGTGCGCAAGAAATAAAAGGACCTGGATAATGACGATGCCCAGGACTGGCCAGACTTTCAAACTGTATCTCCTCGAAACACTGCAATGGGCCGGCAGAAGGTGGACCGGAAAGGTTCGCGGATCGCCCGCTCGCGTGAAACAATTATCCTTAATGTCATTGATGCGGCACAACGCGCTCGGCGTCTATATTTCCATTCCGTTTTGCAAATCGAAGTGCACATACTGCAATTTTGCGTCGGGAGTTTACCCGGCTAGCGAACATGCACGCTACGTTGGACGTCTGATTGAAGAGATAGCCGCTGCGGAAAAGTGGGCTGCGAAGACCGGTGTGGAACTGTCGCGGGCGGTGGACACGATTTACCTGGGTGGGGGAACGCCCTCGCTGCTGGCGCCGGAGTTGATTGCGCGTCTGTTTGGTACGCTGCGTGAGGAATTTGATGTTGACCCCGATTGCGAAATCACGGTTGAGTGCGCGCCGGGACAGCTCGCCGATGGCACGCTTGAAGCTCTTCAAAAGGCGGGCGTCAATCGCGTGAGCCTGGGTGTGCAGTCGTTTATCGATCGGGAAGCGCATGAGAGCGGGCGGCTTCACGGTCGGGCGATTGTGCTGGACGATTTGCGGCGGCTGCGTCAGGCTGGCATCTCCAACCTGAATGTCGACCTGATTGCCGGGCTCGCAGGACAGACGTTCGCATCGTGGGATGAATCGGTCGAAACGCTGTTGGCGTGCGAGGTTCCTCACGCCAGCGTTTACATGCTGGAAGTGGATGAGGATTCGCGCCTGGGGCGGGAGATGCTGGCGGGTGGGGCACGCTATCACGCGGGACTTGTGCCCACCGACGATGCGATTGCGCGCATGTATGAGACGGCGGTGGAGCGACTTGGGTCAGCGGGGCTGGGGCAATACGAGATTTCAAATTTTGCGCGGCCGGGATTTGCTTCGCGGCATAACCTGCGTTACTGGCAGAGGCGGCCGTACCTCGGATTGGGTCTGGATGCATCGTCGATGCTGCGGGAAGCGGGCGAGGGGTTCGTCTTGCGGACGACGGCGACCGATGATCTGAAGGCATTTCTGGCGGGGACGGAACCGGCGGAGACGGCTTGGCTTTCGCCGGACCGGCAACATGAAGAGGCGTGGTTTGTGGGACTGCGGTTGAACGAGGGAGTCGACGTGGCGGCGTTGGAGCAGGAGTTTGGCCGGGAGCGCGTGGCGACGGCGCTGGAAGTAGTCGCTCGGCTGGTCGGCGATGGACTGCTCGAATCCGATGGTAAGAGGGTTTGGCTATCGGACCGGGGGCGAATGCTGTCGAACGATGTATTTCAGGAATTTCTGGGGCTGGAAACCGACTCGCCGGGCATGCGCAGGGCCGGATAGCGGCGTGAAATACCATCTTTGACACAGAATCAATGGGATTCTGTGTCAAGGATGGGCGTGGGACTGGAAACGAATTTTTCGATTCCCGAATAAAAAAACCTGGAGCACTCGGCCACGAAGTGTTCTGCGTGCCGGTGTCCCATGCCCCAGGTTCATGCGGCAACCTGTGAATCTTGAGCAGGCGCCAACGTCGTTACCAGGCGAGCAGGTCGTCGCCGCTGGAAGGTGACAGGAAGGCGACGGGTCCGGGCTGCGCCGACGGGCAATCGGCGGAGCACTGAATCGACTCCGGTCCGAGTGCCTTTGCCTGGTGAAGAACTTCTTCAGCTTCGCGGAGCACGACCACGGGCGAACGTCCCAGGCTGGACGAGATGCCGAAACAGGCAGATAGGCGAATCGAACGGCCAGCGACATGGAAGGGCTCGGAGAATACTTCGCGGCGAATGCGCTCTGCCAGCAGGACAGCGTTGGTTTCACTGCATCCGGGCAGGGCGATCAGGAGTTCATCGCTGCCCACACGGCCGAACAAGTCGTAGGTCCGTAGATGGAACATGGTGCGACGAACCGTCTGCACCAGCAATTCATCGCATGCCTCTACCCCAAGGCGAGAGTTCCAGTGGCCAAAGTCATCGATGTCGACGAGGATCAGGCAGAGGGGTGTCTGCATCCTCTGCACGCGATCGGTTTCGCCGAACAGCAGGGAGAGCATCTTGCCGCGGTTGAAAATGCCGGTCAGCGCATCCGTCTGGGCTTCGTGCTCCGCAGCTTCACGCAAGCGCTCGAGCTCGTTTACGCGGCGAAGCATGGTCACCATTGAGTCGAGCCGCAAGCGCAGGTAAGCAGGGTCAGCGTTCCGTGAAATCAAGTCGATGACAACGCCTTGCTTGAGCTGGTCGGTCCATTGCTTGACTCCGTTGTCCGATATCAAGACAACGGGGATGCGGCGCTTGCCTTCAATGTTGCGCGCAGCCTGGAGCAGGCGATTTACCCCGTTGGCGGGGTCCATGCCAGGAAGCGTCGCGTCGATTAGGGCAAGGCATGGCAACTCGGGGGCAGTGAGCGCCGCGAGGGCGGCCTCGGCCGATAGGGCAACGGTGACATTGGCTCGCAATTCGATCAGGATCGGTTCAACGGTGTTCAAAAAGTCCGGCTCGTTGGATGCGAGCAGGATGTTGGGCTGTTTTTGTGCAGGCATCCGTGTAAATCCTCGTTAAGGAATGCATCGACCTAGATTAGGAAATATTTAGGAAGCGAGTCGAGGATTGTCTGCCTGGGGCAATGACTCTTGGGCGACGTTTGGAGGGCATAGGTAACGTGTTCCCACCCTTTCCGCGATGGTCGCGAAAAGGGTGGGTAGGATTTATTGCGGAGAGATAGGAACTTTCAGGAGATGGGCTGGAGCGAGCTAGTCGACGAAATCGACAGCGGGGGCTATGGGAATGATGCCGCGTTCGTATCCCAGGTCGAGCAGTTTGCGAATGGCCGCGCGGCCGTCGGCGCCGTAGTCGAGGGTGCGGTCGTTCACGTACATGCTGACAAAGCGGTTGGCCAGCGTGGTGTCAAGATCGCGGGCAAATTGCATGGCGTATTCAAGGGCCTGTTCGCGATGATCGAGGGCGTGCTGGATGCTGTCACGTAATGCTTTGGAGATAATCCTGAGCGCCTCAGAGCCCAAGGACCGGCGAATGGCGTTACCGCCCAGGGGCAGCACGAGGCCGGTGGTTTCACGCCACCATGCGCCTAAATCGAGCACCTTGGAAAGTCCGCTGGAGGAGTAGGTGAGCTGGCCCTCATGGATGATGAGGCCAGCGTCAAATTTCCCGGCGAGGATGGCGGGAATGATTTGATCGAAGGGTACGACCTCGGTTTCAATCTTGGGATTGAAAACCTTGAGAGCGAGGTACGCGGTAGTCAGAGTACCGGGAATGGCAATGCGGATTTTGTCGAGGTCAGCGATCGCAATCTTGCGACTGGAGACGATCATCGGCCCGTAGCCTTCGCCCACACTGCCGCCGCAACCCATGAGGGTGTAGTTCTTCTGGAGGTAGGGATAGGCGTGGAAGCTGATTGCCGTCACGTCGAAGAAAGCTTCGTCCTGGGCGCGGCGATTGAGGGTTTCGATGTCGCAGAGGGTGTGAGAGAACCGGTAGCCGGGGACGCGGACTTTGTTGGTAGCGAGTCCATAAAACATGAAGGCGTCGTCGGAGTCGGGACTGTGGGCGATGGAGATGTCGCGAATGGCCGGGGGGGCAACAGGTTCAGATTGCTGAAGGCTCACGGAGAATCAACTTCCTTTCGACAAATACTAATTGGTTGAATGTATCGAACTGCTATTGCGTCGCGCACGCTGCCAACCGGCGGCGAGAGCGGCAGCCGCGGCAATTTTAAGTGCGTCGCCAGGCAGAAAGGGCACGATGGCCTGGGTCATCACAGCCTGAGCGGGGGCGTGGGTGAGAGTGGCCAGCCAGAGCGCACCAACGGAGAGAATGACGAGGTTGCCGACGGCAGCGCTGGCCAGAGCCAAGCCCAATCCGCGGTTTGAACGGCGCCAGAGGTACGAGATCAAGAAGGCAGCCAGGGGATAGGACAGCAGGTAGCCGCCGGTGGGCCCGAACAAATGAGCGAGGCCGGAAAGAGGAATGGGGCTGGGCGAGAAGACGGGCATGCCGATGGCGCCTTCGGCGAGGTATGCGGCCAAAGTGCCGGCGGCGAGTTGGGGCGAAAGGAGCAGACCGATCAGCAGCACCGCAAACGGCTGCAGGGTCAAAGGGACGGGCGTGAAGTAGAGGGGAAGGGCGATCTGGGCGCAGAGGGTCACGAAGAGGCTGCCGGCAACCACGATGCTGGCCTTGCGGAGCCATGAATCACGAAGCCATACCGATTGGAAGGCTTCGGATAACTGCAATGGATTCACATTCCTCACGGTACTTCCTCCGTTTCAACGTCGATTTTCCCGGCGGGCATCAGGGCGCGGCCGGTGGTGGTGCGCGATCTTTGGCGAAGTCTCATACGCTGGCGCCAAATGTGATAGGCCATGCCCGTGGACGCGACAACAAGCGAGCCAGCCGACACGAGAAGGCCAATCATTAACCAGCGCATTGGACAGAGAGACGGGTATCGGGATCAGTGTGGCCCTGTCGCAGCGCGCAAGCAGTGTTCAATTCTCGCTCTTATGGATGAAATTTACGTTAAGAGTTCCATTCGGCGCCGTTGGCAATGGTCTGCCGCAGGAAACATCAGGAAGTCTTCACGCCGCTTGAGCCTTGGTTCCGGGCAGCAAAGATCATGAAGCCACTGTAGGCCAGAATATCAGACAGGCTCGATCTTCGGAGTGGATTGCGCGGGGCGGACGGCAACTGGCTCAGGGCTGCGGTTCGACGACTGGCGGCAGGCGAAGACTGGCATCGATCCAGGCAAGGTAGGGATGGCTGCCGTTGTCGACATTAAGCACGAGGAACTCGGGAGTCTGGTAGGAGTGCAAGGCGTGCAGACGGGTTTCGAGCGCGGCGATCTGATCGGCGCCGGTCTTGAGCAGGAGCATGGTTTCGCGCGACGACTCGATCGTACCCTGCCAGTGATAGATGGATTCAACGGTTGGGATCAGGGTGGCACAGGCGGCGAGCCGTTCTTCGACCAGGGTGCGGGCGAGACTGGCGGCTTCTTCAGGATTGGCGGCGGTAGTGAGAACGATGCGTGCGGAGAAGTGGGTTTCGGGCATGGGCGACTCCTGCGACAGTGTAGTGGGCGAAGCAGGATTACCAACTGAAAAGAGCTTGGAATCTGCAAAGTTGTTGCGTTCAAGGTGCAATGTGAGGAATTTTTTGCCAAGGTTGATTCCTTTTATCCACATAGAGAGAACTTCCGCTTGACCCTGGAGATCAAGCCGCGTTGACTGGGTACTTGAGGGCTGGTCCAAACGAGTTGGATGGGCGCCAGGTTGCGATGGTTAAACGCACCGAATTCTTGGAAGTCATAAGGCAGTTGAGGTTCAATGCAGGATCAATACATAGATAGTCAAAGGGGTGAGCGGGTCAGGGACACGGCGACTGCGGCGCCTGTGCCACTGTCGGAGCGCGCCTTGGAATGGGCGCAGCGCGTTTGGCGGCCGGCGGGTACAGCGATTGTGGTGGGGCTGGCGCTGCTGCTGACGTGGCACGTTGTCAATGGCAAGCATGGCTTGTCTGTGTGGCAGCAGAAGCGTGTTGAAGATCGCGAATTGCGCAAGGAAATCGAGGATCTTAACGCTGAGAACGACCACTTGCGCGAGCGAGTGCAGCGTCTCAAGTCGGATCCTGATGCGATCGAACACGAGGCTCGTGAAAAGCTGCATTATGCCAAAGAGGGCGAGGTAATCTACGCGCTTCCGGCTACGCCGCCAGCGCAGTCTGCGCCGACGGCGAAATAAGGTCCAAGTTAACTGGCGGCGGTTGCCGATTGATCGGCACTGAACCAGGACACACCGGCGCCGACGAGCGGAGCCTGATCTTTCAAGATCGAGGGCCGCAACTCCAATTGCATTCCTGCCAGGCCTTGGTACGCAGCGGGCAAGAAGAGCTGCGACGAGCGCGAGATGCCGCCGCCCAAGACCACAACCTGGGGCGCGAACGGCGAGAGGATTTCCCGGAAGGTTTCTCCCAGATGAAGGCCGAATTCTGCGAAAACCTCCGTTGCGACGGGATCGGTTGGGGCCGAGGCGGCGATGACCGAAACTTCGCGATCCAACCCGGTTTGTTCGCGATAACGGTTCTGAATGGCGCGGGTTGAAAGCCGATCTTCGACGGTGGCATCCTTGTAGGGCAGGTTCCAGATTTCTCCGCCGGGGGGAACGCCCGGTCCCTCTGTCACAACTTTGCCGTCGATGGCGAAGCCCGATCCGATGCCGGTGCCGAGGGTGATGCCGACTGCGCGTTCGACATCGCGTGCGGCACCTCCGCCGACCTCGCCCCAGGCAAACGCCGCAGCGTCGTTGAGGAAGCGGACCTTTGCGGCGTCCAGACCGAAATGCTTAGCCAGAGCATTGCGCAGGTCGAATCCGTAGAGATAGGTCAGCTTGTGCTTCATCCAGCTTATGCCTGCGATGTAGTCAAACGGGCCGGGCATGGCGAGCGATGCGCCCAGGATGGGGGCGTGATCGGCGGTGGCTTCGTCGGCCAGTGAAAACAAGACCTGGAGGAATGCCTCTGTCGATTGCTCGGTGGGATAACGGGCGCTGGCATAGCTGCCGAGCCGGCCTGTCGAGTGATCGAAAACAGCGGCAGACACGTGGCTGCCACCAACGTCGTAGGTGAGAACAGACTTCTCCTGACCAGCTAGCAAGTGCACCTCGAAGAGACGAATGCATCTAGCATAGACCACGTCTGCGCCGAGAGAATGTGACGCGCAATCAGGGGTGCGATTCTGTGCAAGTTTGGCGCTAAAAATCGACGTGGGCGCGGACGGAACCGACCCATGCCGGGCCGCGATCGCGGTTATAGCCGGGGTCGTCAATGTGCTGCACATCGAGCGAATAGAACATGCCGCGCCATGCGTGCCAGGTGTAGTAACTTTCGACGATGTCTTCGCGGCCGTAGTTAAGATTGCCGTCGCCAATTAAAAAGCCGAGTCCGCCCAGTCGAAGATAATCCTGGTGATCGCGCTTGATGGCGTTGCTTACGAAGGCCACGCCGAGTTTGTCGTTGGGGCGATGCCAGCGACGGAAGGCATAGTCCCCGCCCAATTCCACGGTTTGATCCACTTCGGTGTAGGCGAAGGATTCGTGCTGGCCTTCATTCCAGCCGAAGCGGCCGAACACGCGCAAGTTGTCGGTGAGTTCCTGTTGCGTGTTGTAGCCGAAGCCGTATTTCAAAGCGCCATAGTGCTCGTGAAGCGTGATCTTTGGGGTGGGGTCGATGCCGGCGAGATAGGCGTCGACTGCTTCGCGATAGGTGCCCATGTGGGCGCGATTGGCATAGAAGAGAAGGCGCTGCGTGCCTTTGTGGCGGGGAACGAAACCGTGGCGGATTTCGAGTTCGCCGTTTTGTCCGTGGGCGCGGCTGAATGCCCAATCCATGTCGATACCATTGGCGACGATGGGCATGGCGAAGATGCCGTAACGCAGTGTCCATGACTTATCGTCGTACTCGGCCATTCCGCCCACGGTGTAGCCGCGGGTGTCGGCGGCGTAGTCCCAGGCGCCGTTGTTTGCTGTGGTCCAGTTCATGAATTGCAAGTGGCTGTCGGAGCCGATGTCGTTGAAGTCGAAGAAGTCGGGCAGAGTGAGTTTGCCGATTCGAAATTCAACACGCCGCGCCGGGACGCTGGTGGCGAGCGCGTAAAAATTGGGGTCTTGGCTGGTGGTCTCGCCGGTGAGGCCGACGACCTGGTGGATTTGATAGCGGGCAATGTAGGGGGCTTTGCCCAGGTACGGGTTGCGCACCACGTCCAGATTGGTAAAGCCCGCGAGACCGAGCGCCTCGCTCAAGCCACGGCCTTCTGCGGCTTCAATATCGAAGATCAAATCGCTGTTGTAGCGAACCGATTTTGTTGGACGCATGGCCATGTAGAGCGTGCCGACCATCGAAGTTTTGTATTCAGCCGAATTGCGAAAGCTATTAGGACCCTCATAGGTGGAATGGAAGGGCAGTCGGCCTTGAAAGATAATGTTGGCCTGACCGGACAGCCAGTAGCGGCTGCCCTCAATGTGCGGAAACATGGTGAGGACGGGGGGATCGGCGTCTGGCTGCTGGGTGTCGGTATCGATCTCCGCGCGTGCCTCTATACCAGACAGGAAGATGGACGGGTCGAACGGCATATAAGGGATCAGCCGCGCTGTCTGGGGCGAAGGAGCTTCAGGAAATTGATTCCAGGGCTTCTCGGCGGGTCCGCTCGCGTAGGCGACGTCGACAGTTTGCGCGGTGGCGCTGGCAGCCAGCATAAGCAAAGCGGCACAACCGATGGCTAGAGCCGGAGCAGAGATCGGATGCGGAAGACGATTGAAAAACCTAAACAATACGAAAGCCTTTCGGGGAATGGAGTGTGCCGATCTCGAATGAGGCGTAACGTCGGGGATTCGGCTTTCGTCAATGGTAGAGGGTGAGTGACCATGAATTGTTAACGTAGCATTGATTCGAAGTACGCTAAGCCCCCGTCGGAGCGCGCATAGCCTCAAGCGCTGCGGTTAGATCGGTGCTCAAAGCCTGCTGTGTTTCCTCTGACAATAGATCTCCGTGGCGAGTGAGATAAAAAACATCGATCGCGGTTTCACCCTCCGTATCGATGAGCGCGACTTTGATGTTGCACTGATGGGCGCTGAGTACCAGGGCGATTTGCCGCAGCATGCCCGGTCCGTCCTGCGCCACGACCTGTAGCAGCGTGGAGTGCGTCGAAGATTCGGAATCAAACTGCAGGCGCGTGGGTACTTCAACTTTGATGCCCGCGGCATGGTTCACATGACGGCGCGCATCGAGCAACTGCTCAACCGGCACCTTTTGCGCGACCACATCGTGGAGATATTCGAGGAAGCGCCCTTTTTCAGAGGGGTTCAGCTCCAATGTGCGGAAGACATCGGAGAACTGGAAGCTGTCGACGATCACTCCGGCCTCGTTCGAAAAGGCGCCGGCCTTGACGATGTTCATGCCCCAGGCGGCGAGTGCACCGGCCACATCAGCGAACAGCCGTTTGCGATCGCGCGTGATGACGGTGACATCGAAGAGTTGCCGCAGCGGGCGCAAATCCAACTGGACGGGGTCATCGTCGAGATTGGCTGCGAGTTGAAAGTGATGACGAATCTGCTCCGGCAGGCGGGTTTGCAGGTAGCGTTGCGGAAGGCCCTCAAGGAATTGGCCAAGAGCGTCGTACTCGCTGGGGGTGACCATGGAGCGAAGACGATTGAGGAGCGTAGGGTCGATGGCGGCGTGATAGCGGATTTCGTCGACGCTACGGTCCATGAAGTTGGCCGTGGCCATGTAAAGCTGCCACAGGCTCTCGGCCTTCCACGGCGTCAGTGCTTCCGGATTGACGGCCTTGATATCGGCATACGTCAGGAGCGTGAGCATCTTGAGCAGGGTAGGCCCGCCGACTTTGTCAGCGAATGCGCGTACGTTTTCCTGGTCGAATATGTCACGACGCAGAGTGTTCGACATTTCGAGGTGGAGACGGATGAGTTTTAACACCGACTCGCGTTCTTCCGTATCGAAATCAAGTCGCGCCATGAAACTGTCGGCTAACTCCACGCTTTGGCTGGTGTGTTCGCCGGTGCGGCGGGCCTTGCCGGTGTCATGGAGGAGCAACGCCAGCAGGAATAGATCGAGTCTGTCGATCTCGGGTAACAACTGGGCCAGGCGCTGCTCGTAATCATGCACGGGCTGGCGCAGGCCGTGCACGTTATCGATGGTGAGGAAGGTATGTTCATCGACCGTGTAGCGGTGATAGCTGTCGCGAATGACGAGCGCGTCGATGCCGTGGAACTCGGGAATCAGCATCTCGAGAACTCCGAGTGCATGCATGGTTCTAAGCGCGTGGGCGGCATGCGGGCCGAGCAATACCTCGCGTAGAGAATTCCAGAGATAGGGGCCTTCGGGAATGTGAATGGCGAGGACGGGAAGGGCGTCGGTGATGCGGTCTTCAGCCGCTTGCGAGAGCGTGTATCCGTGGGTAGCCATCAGCGAGAAGATGCGGAGAATGGCGGTGGTATCGCTGAATTGGGCGGTGGGAAGAATATCGATGCGGCCCTGGTCAAGGATGAATTCTGTGCCTGCGATGGGTGCGCGACGGCGGCGAAACTGGCGGTAGAAACTGACGGGAGCGGGCAAGTTTTCCATCAGCAGGGCAGCACGGCGATAGACCACGCGGGCATGCCGGTAATAGGTGCGCATCCAGTAGGCGGGATCGGCTGTACCGCGTGTTTCAAGGCCGATGGAGTGGGCTGCGGCGTCGTCTTGCGATTGCCAATCGAGCGTATTGTCGTCGCGACCGTGGCGGAAATGAAGAAAACATCGTGCGGCAGCGAGGAAGTCAAAGGCAGCTTCGGCGTCTCCGCGCGCGCTCTGGAAAACGCCACCGCGTTGTCGAGGCCACTCGCGGGTTTCTTTCAAATGAAAGAGCAGGGCGAACCAGACGGCGAGATGATAGTCGCGGAGGCCGCCGGGACACTCCTTGAGATTGGGCTCGAGATGGAAGATGGTGTTGCCGTACTTGGCGTGGCGGGCGCGGGCGATCTCGCCGAGCTTTTGCGTGATGGTGTTCCATTCGCTGAGCACCAGGCCGGGAAGGATGGTCTGATGCAACTGCTGATAAAGAGGGAACTGGCCGGCCAGGAAGCGACGGTCGAGCGTGGCCAGCGTGAATTCAAGATTGTCGGGATCGAAGCGGGCGGCTTCCTTGATGGTGCGCGAACTGGGGCTGGCGCGAAGACCGATGTCCCACATGCCCTGAATGATGTGGCGCACGGCTTCTTTGGACTGCTCTTCGGTTTTTTCGTCGGCGAAGGCAAAGAGCACATCGACGTCGGAGAAGGGGAAGAGATCTTTGCGTCCGTATCCGCCCAATGCCAGCAGGGAGACGTTTTGTCCGGGCTGACCGGCAAAGGCGCGGCGCCACATTTCAATCAAAATGCGGTCAACAATGGCGGAGCGGCGGCGAATGGCAGCGGTGCCGTCGCCGGTGCGCTCGCAGGTCTGGCGGACAAGCGCCATCTCCCGTATATATTGCTCCCGTAGATCGTCTACCGCGATTCCAACTGGATTCATGAGTGCTGTGTGTGACTTGCCGTGGCAAGAATGGGTGTTCTCTCAGGATAAGCTATGCGCGAGCGGAGGGTGAAGACAGGGGTCAGGGATCAGGGGGCAGTGGTCAGAAACGGGACAGTGATCGAACTGGAACAGTGAAAAGAGTGAAGAAAGTGAAAACAGTGAAAAGAGTGAAGAAAGTGAAAACAGTGAAAAGAGTGAAGAAAGTGAAAACAGTGAAAAGAGTGAAGACGGTGAATCAAGTGAGGACAGTGAAAAATGTGACGAAGTGAAGAAAACCACCGCAGTAAACCGATAGGTTATTGTTTCACCATCAGGTTTTTTTCACTATTTTCACCGTTTTCACTTCTTCACTTTTTTCACTTCCCTCACTTTCTTCACCTCTTCACTTCACGTCAGAGCGCGGTTTCGCCCCGTTCGTCGTTGCGGATGCGGATGGCTTCATCGACACGGCTGACAAAGATTTTGCCGTCGCCGATACGACCGGTGCGAGCCGCGCCGATGATCGCCTGGACTGCTTTTTCCTTCAATTCGTCGGGAACCACCAACTCGATTTTTACTTTGGGCAGGAGATCGACGGTGTATTCACGCCCGCGATAAAACTCCGTGTGGCCTTTTTGGCGGCCATGTCCACGGGCTTCGAGAATCGTCATTCCTTCGATGCCTGCCTCGAGCAGCGCATCCTTGACCGCATCCAGTTTTGAGGGCTGGAGAACCGCTTCTATCTTGAGCATCTGCTATTGCCTCGCTTGACAGGGTATCAGGCTGGGCGGCACCATGCGCCACCCTCGCCTGATCTTTCGCTGTCTTTTGTTCAGGAGTTGAAGTCGTAACCTTCTTCACCATGTTGGGAGAGGTCGAGTCCGGCCAATTCTTCTTCTGGCGATACGCGCAGGCCGATGACCTTGTCGACGACAAAGAGCAGCACCAGCGTACCAACCAGTGAGATGACCCAGGCAATGCCGATGCCGGCACACTGATTCACCATCTGTCCCCAATGGCCGTCGATGCCACCGGTGGGCAGGGGCTTGCCGGATGCGTCATTGCCAAAGGCGGCGTTGATGGAGCTGACGGCAAAGACGCCGGTCAACAGCGCGCCGATGGTTCCGCCGGCTCCGTGAACACCGAAAGCGTCGAGGGAGTCGTCGTAACCGAGGCGGCTCTTGACTTCAAAAACCATCAAGGAGCAGAAGACACCGGCGATGAGGCCGATAGCCAGTGCCGCCATGGGCTGGACAAAGCCAGAAGCGGGAGTGATGGCGACCAATCCTGCAACCGCGCCGGAGATCGCGCCCAAGGCTGTCGGTTTGCCGTTGTGTATCCATTCAGCGATGGTCCAGCCGAGCGCGGCGGCCGCAGCGGCAAAATGCGTATTGATGAACGCGCTGGTGGCAAGAGGACCCGAGTTGAGCGCGCTGCCGGCGTTGAAGCCGAACCAACCCACCCACAAGAGGCAAGCGCCGATAAAACTGAGGACCATGGAGTGAGGCGGCATGGGCGTTTTGGGATAGCCGATGCGCTTGCCGAGATAGATGGCCGTCACCAGCGCCGAGACGCCGGAGGTGACGTGTACGACGGTGCCACCGGCAAAGTCGAGGCTGGGAAAACGGCCACCGGTCGAGTTCAACAGGCCGCCGATGCCCCACACCATGTGGGCCATGGGGCTATAGACGAGCAAGGACCAGAGCGAAAGAAAGACGGCCATGGCGCTGAACTTCATGCGCTCGGCAAACGCGCCGGTAATCAAGGCCGGGGTGATGATGGCGAACATGAGTTGGTAGACCATGTAGGTCTGCTCGGGGATGGTAGGCGCATAGGCCGATGGTCCGAGGCTGACGCCGCGCAAGAATAAATGTTCAAAGCCGCCGATGAACGCGTTGCCATGTCCGAACGCCAGCGAGTAGCCGACCACCGCCCAAAGAATGGTGACCAGGCCCATCATGGCGAAGCTCTGCATCATGGTGCCGAGGATATTTTTTCGGCGCACCAGGCCGCCATAAAACAGCGCCAGTCCGGGGCCGGTCATCAGCAGAACCAGCGCTGCCGAGACCAGCATCCATGCGTTATCACCCGACATCTGCGCTGTTTGTACCGCCTGCTGCAAGGCCGTGATCTGGGCTTGCGTGACAGGTTGTGATGAGGCGGCCGCGGACGGCGCCTGAGCCAGGGCGAGGGCTGGAAGGCCCATCAATGAAAGCACGATCAGAATGAATCGACGACACATTACGGTTCTGCTCCCTGTAACTGCTGAATGATTTAAGCCAGTGGAGGTGCTGAAATTGCTGACGACAAGGGGTTGCAACAATTGTGCCGAGACGCTGCTTTTGGAGGTCAATCGAACCTGGAGGCTGTTATGAAGTTTTCATGATACCTCACCGCGCGTGGTTGTACCATGTTCGATTGCTGTTCGAATCTTGATCGGGTGAGGAATATAAACAGAGAAGACACCGGGGCGGCGATACGCGATGAAAGTGTGGAGATTGGGCGGAGTGGGGCTGGCGGTTGGAGTAGCGATCTGTGCCGCGGGTGCAATGGAGGGCTACGTCGCGAACGCCGCTTGTACGAAGGTCGTGATTGCAGGGGAGGTAAGTGCGAGGCAGGAGTGGAAGGTCGCAATCGGCGAGGGATGGGTATTCAGAGTTGTGCCAATCGTGGCGGGACAGTCGGCTTATAGTGGTTGGGACCTGATCGTCGACCGTGCCGAAGGGGCTGGATTTCCTGATGCACTGCTGCTGGCGACGTTGCCCTATAACTCGATCAACGAACGTGAAGTGGGAACTACATTCGGGCTGCGCGCACAGGATGCGATTGGCTGGAACCCGCGCAGCTTTCGATTCCTCACAAGCCCGGCGGCGTTACGCGAAGCTCAGCAACTCTACACGATGGCTGTGAGCAGTGGGTGGAATCTGAGCGCGCCGAAGTCCCGGGCTTATGCTCACAGCGTCGCCAGACTTCTGGAACTTCAGAACCATGCAGCGGCCGGCGAGTTTCGGATTCTTGATGCTCGCTTGGTGCCTGGAATCGGCGATGCCCAGAAATTTGCCGAGAATTGGGCACTAGCGGCGGCCAGGATGCAGCATGAGGTTGTCGCGCCGGTGACAGGGCAGGCCACGCCGGCGGGGTCAATCGAATGGATGAGATTTTCAGTGACTTTGTGGCTGCCGAGCGGATGGAAAACGCCGGCCCAACTTCATCCCCAGACCGAGAAGTGTTCTCAATAACGCACCTAAAACCTGAAAAAGTGCACTGCTCCCGAACGGCGAACCTGCATCTGAGCAATAGAGACCATTTATCTTCCCTATGTTGGAGGTATCATTATCCATATGGCAGCAACTGTGGAGCGTGATCGCTATCTTTTTGGAAACCTCGAGAGCAGCGCACAGAACCGGGCTAAGGTCAGGGAAGTCAGCTACGGATTCGAGCAGCCGGAGGGTGTATTCCTGACATCGCTTGATTTCGCCGTTAACTGGGTGCGCAAGAGTTCGGTGTGGCCGATGACCTTTGGTTTGGCCTGCTGCGCGATCGAGATGATGTCGATGGGCGCCTCGAGATTTGATGTTGCGCGATTCGGAGCAGAAGTATTTCGGCCTTCGCCGCGCCAGTCGGATTTGATGGTGGTTGCCGGTCGCGTTTCGCAAAAGATGGCTCCGGTCATTCGCCGGCTTTATGACCAGATGCCCGAGCCCAAGTGGGTAATTTCGATGGGTGCCTGCGCTACATCGGGTGGAGTTTTCAATAACTATGCCCTTGTGCAGGGCGTCAATCAGGTCATTCCCGTTGATATTTACGTGCCGGGATGTCCTCCGCGCCCCGAACAGCTTCTTTACGCAATCACTTTGCTGCAGGAAAAGATTCAGCGTGAACCGCGCAGCCTGCTCAAGACGTTGAACGTAGGTTGAGCCGGTACTCGTCATGACGAAAAGAGCGGACCAGCCGTTTTGAATTTTTTGTGCAAGAGGTGCCGTTGAACCCGCTTCGGGTTAGTCAATGTTGTAACTCCAGAGAGGGTAATTTGGAAGGAACCACCGGCCATGTTGTTGAAAAAATGTAATCTGGCTCATTGTAGCTATGTTACGTTTAGTAGTGCCGTACCAGATGTCCGACAGAGCATTTGTGGGCGGGGCAAGACTTTTCTAGCCGCACGATGACTCACATAAACGACCCCATTTTTTTGTAACTCAAGTTTGATTGCGGAGGATTAACGCATGCACTCTCATGTATTGAAGTCATTGAGCCGAGTATTGGTCATGGCAACGGTGGCTTCGCTGCCTATTGCGGTGGCTGCCCAGGATATGACCAAACCTGCCCCTAAATCGATGGAAGATTCTCCTTCGAAATGGGACATTTTTGCCGGATACAGCTACCTCGCGCCCAAGGGGAACGTTTCGACCCCTCAGGCGGATGGTACGACCCTGTCCTATCCCTACCACGCCATTATCGGTGGCGGTATTGTCAGCGTTTCGCGCTACTTCAATAAGTTTGTCGGCGTCGAGGGCGTGGGCGATGTGCATCAGCAGGATGAGTCCAACGTACCCTCCGACGATTTCGCCGGCGGATCTCTCGGCCTGATCTTCCGTTTCCCGACTGCCGATATCACTCCCTTTGTGCACGGGCTGGTTGGCGGCGAGCGCGCTGGCGGACCGGATTGGCAGACGACAACATGGGGCCCGGTGCTGACGGCCGGCGGTGGTTTGGATTATGCGACCCCGCTGTTCAATCATCACCTCGCGATCCGCGTATTTGAGGCGGACTATCAGTACTCTCATGAGGACTTCGGTCCTGGAGTCGGCGGCGGCCGCGGTAACCCGAACATCGTCCGCCTCAGTGCCGGCGTGGTCTACCACATCGGAACCATCGCGCCTCCTCCGCAATTGACGGTCTCTTGCTCGGCAGCGCCGACCTCGGTATTCCCTGGCGACCCGATCACGCTGACCGCGACCACTGCCGGTGGCGATCCTAAGTTCACGCCGGTTGTGACCTGGTCTGGCGTGCAGGGCGTGTCTGGAACCGGCACGACGACCACGGTTAACACCGGATCGCTTGCTCCCGGAACCTACACCGCCAAGTGCTCTGCCAAAGAAGGCAAGCCCGGCAAGGAAGGCTTGAAGCCCTGGGAAAATGGCGAAGGCACCACGACCTTTACTGTGAAGGCATTTGAGCCGCCGACACTGAGCTGCTCGGCCAGCCCGACCACCATCAAGCCCGGCGAGACCAGCACCATTACCTCTTCTGGTGTGAGCCCGCAAAACCGCCCGCTGACTTACAGCTATTCTGCTGCAGCCGGCACCGTCAGCGGAACAGGTTCGAGTGCGACGTTCTCTTCGACCGGTGCGCCCACGGGCCCCGTTTCGATCACCTGCAACGTATCTGACGACAAGGGCCAAACGGCAACGGCTACGACCAGCGTATCCATCGAAGCTCCTCCTCCGCCGCCACAGCCGCACGTTCAGACGCTCTGCTCCTTCAACTTCACCAACGACAAGGCTCGTCCGACTCGTGTGGACAACGAAGCCAAGGCTTGCCTGGATGAAGTGGCTCTCGACCTGCAGAAACAGTCTGATGCCAAGGCCGTGATTGTCGGCGACGCTGATGCCAAGGAAAAGGAAACTCCGAAGCACAAGCATGCCAAGAAGCCGGTCGACTTCGCAGCCCAGCGCGCAGTCAACACCAAGGACTACCTGGTAACGGAAAAGGGCATTGACGCCTCTCGCATCACAGTGGCAACAGGCACGGCCGACGATAAGAAGGTCGAAGATTACCTGGTGCCGGCTGGAGCGAACTTCAGCGCCGATGTTTCCGGAACCACACCGGTCGACGAGTCGACGATCAAGCCTCAGGCACGCAAGCCCTTGCCTGCGAAGCATCATCACAAGAAGGCCGCAACCAAGTAACAGTGCAGTATCCAGCCTCGGGCGCGATAAGCAAGCGAGGCTGGATATAACGGAACAGTGGATTGAGGTTGACCGGTTCGCCGGTCAGCCTCTTCCGATTTAGCGCCTAATTTTTTAAAGGAATTGGGAATTCCCTCATATATGCATCTATTGCAGTCCTGTCTCAGTTTGTATCGGCGGCGCTCGACTCGTGTCGAGTCTGTGATGGCGGCTCTACTTTGTCTAGCTCCCGTCTTACATTCACAGGTGCAATGGAGCAGCGTAGGCCCCGAAGGCGGTGACGCCCGCGCCATTGCCTCCGTACCGGGCCAGAGTAACCATCTCTTCCTGGGAACGACCAACGGCTGGATCTACGAGTCCATTGACGAAGGCGGCTCCTGGCATCGATTGGCAAAACTTGACTCCGCAGACGATCTTGTCATCGACCACATCGTTGTCGATCCTGCCGATCCATCCCTCGTTTATGCCGCGGCCTGGAAGTTTGATCGACCGGATGGCGGGCTTTGGATCAGCCACGACAGCGGTAAAAAGTGGGACATGATTGCAGGCCTCAAAGGCCAGTCCATTCGCACGTTTGCGCAGGCGCCCTCCGATCCTAAAATCCTGTTCGCCGGTACGCTTGAAGGCATCTTTCGTTCGAATGATGCGGGCGCGTCGTGGAAGTTGATCAGCCCTGCGGGAAGTCGCGAAATTCACGAAGTCGAGTCGCTGGCCATCGATCCCAAAGACCCCAATATCTTGTACGCAGGGACGTGGCATTTGCCCTGGAAGACCTCGGACGGGGGCAAGAATTGGGAAAACATCAAGCAAGGCATCATCGATGATTCCGACGTATTTTCGATCATCGTCGATCCTCAGCAATCGAACATTGTTTATGCCAGCGCTTGCAGCGGAATCTATAAGAGCGAGAATGCCGGTTCGCTGTTTCACAAGATTCAAGGCATTCCTTCAACCGCACGGCGAACGCGGGTTCTGCGCCAGGATCCGGTGCATCCTGACATCGTTTATGCCGGTACTACCGAAGGCCTATACAAAACCATCGATGCGGGCAAGACGTTCAAACGGATGACCGGGCCGGACGTAATCGTGAATGATGTCTATGTCGATCCGCGCAATCCTGACCGCGTGGTGCTGGCAACGGACCGCTCCGGAGTTTTGTCGAGTCCCGACGGGGCAGTCTCGTTCGAGCCCGCGAATCGCGGTTTTTCCGCGCGCAAAGTTGAGGCGCTGCTCGTGGATTCGAGTAAGCCTTCGCAACTCTATGCCGGAGTCGTCAACGATAAGTCCTATGGCGGGGTGTTTACCTCGGCTGACGGTGGGGCTGAGTGGAAGCAAGCAGCTCAGGGTCTGGACGGGCGCGATGTTTTTGCGCTGGCCAAGTCGCCGGATGGCGTTGTGCTGGCTGGAACCAACTCCGGCATCTTCGCACTCAATGCGGATGGCGCAGCCTGGACGCCGCGCAATGTTATCGCCAACACGTCGGTCAAAGCTGTTGCCGAGGTGCACAAGGGCAAGCAGATTCAGGTTGAGAAACGCGTGAAAGAAGCTACGCGCGAGCTCGCTAGCCGAGTCTATGCGCTCGATCTCTCGGGTGAGGCATGGGGCGCGGCCACCGGTAGCGGCCTGTTTACCAGCAAAGACAAGGGTGAGAGCTGGCAGGGCGGCCCGGTCATGGGCGTGGGCGACTATGTTTCGGTGACAGCGCATGGCAAGGTGATGGCCGCGGCTCGGTTTAACGCCGTGGCGCTTTCAAACGATGCTGGACAGACATGGTGGCCCTTGGGACTGCCCACCGCGTTGACTCACATTCACCGCGTTGCTTTCGCGTCCGATGGCACGCTCTGGCTGGCAGCGCGCGAAGGTGTTTACTACACTGCTGACAAAGGACGCACGTGGATGTGGGTCCACCGGCTGCCTCTGGTTGACATCGACGATCTTTACTATGACGCGCAGCAAAATAAGGTATTGGTGAGCTCGCGTGCCAGTGATTTTGTTTACGCCATCGATGCCAAGACGCTGGATTGGAAGTGGCGGCAGACGGGCTTTCATTTATTCCTGGTCCGGTCGGCAGGCGAACGGCTCTTGGCGGCTTCGATCGATGACGGAGTGCTGGTCGAGCCTCCACCCACGGTCGCTCATTCCGATCAAAAATGATGACCATTTGCAGTTTTCGGTATCATAAGAGTATGCAGGCGGAAACTCACGAGATGACTCATCGGCCTTTCAGAACTTACGATCCACGCCTCGAACCGATTGCGGCCAAGGTGCTGGCGTCTGAACGGCTCGACTTCAACGATGGACTTGTGCTGTATGGTTCGTCCGACGTGCTGGCCGTGGGCTGGCTGGCCAATCATGTGCGCGAACGCATGCATGGCGACGTGACGTATTTCAATGTGAACCGCCATATCAATCCGACCAATGTCTGCGTGGCGGCCTGCAAGTTGTGCGCCTTTGGCCGCAAAAAAGGCGACCCCGCCGGATATACCATGGCGCTTGAAGAAGCATGGGAGACAGCAGCGTCAGGCTATTCCGAGGCGGTCACGGAGTTTCACATCGTTGGCGGACTGCATCCCGATCTGCCTCTTGAATACTTTCTCGACATGGTGCGTGGGCTCAAGGAGCGTTTCCCCCAGGTACATATCAAGGCATTCACCATGGTCGAAGTGGCGTATCTGGCTCGCCGGGCCAAGCTCACCATTGAGCAAACGCTGATCAAGATGCGCGAGGCGGGTGTCGATTCCATGCCCGGCGGCGGCGCGGAAATTTTTGCTTCGCGGGTGCGTTCGATCATCTGCGACCACAAAATCGACGGCAGCGAATGGCTTGAGACTGCGCGACTGGCTCACAAATTAGGCTTCAAATCGAATGCAACCATGTTGTACGGTCACATTGAAAACGATGAAGACCGCGTCGATCACCTGCTCAAACTTCGCGCCGTGCAAGATGAGACGGGCGGATTTCAAACCTTCATTCCGCTGGCATTCCATCCCGAAAACACCGCGCTCGATCACTTGCCCGTGACCACCGGTCTCACCGACATTCGCCAGATCGCGGTGAGCCGCCTGATCCTCGATAACTTCCCGCACATTAAGGCGTATTGGCAGATGATGACCCCTAAAATCGCGCAGATTGCGCTGCGCTTTGGCGCCGATGATCTGGATGGAACCGTAATCGAAGAGAAGATTTACCATGATGCCGGCGCCACCACGCCGCAGGGCATGACGCGCAAGGAACTTTGCCGATTGATCACCGAGGCTGGCCGCGTTCCGGTCGAGCGCGATACGCTCTATCATGCCGTGACGCGCACGGAAGATAGCTTTACCGTGGCAGTCTAGCGCAATAGAACTGTGTCAGGACGAGCACGAGCATGTCATTCGGCCCAGCCGCGATCATCGGCCTTTGTCTGGGATTTCTCTGGGGCATCGGCTGCTCGCTTGCGATCCTCTATTCGATCTTTCTCGGCGGCTACCGCAAGGGCGTCGAGGACTCGCTGAGTGCGCAAAAGTCGAAGCGTTTTAATGAGGCGATCGAGAAGATAAAGGTGCGCCGCGAAAAGACTTCGGCCTCACCAAAGTAACTCTCCGAGCAATCGAGCCCGTCATAGTCATAATTCCAAAGTTGTACTTACATTGGTGCAATTGCAGCCGTATATTGGATGCATCCCCTTCGAATTCACCCGAATTGCTGTATGGGTGTTTGATTATTTTGTCTGTCAATGATCCCAGCCGCGTAAGTTGCGGGTGAACTTAGCGCGAGGAAAATAACACGTGACCAACCGAGTTTTTAGCCTATTTGTGAAGATTCACTCCCGGACGTTAAGCGAAGACGGACAAGATCTAGTCGAATACGCCTTACTGGTGGGACTGATCTCCGTCGCTGCCGTTGCAGGACTTAAGAACGCAGGTTTGGCTGTTGCAGCCGTGCTTTCTAGGATCACTTCGAGTCTTAACGCCGCTTAGTCGCAGTAGTCGCCCGAGCGCTGCAACTATGCGGCAGATATTTATTGGCGGACGATCAGGCCGCCTTTCATGACAAACGTTACTCGTTCGACAGCCGTGATGTCGCTAAGCGGATTGCCGGGAACAGCGATGACGTCGGCATAGTAGCCAGGCTTGAGTAACCCGATCTGCCCTTCCCATCCAAGTAGCTTTGCGCCATTGATCATGTCGGCTTGCAGCACGGTCAGCGGCTTCATTCCGTACTCGACCATCAACTCAAGCTCGCGTCCTTGCGTTCCATGCGGAAACGGCCCCACGTCGGAGCCCACCGCAAAGGGCACGCCCGCGGTTATTTGCTTTTTAAATTCGCGAATCTTGTAGTCCAGCAATGCACCCTCGCGCTCTGCCTCGGCAGCCGAAGAACGGTGATGCGCGAAGTATTCAAAGATGGTGAATGTGGGTACGGCAAAGATTTGCTTTTCGCGCATCAGTCGCATTGTTGTTTCACTAAGCTGGGTCGCGTGATCGATCGAAGCCACGCCCGCTTGCGCTGCGAATAAGGTTCCGGGTTCTCCCATCGCGTGTACCGCGGCCACTCCGCCCAGTCGATGCGCCTCATCCACTGCCGCAGTTAGTTGCGCTGCCGTGTATTGGTACGGAGAATGCAAATCGCCGGCAATCATCTTGTCCGGTCCGGTCTCGTAGATCTTGGCAAAGTCCGAGCCCTCTTTGTGCTGGGAGCGCATAACCTCGACAATCTGCTCGGCAGAGTTGGCGTAGTCTGCATTCGATAACACGTGCTGTGCCGGGTTGTAGCGATTCGCATCCTCATGACCGCCCAGAATGTCGATGGCGTTGCCGCTGATGCGGAGACGCGGTCCTGGAATGAATCCTTGATCGATGGCGTTGCGCACCGCTGTATCCGCCGATCCCGCGCCCTCTGTGCCCATGTCGCGTTCGGCTGTGAAGCCCGCCAGCAGATCCGCTTTCGCCGCTTGTTCCGCGAGGATCACGCGCCACGGGACCGACTCCTCCACGGTCTGCAGGTCTTCAGCGCCGGGATGCAGAAAGAGATGAACGTGCGCGTCAATCAGCCCTGGCAGCAGTGTCGTATCGCCGAGATCGATGAACCGCGCGCCCTGCGGGTGCTCTACACTCTGGCCCACCGCGCGAATACGATCGCCCTCGACCAGCACCTCACCGGGCTCGCTCATCACTCCGGTATCCACGTTGAGCAGTCGCGCCGCGTGCAAAACAACCGGTGCCGTGGAATCGGCCTTTTGAGCATAAGTGGCAGATACAGTCGAGACAAAACTCACCAGCAAGCAAGCCCTGGCAATCAGAGCAATTCGGCAACTAAACATGCGCATGAATAAGACTATGCCGCATGAGCCTTGGATTGTCGATGCACAGTTTTCTTTGCATAGAAAATCGCGGCGGTCAGTGAGTTAACGTCGGCGCAGTCGGTTGCCGATTCGGATCGCACGGCAGGCAGATCGAGAAGGAAGCGCCGCGCGTTCCGTCGTTGCCCGTGGGACGAACGGTGATGCTACCTCCATGTCGTTCCACAATCTCTCGCGTCACCCACAGCCCGAGTCCTGTGCCGATGTCCTTCTTGGTCGTAAAGAACGGCTCGAAGATGCGCGAGACAATCTCCGCTGGAATTCCCGGACCATCGTCATCGATGCACAACTGCACACCTTTGCCGCTGACGTCCGCAATCCCATTTAACCTGATTACGATTCTTCCGTCCGTCGGCACAGCGTCGATAGCGTTCGACACCAGGTTTGAGATCACCTGCTTCAATTCTCCTTGGACGCAGAGAATGGGCGGGCATTCGCCGAACTTCAAATCGACTTGAATATTCTTGGTCTTCAACTTATTCGAATAGAGCTTTAAAACTGCTTCCACCAAGCCATCGACGCGGATCAAGGCCGCCTCATTCGACTCGCGGTAAAAGCCCAGAGTTTGCCGCGTGATGTGCGCGACACGTTCCAATTCCTGTTCCGCGAGAGTAAGTTGCTGTACTACATCAGCGGGAACAGCCTCTGCAGTCTTGGCGATGAAGATAAGGTTGCCGACCGCCTCCAGCGGATTGTTGATTTCGTGAGCAACGGTGGCCGATAGACGCGCCGCCGCCGCAAGTTTTTCGGTTTTGCGCATAAGGTCTTGCGCATTGCGTTCGTTCGTCACATCGCGAAATACCAACACCACGCCGATTAGTCGATTCTTATCGTCACGGATCGGGGCAGCGCTGTCTTCGATGGGGATCAGGTGTCCGTCTGCGTGCTTCAAGACCGTGTGGTTTGCGAGTCCCACGACGATGCCTTTCTCCATGACTTTCTGCACGGGATTTGCGGTAATCTCACCGGTAAACTCGTTGAAGATGGGGAAGACGGTGCGGATGTCGAGTCCGCTATTTTCACGCGCAGTGCTTCCTGTCAGGGTTTCCGCTACTGGATTCATGAACGTCACTTTGCCATGCTGGTCGGTCGCAATCACCGCGTCTCCGATACTGGTGAGCGTGATGCGGAACCATTCTTCGCGCGTCCGAATCTCCTGCGCGTGAGTCTCCCTCAAGCGCATTTCGCGCAAAATGGCGACTGCCAGAAAGATGAGTCCGGCAATGCCCAGAACGCCAGCCAGGTAGATGGAAGTGATCGTGGCATTGATGCTGTCTCTATATTCGACGACCCGTTCCGCTACCAGCGAATTCTCCTGCTGCTGCAAAGAGGAAACCACATCGCGGAATTGGTCCATGATCGCCAAGCCGGTATCGGAAAGGACAATGACCCTTGCTTGATCTGGTTTGCCGGCCTGAAAAAGAGAAATCGTGGTGGCCAGTTCGTCCAGTTTCTGGTGCGCGAGCGTGCGAATCTCCGCGACACTCTGGGATTCTTGCGGGTTCTGAGCGGTGAGTTGGCTGAGCCTATCGATGTGTACCGCGAGTTGACTGGTCGCCAGGTTATAAGGCGCTAGATATTTTTTGTCACCTGTATACAGAAAGCCCCGCTGCCCGGTCTCAGCGTCTTTCAAGAGTGACTCGGTACGCTCCAACGCGAGTGAGAGCTCTCGCGCATCGACAACCCGTTGTTGATTGGCAATCTGGATAGCAAGGCGATGTCTGGTGACGGCTGTACCGGCGATCAGCAACACGATCAACACGGCAAACCCGCTCACCACGCTAAAGCGTTTTAGGAAATTCTGCATGTTGAGAAGGCACCGCTCCGTTCCGGGCTGCAAGCCGCAAACGCCTGTCGTGGCAAATGTTGCGGGCTTGATTGATGCGTCTATTGTAGACGGACCGTTTTTAATTCTCAAGAAACCGAAGATCGGCGAAGCATTACCATTTAGTAGGCACCGATCCCTGTGATGTGCTGCCCAAGTATGAGCGCATGGACGTCGTGGGTACCTTCGTAAGTCTTCACCGACTCGAGGTTCATCATGTGACGCATGATCGGATAGTCCTCGGTTATGCCGTTGGCGCCCAGGATGTCGCGGGCCATGCGCGCCGTTTCGAGCGCCATCCAAACATTGTTGCGCTTGGCCATCGAGATGTGTTGGTGGCCCACGGTTCCCGCGTCCTTGAGCCGGCCCACGTGTAGCGAAAGCAACTGCGCTTTGGAGATTTCGCTCACCATCCACACCAGCTTTTCCTGGATGAGTTGATGGCTCGCGATAGGCTGTCCGTGAAATTGCTTTCTCATCTTGGCGTACTGCAGAGCCGTGTCGTAGCAATCCATTGCTGCGCCAATCGCACCCCAGCTGATGCCGTAGCGAGCCTGGTTGAGACACATCAGGGGACTTTTAAGACCGCCTGATCCAGCCAGCAAATTGGCCGCTGGAATGTGCACGTCTTGAAGCGAAAGACCGCTGGTGACCGACGCCCGCAGCGACCACTTCCCGTGGACTTCATGTGCTGTGAAGCCGGGGCGATAGGTCTCGACAAGAAATCCGCGCACACGATTATCTTCGTCCTCAACCTTGGCCCAGATTATGGCGACATCGGCAATGTTACCGGAAGTGATCCACATCTTTTCGCCATTCAGGATGTATTCGTCGCCGGATTTGTGAGCAGTCGTGGTCATGCCGCCGGGGTTCGAACCGAAGCCCGGCTCGGTGAGGCCGAAGCAGCCGAGTTTCTCGCCAGTCGCCATGGCCGGCAGCCAGGTATTCTTCTGTTCGTCGGAGCCGAAGGTGTAGATGGGATACATCACCAGGGCCGATTGCACGCTGACAAAGCTGCGCAGACCCGAGTCGCCGCGCTCCAGTTCCTGCATGACCAGGCCATATTCCACGTTGGACATGCCTGCGCAGCCATAGCCCTCAAGATTGGCGCCGAAGAAGCCCAACTCGCCCATGACGGGGACGAGTTCACGCGGAAAGCGGCCTTCGCGAAAACACTCCTCGATGATCGGGATGAGGTTGTCATCGACGAAGTCGCGCGCCGTTCTGCGCACCAACAATTCTTCTTCGTTCAGGCTGCTGTCCAGATGGAGAAAATCGACGCCCTGAAACTTGAATCCCATGCCGCACCTTCCGTTTCACTGGAGACTTGAACCAGCAAGGCTAGCAGATGAGGATTGGGGGAGGGAATCGGTAAAAGCGCGCGTCTGTTGCCTAGTTTGAGCGATTCATCACGACATCCGTGGAACCGAGAGAGCGTTCCCCTATGGTGCCCTAAACCCGGCCTTCCATACGTGTGCCCGACACTTTGAGGTCAAATCTCCATGCCGGACCCTTTTCTCCCGCGTGCTCAGCAGGAGCGGTTACCGAGAATGTGAGGCGGTCTCCCTCAAGCTTGGCATCGTTGATCGGTTGACCGGTTCCCTCCGTTGGACCCGCTTTTCCGGTGACCTGACCGGCCGCCTGTTTGAGCACGAAGACCATGGCGGCATGGGCCAAGTCTCCGCTATCCTGCTTCTGTTGCATCTCTCCGGTCCACGTCCCCGACACGTCCGCGGACTGTGCGATAGCGCCCGAAACTACGAGCGCAACGAGCGCTGCAAGAAAGATCGATCGACGCATCATGTTTCCTCCAGTTGTATCGTTTCTGTGGCAGCCCATTTGTTCGGAGCCAAGATCAATGACCCCTGATGTTCACCCTGGCGCTGCACTTTTGCGCACCCTATGTAGCATTCTGTGTTACTCTCGCGTTCGATTGTCAAGTGGGTTTTAACTTAAGCGAAAGACGGCTGTCCCACGGACGCGAAAATTTCGAAAGTCTTTACAAACCGCTTATGGTCAGATTATTATGACCATAAGTCTGGAGGTACCATGCGGAAAATTCCGGCGGGCCAATTCAAAGCACAGTGTCTTGCGGTGATGGACCATGTGTCCGCTAGTGGTGAGCCTGTCATCATCACGAAGCATGGCAGACCCGTAGCGAAGCTCGTTTCCGCCGAACTCGGCGAGGACCAGATATTCGGATTCATGGCCGGAAAAGGCAAGATTGTGGGGGACGTCGAAGCTTCAATCCCCTTCGGTGATTGGAATCTGGCCTGATTGGAATCTTGAATGATTCTGCTCGACACGCACGTGCTCGTTTGGCTTGCCCTCGAACCGCACAAGCTATCCAGGAATGCGAAGGAAGCAATTCGCGGCGCTCGTCGCGAGGACTGTTTGGCGATTGCAGGAATCACCTTGTGGGAGATGGCCTGGCTTGTCGAGAACGGCCGGATCGAGACGACTATGAGCGCGGAATCTTTTCTTCGCGAGTGTGCGGCGAAAGTAAGCGTGCTTCCCATCACGCCGGAGATTGCGGCACGTGCAGTGAGTTTGCCCGATTCGTACCCCAGGGATCCGCAGGACCGGCTGATCGGCGCGACCGCGCTGGTTGAGGGAATCAAACTCGTTACGCACGACCGATTGATCAAGGAATCGGGCATCGTTCCGATCGTCTGGTGACGAGTCGGAGAAGCGTTGTCTATTCCAGAAACTCGCGGACAAAGGGGTTCTCGCTGTGGACCAAATCATGCAGCGAGCCGTCGAAGATAAGCCGTCCTTCATTGAGCATCAGGAACGATGTATTGGGATCGATCTCTCCCTTGGGCAGCGGGACCATTCCGTTCTTCGTTGTGTCGAAGCGGTGGGTGCACATGGTAAACGCATCTTGAAGGCGGTGCGTCACCAATAGCGATGGCGTCTTATAGACATCGCGCTGCTTCACGATCAACTCGATGATGGTCGTTGACGTGACGGGATCGAGTCCGCCGGTGGGCGAGTCGTAGAGCAGCAACTCAGGGTGGCGGATCAGGGCCCGGGCGATGGCCACACGGCGTCTCATGCCCCCTGAAAGGCTGCCGGGGTAAAGGGAAAACGTCTCGTCGAGCCCGACAAACTCCAAGCCCTCATGCACCCTGGAATCGATCTCAGCATCGGGCACTGCCTCTTGAATTAATTGATAAGCAACGTTGTCGCGAATGGTCAGCGAATCAAAAAGCGCGCCTTCCTGAAAGACCATCCCGGTGCGAGTGCGCATGGGGAAGAGATTGACCTCCGACATGGTCGAGATTTCTTCGCCGAACAGCAGAATGCTGCCGCTATCAGGCCGATTCAATCCGTTCGCCAGCTTGAGAAGGACGCTTTTGCCCACCCCGGCAGGACCAAGCAACACGCGCGTCTCCCTGGGGGCCACCGAAAAGGTGATGTTCTGAAGCACCGGCGGGCCGTCGAAGGCGATAGAGACATCGTGAAAAGCGAGTACTGGAGCAGTCAGCTCGGCCGCCGACTCAGATGCGGACGTGGAGATTTCACTCATCGGCTGAATGTCGCAACCATGATCTGGCTTACGAGCAGGTCCACAACAATGATCAATACCGAGGACGAGACGACTGCTTGAATCGTCGACCGGCCCACTCCCTCGGTGCCGCCAGTAGTCCGAAGGCCATAAAAACACCCGACCGAAGCGATGATGAAGCCGGAGAAGAGCGGCTTGACCAGGCCCTGCAAAATATCCGGGAAGCGGAGAAATTCGTAAGCCTGCGAGAAGTACTGCGTGCCGTTCTGGCCGTTCATGAAGATGGTCACAACGGCGCCGCCCATGGTGCCAAAAGCGTCAGAGATAATCGTCAGGAAAAAAAGCATGGTGACCGTGGCCACGATGCGCGGCGTGACGAGTTTGCGAATAGGGTCAACGCCGAGCGCGCGCATGGCGTCTATCTGCTCAGTGACGACCATCGAACCGAGTTCGCTGGCCATCGACGAAGCATTGCGCCCCGAGACCATGATGCCGGTGAGCACCGGACCCAGTTCCCGAATCATGCTCATGCTTACGAATCGGCCTGTCACCGCTGTGGCGCCAAACTCCGCCAGGGTAGCCGCTGATTGCACGGCCAGCACAGCCCCGGTAAAGAACCCGGCTAAAAGCACGATAGCGGCGGAACCGACGCCGATGATCTCCGCCTGGATGAGGAAGTCGACCCAGTAAATCGGCCGGCTGAACAGGTTCATGACCGCCCGATACGCGAACAGGGAGTAGTCCTGCACCGTCAGCACGATTTGTTTGGCGGTTCTGTCTATTGCGTCAATCGCCATTGGGTACCGGTCGGTAAGGTTTGAAATGCGTTCCGGTTAAAGTGCTGCCGTTGTGGACAGAATACCGCATGGAGGCCTGATCCCCAGGGTAAGCTCGAGTGGAATGTGCTCACGGCCATTCGATAGCATCGCAATATTTGCACGGAAAATTTATTCTGCATGAAAACTCGAAACGGCGATTGCGCGGTTTTCCGCATCCTAACAATCAGGCCAATCATGTGCTCAGCAGTCGACAGGCAGGGTATGCCTGTCGAAAAGTGCACCGGCCAGAGAGGGGTGAAATGCATTCGTTTCGCATTCGGCTAATTCTCGCGCTCATTGCCGGAATCACGGTCATTTCACTGGCCTCAACCTATTTTGAGGTGCTGACTCACAAGCACACACTGCGACAGGAGCTGGAGCGGCGAACCTCGTGGCTCGGTATCAGCCTGCAACCAAGCCTGGAACAGGTGCTCGCGGCCGGACAAACTCCAGACATTTCCGCTCAAATGGCGTTATTGCGAAGCCGAGACGAAGCGATGGGTCTCGGAGTTTATGATGCGCGGGGAAACCTGCTCACCTCCATTGGCCCGCCCGATGTATTCAAAGCTTTGTCCGTCGGAGCCATCAGCAGAACCATCAGGCACGGCGTCAATTCCTCAGCTTATGGAAATACAGGCGAACTGGAATGGCTGGAAGAGACGGTTCCTCTCCATGTGAACGGTCATCCTGCCGGCGTGCTGGTCATTCTTGAGGACACGCAGTACATCCGTGCCGACGGAGCCGCGGTGTGGCGGCAGAGCTTCTGGCGCATTGTGGCGTTCGTGGTGCTCATTGTTACGGTTACACTGCTCATGGTTCGCTGGTTCCTGATGCGTCCCATTACGCATCTGGCGGAACGGTTGCGGCGTCTTCGCATGGGCCATGCCGATGACGAAACCGGCGTCAACGAGTCAGACCTGAGTCTATTTAAACCGCTTGCCAAAGAAGTGGCGACGATAACCGAAAGCATCGTCCAGGCCCGTGCCGCTGCGGCTGCCGAGGCCCGACTTCGCGAAGCCGGCGAAAATCTGTGGACCGCCGATCGCCTCACCGTGCACGTGCGCGATCGTACCGGATCGAGCCGTATATTTGTCGTGTCCAACCGCGAGCCCTACATGCATGTCCGACAGGGACGCGAGACAGTCTGCGTGGTGCCTCCCAGCGGTCTGGTCACGGCTCTGGAACCGGTGCTGCGCGCCTGCGATGGCGTCTGGGTAGCGCACGGCAGTGGCAGCGAAGACATGCTTACCGTCGACGAGCATGATCGCCTCCGCGTGCCGCCTGAGGACCCGCGTTACACGTTGCGCAGAGTCTGGCTGAGTAGCGAAGAAGAATCCAGCTACTACGATGGTTTTGCGAACGAAGGTCTATGGCCGCTTTGCCACATCGCCCACACGCGTCCGATCTTCCGCGCTTCCGATTGGGAATCCTACCAGAACGTGAATCAGAAATTTGCGCAGGCGCTTCTGCATGAAATGGAGGGTTCAGAGAACCCCATCGTCTTTGTGCAGGACTATCACTTCGCCTTGCTGCCGCGCATGGTCAAGATGGTGCGGCCCGATGCGCGCGTGGCGATTTTCTGGCATATACCGTGGCCCAATCCCGAGGCTTTTGGAATATGCCCGTGGCAAGCGGAACTACTCGATGGGTTATTGGGAGCAGATCTGATCGGCTTCCACATTCCCTTACATTGCAATAATTTTCTAGCTACAGTCGACCGCGTCCTCGAGGCCCGCACCGATCGCGAACACATGACCGCGCGTCGTCACGGCCACACCACCACTATCCGGCCCTATCCCGTCAGCGTGGTAATCGACGGCTCTCGTCCGGATCGCGCCAAGTCGGGCCCCAGCCGCGACGAACTACTGCAGGAATTTGGCGTGCGTGCCGAAAGCCTGATTATCGGCGTCGACCGCCTTGACTACACCAAGGGCATCGTCGAAAGGTTGATGGCCGTCGAACGCATGCTTGAGGAGCATCCCTGGCATCGTGAGCGCGTCACCATGGTGCAGATCGCGGCTCCCAGCAGGACCCGTATTCCGAGCTATGTAAAACTTCGCCACGATGTTGAAGAGATCGTGGAGCACATTAACGCGCGATTTCAAAAGGCCAATTGGCGTCCCATTATTTTGATCGATCGTCAGTGCAGCCATGAGGAAGTCACGCAGTGGTATCGCGCTGCCAACCTATGCCTCGTGACATCGCTGCATGATGGCATGAACCTGGTAGCCAAGGAATACCTGGCCGCTCGCGATGACGAAGACGGCGTGCTCGTCCTCAGCAAGTTCACAGGCGCAGCGGTCGAGTTAGGCGATGCCTTGCTGGTGAATCCATACGATATAGACGGAGTGGCCGAAGCGATCCATCGTGGCTTGGAGATGAGCCCCGAAGAACGCAAGTTGCGCATGCAACGGATGCGCCGCCAGGTCATGGAAAGAAATGTCTATCGGTGGGCTGCCAGTGTGCTGGGAGATTTGCGCGATCTGCGCATCGAACCTGTTGACGCGGCGCACGTGGGCCGCCCCGAACCGGTCCTTGTCAAAGGGTCGGGAACCCATCGTAAACTTGCATAGAAGGCGAGCAAAGAGTGACTGACGAGAAAGCAACCAAGCTCGATGAATTCTTTAGTACATTTTCAGAAAAACTTCCCCCTCTTTTGTTGTTGGACTATGACGGGACACTTGCGCCGTTTCGCGTAGATCGCTCCAAAGCCCGCCCGTGGACAGGGGTTCGCGAAGCGATTGCGCGCATTCAGAAGCAGGGCAAAACGCGCATGGTCGTCATCACCGGGCGTCCTGCAAAGGAGATTGCGCCCTTACTACGCGGCAATCCTCCGTTAATCGATCCGCCTCTCGAAGTGTGGGGACTGCATGGTGCCGAGCGACTTTATCCCGACGGCAAGCGTGAGTTGGAACAGGCTCCTCCGGACACGCAACGCAAACTCGACGAGTTGCGCGAACATCTGCGCCACAATAATCTCGGCGGCCTGTTTGAAGACAAGCCCAACGCCGCTGTCATGCATTGGCGTGGGGCTTCTCCACGCACTGCGAAGTTCATTGAAGTGAGGACCCGCGAACTCTTTGAACCGCTGTCTCACCTCGAAGGTCTAACTCTGCTGGAGTTCGAAGGCGGATTGGAGCTGCGTGTCGGCCGCAACAAGGGCGGCGCGGTCAAAGCACTGGTGGCCGAGGTTCCTCCCGGCACGCCAGCCTGTTATCTCGGCGACGACCTCACTGACGAGGCTGCATTCATTGCCATCAACGAGGTATCGACCGGACCGCATCTCAGCGTGCTCATGCGCGGCGAACCGCGAGAAACGGCCGCCGATTTGTGGCTGCGCCCGCCATCAGAGCTAAGAGCATTTCTCAAGAAGTGGTTCAAGGCGCTGGAATAGAGGATTACTTCGCTGTCGGTGGGAGAAGGGGCCTTCAGACTTCTGAAACGGGTGTAATCAATCGGGGCCTTTAGGGCCGGGCCTTATTTCAGCTCAGGTGAGGAAGGCCGGGTGCCCCATCCATTTCCGCGCTTTTGCGGAGATGGGCGAGGAAGGCAAAGCCGATAACTTCCGGTCGCGTCCCTTGTCAATTTCTTCGCAGTCAAAATTCCCAACCTCGATCCCTAATCCCGGCCCTTTTTCCGAATCTCGATGTTGAGCCGCTTGATCTTCTGGTTCAGCGTCGAGAGCGGAATGCGGAATTGCTCCGCGGCATCCGTTTGGTTCCAATTACACCGCTCCAGCTTTTCGATAATGATGCGCCGTTCGATATCTTCAAGAATGTCGAACAGCGACGCATTGGGATTGTGCTCTAACATCGCATCCTGGAAGCTGCGTCCGGAGATCTGCCCTGGCAGCAGGTCGGAGCCGATGACCGGACCCGATGACAACACCACGCCCCGCTCGATTGAGTTCTCGAGTTCGCGCACATTGCCTGGCCATTCGTAGTCGATGAGTGCGCGCAAGGCGTCGGCCGAGAGCTTGCGTGGAGACATGCCGTTTTCGTTGGCATAAAACTCCAGGAAGTGAGAGGCCAGCAGCGGAATGTCCTCGCGGCGCGAACGCAGCGGAGGCAGGTCGACCGTAATTACATTCAGGCGATAAAACAGGTCTTCGCGGAACCGCCCATCGCGCACCGCCTGCCGCAAATCAACGTTGGTGGCCGCAATGATGCGCACATCCACTTGAATTTCCTGGATTCCACCCAGGTGCATGAAACGTCGATCTTGCAATACACGCAAAATCTTGGCTTGCGTGTCCATGCCCATGGTGGCGATTTCGTCCATGAAAAGGGTACCGCCGTTGGCCACTTCAAACAGGCCCTTTTTCGATGCGATTGCCGAGGTAAAGGCGCCCTTCACATGTCCGAATAAGGTTGATTCGAGCAGTTCCGAAGGCATCGCGCCCGTGTTGATGGGGACAAACGGCTTGTCGCGCCGGGGCGAGTTGGCATGAATTGCTTTGGCAATCAATTCCTTGCCGGTGCCGCTTTCCCCTTGAATCAGAACAGTAGATCGGCTGGGAGCCACCTGCGCCACCAGGTCAAACACCTTCAGCATGATCTCGCTCTTGCCTACAATGTTGCTGAAGTTATAACGCTGCTTGAGTGTCCTTTTGAGCTGCAGGTTCTCTTCTTCAGCACGATGACGCGCCACCGCCGAGCGAATATCGGCCAGCAACTTTTCGTTGTCCCAAGGCTTCTGAACAAAATTCTCGGCACCTGCTCGTACCGCTTCAACCACGTTGTCAACCGTGCCGTAAGCCGTGATCATGATGACCGGAAGCTCTGGTTGGCGCTCCTTGATTTGAGGCAATAACTCCATACCGCTCTGCCCCGGAAGCGCGAGGTCCAGCAGCACCAGGTCAAAGTTTTCCACTTCCAGAATCCGCAGTCCCTGTTCGCCGTCGCCGGCCATGCGCACGGCATAGCCTTCGAGCGTCAACAGTACTTCGAGCGACTCGCGGATGGCCGCCTCGTCGTCGATTACAAGAATGTTTGCAGCGATGGAGCCATTGACTGGAGTGGAGGACGTAGAAAGATTCAAGGGCAGGTCGACCTCAGGCATGAACAGAATTCCTTAATAGGGGAAACTCGAGATGGAACGTTGTGCCGGCGCCGACGGCGCTCTCGACATGGATCTTGCCGGCGTGTTCCTGAATGATGCCGTAGGAGACAGATAGACCCAAGCCTGTGCCTCGCCTGTCGCCAGGCTTGGGCATGGTCTTGGTGGTGAAAAACGGATCGTAGATGCGCTTCATGTGCTCCGGCGCTATTCCCGAGCCGGAGTCGCTTACGAGTGCTTCGACATGGCCATTAAAGCGGGTCGAAACGCGCAGATGGCCCCCGCCCGGCATGGCTTCCTTGGCGTTAAGAAGCAGATTAAGGAAGACTTGCTGAAGTTTTCCTTGATTTCCCTGAATGGAAGGTAGATCCACGGCCAATTCCAGGTCAACAGTGATCTGTGCCGTCTTGAACTGGTGTTCCAGCAGCGAAAGCGTATCCCGAATCACCAGATTGAGGTTCGTTTCGCGGAACTCGGTCGTAGATGTGCGCGAAAAGTTGAGCAGCCCGTTGGCGATTTCCGCTGCCCTGAAGCTCTGCTGGGTGATCTTTTCAAGCACCGGGCCGAGTCTTTGGTCGCCCTTCAACTGTTTCGAGAGCATCTGGGCGTAGCTCGAAATGACGGCCAGCGGCGTGTTGATCTCGTGCGCCACACCCGCTGCCAGGAGGCCGATAGAACTGAGTTTGTCGGCTTGGGCGAGTTGGGCTTCGAGGGAGACGCGTTCGGTGATGTCGTCGACCAAAATGATGCGGCCTACGGAGACGAAGTCGCGCGAGAGCAGAGGTGCAACTGCAATGTTTGCCATGCGATGCTCGCCGGCACGTGTGGTGAGACGGAATTTATACAAATGATGCACGCCCGATTCACTATTGAAACTGTCCAGGGCGTCGCAAAAATCGGGAGGAAACACGAGACGGATAGGCTGACCGAGCGCTTCGGCGCGGCTAAGTGCATACATAGCCTCCATTTGCGCGTTCCAGCTTTCAATCGTGTCGTCGAGACCAACGGCCAGAATACCGACATTGATTGACTCGACAATGTTCTCGTTAAACTCCTTTAAGCGCTCAAATTCGCTGATTTTCTCTTCAAGGCGGGCATAAAGCGAGGCATTTTGGAGCGCAATTCCTATGTAACTGGCCAGCGATTCGAGCAATTCCACGTCTTCGCTGGAGAGGAAATCACCGCCAATGGTACGGCCCAATCCGATGACTGCGATGGTGCGGCTAGTAGCCGCACGATCCTGAGACTGTCCGTCTGCCACGCGGCAGGGAAGGTAGTAATTCAGGTCGAGCAAAGCCGCGGTTCGGCGCTCATCTTCGGGCAAATGCAGGGCTTGCTGCGCATTTTCAAGGAAGATGTGCGAGTGGGTATTGTCCTGGTCGAAATCCAAAAACCCTAACGCCAACGCGCCAGAATCCTGAAATGCCTGCGCGGTTCGCGCAATCGGGGGCAGTCCGTGTTCGGCAGCCAGGCGCATGGAGCCGTTCTGTCCATCAGAGAGGAAGACGGCGACACGGGCCACCAGCAGGGTGCGCGGAAGCCGCTCGACGATCGATTCGAGCAGGGCATTGAGGTCGGTTTCAGAACTCAGGCCGCGGCCAAACTCGACCAGGGCCTTGCGGTAATCGTAACGATGACGGTCGAAAGCCCGATCGACCCAGTTCTGAATTCTACGTTTCAGTGGGTCAAAGACGGCTGCAGCGATCAGAATCGAAAGGCCTAGACCCCATTCCCGCACTGTGTCGGGCAGGCCCTTATGCACCACTTCGGCAGTCAACGCAATCACGCCGAAGTAAGCGCCGAGCAACAGGCCAGTCGCCAGGGTGTAAGCGACGCCGCGTTTGAAGATGAGATCGGTATCCATCAGCCTGTAGCGGACGATCGCCCAACTGAACGTCAGGGGCAAAAAGACCAGCGACAGTCCAGCCGTCCGCATCAGCGCGAGCGGGACGTGGAGGTCGAAAAGGAACGGAATGGCGTAGAGCAGAGTAAACGGCAGGACCGCCAGCAAAGCGCCGCGAGTCAGCCACTTAAGCTGCTGACGGAGCAAGGGGGTATCGGCCTTGGCATAGCTGCGGAGGAACAGTGTGGCGGCGAGAACATAAAAGAGCGCATCGTAGGCTGTTCCGGCTTGTTCCAGGCGGTGCTTCAGGATGCCAGTGGCTTCCCAGAAGTTAATCGCCCAGAGCCAGAGCCCGAGCAGGGCGGCGCCGGGAGCATACACCAGCGGCAACAGCCAGCGGCGGCCGATTTTCTTGAGGCGCTCCTGCGGGAAGCTAAGGGCAAAGTGCAGAAACAACGCAGGTTGCAAGGACTCCGCTACGATGTTGCCCCAGAAGACCGTGGTGTCGAGAAAGTCGAGTTCCCCAGTATATTTGAGTGCATAAAGTGCGAAGGAAACGAGGCAAAAGAGGTAAAAATGGGTTGCATGGGGCGCCGTCCAACGCCGAAAGAGGACATAAAGTCCGATGGCCAGATAAATGAGGCCAATGCCCCGCAGCACCTGCGACAAACTGCGATCCGGCGGCTCGGGAATCACCACCACCGGAGTGTCGAGGGCGATGCCGTCACGGGTGATCGAGTAGTTTGTCTTGGTGTAGATGCCGGTGTGGTAAAGCGCACGTTCCAGATCGGATAAGTGAATGATGTCGGAATCGTTAACTTCTGTGAGGATGTCCCCTGCGCGGATTCCCGCCAACTGCCCAGGGCTATCGGGCAGGACCTTAAGAGCCTTGAGCCCACCTTGGAATTCACCCCACCAGATACCGTCTGTGGGCTGCTGGAACTGGCTTTCCTGGCGGAAATTCAAGACCGCCAACAGCACGAGGCCGACCGTTGCCACGGCCAGCAGCGTCGCTTGAAAGCGATTGGTGAAATTCGTCTCCATTCCGGGAATGCCCTTTAGTTCGTTTTACTATGCTGCACGTCGATTGCCATGTGACGAGGTTCGTCGCAAGTCCAGGCAATACTCTGTAATTGACTGACTTCAAGCGAGATAGTTAGGAGCAGGGCCGGTGGATTTTTGATGCCCTGCAGGACGCGAAATGCAAGAAACGGTAGCGCGCCTATGTCAAACGGTAGGGATATACGCAATTCGATAACGTCTGGAAAGCCGCAGTTTACCGCTATTTTTTCGCGATTCGGTTATTTTTTGGACACGAAAATAAGTCTGGAAGGAGAAAAAGCCCGAGGGTCGACAGCAAGTTTTTGCGGACTCCCACCCATCGAGCAAAAGACGCTCGATGGATGGGGCACCAGAGTCTATCGCCCGCGGGTCGTATAACCCCGTGGAAGATTCTTCAGAGATCGAATCAGAAGGCCCTTTTTGAGGATCTAAAGTGGGTTCCGAGGTGTTTTGATTCGCCTATCGGCTCGATCAGAGTTGTCCGTAAGTAGCTTTGGGGCCATGTTTGCGGAGGTAGTGGTGTTCGCTCACGTACACCGGGATTCCGGACTCGGACGCTCCTAGCAGGACGCTGCGAAAGGCCAGGCGCGCAATGTATTCAAGCACATCGGCGTGCTCGACGGCTTCCGCGGCAGACTTGCCCCAGGCGAACGGCGCGTGCCCGGCGACCAGCACCCCTGGGACGGCAATGGGATCCAAATGTTCTTGCTGGAAACGGCGCACGATTACGGCGCCCGTGTTGCGGACGTAACCGTCTCTAACCTCTTCAGCGCTAAGGGGTTTTGTGACGGGTACCGGCCCGTGGAAATAGTCGGCATGGGTGGTGCCGAGGCAGGGAATCGGCCGGGAGGATTGCGCCCATGACGTGGCAAACTCGGAATGAGTGTGGACGATGCCGCCGATCTGGGGAAACTCCCGGTAGAGGAGCGTGTGCGTATCGAGGTCGCTGGAGGGACGCAGAGTGCCTTCCACAATCTTGCCGTCGAGGTCGGTTATGACGAGATCGGCGGGCGACATGGTGGCGTAATCGACTCCGCTGGGTTTGATGACGACCAAGGGCTGACTGCCGGACCGGTCAATGCCGCTGGCGTTGCCGAAGGTGTGCGGCGCGAGGCCGCGACGGGCAATTTCGCGGTTGGCGTCGAGGACTTGGTCGCGAAGGGTGGCTAGCAGCATGGTAGTTCTCCTAGAAAGAAACAAGTCGATCCTTGGAATATTCCTCCCCGGTCCCCAAAAGCGAGGGACCGGGGGCAGCCAGTTTCATCTCCTGTGGGTCGGTAACACCGGTAGTTCTCCTGATAAGAAACAAAATGCAAGTTCAACATGGACGGTCTATTTGGAGTGCAATGGGACCCCACCCATCGGACAAGGACAAAGACGTCCGAAGGATGGGGCACCCGGTTTCATCCCCCGAGGGACGGAAACACCGGTGGGGGACAGGTAGCGAGCGACTGGAAAGCGTTTACCCGAATATTCTAACAGCGCTGTCCAGGAACTGAGCGCATTACGACCTGGCCTTGATGGAAATGGCTCGCGATTGGAATTACTCACACGACTCGTCAATTGGTCGGCTCGTGGTGGGGACGGATAAGAACAAGACTTCGACGGTTGGGCAGGGTCGCTTCCCATGTCTGAAAATCCAGACATGGGGCACCCGGCCTTTCCTCGGAATAGTTATCGCGCTGTAAACTTGCATTCTGTGCAGGCGTCTACCAGTGTGTGACGGCAGCAGGCGCAGCACTTGAACCGGTGAGCATGGCCACGGCAGAGGAGAGCGCCGCGCAGGAGTTTGCGCAGGTTGTAACGAATCATCGCATGCAGATTTTTCGTTTTCTGCTGGCCTCGACGCGCGACGTCGACCTGGCAGAGACGATGACGCAGGAATGTTTTCTCAAGGCTCACCGTAACTGGGCTAGTTTCCGCGGCGAATCGACGGCGATGACGTGGTTGATGCGGATCGCTATCAACCTGCAGAAGGATCATTGGCGCAATCGCCGGCTGCAGTTCTGGCGACAGACGCGCACCAATTCCGTGGACTCGGACGAGGCGGGAGAGTGGCTGCCGAGTGGGGAAAGTTCTCCGGAGAAGCAGTTGTTGGCGCGGGAGCAGGTGGGGCGGGTTTGGGAGTCGGTGAAGGGGTTAAGCGAGCGACAGCGAACGGTATTCCTGCTGCGCTATGTGGAAGAGCTTGAGATTGCGGAAATCGGACGCGCGACGGGCTTGAGCGAAGGGACCGTGAAGGCGCACCTTTCGCGAGCCTTGGGAAGAGTGCGAGCGGAGCTGGGAGAAAAGCGATGAATGAAAACGACAGGACGTTGCACCATCCGAATGACGTAACACGGAAGATGTCGGAGGTTGGGGAGGATTCGGCGCTGGTGCAGGCGCTTGAGAATTTCCGCCTGAGTGTTCACGCCTGGAGCGAGGCTGTGTATAGCAATCCTCGGAGCATAGGAGCGCCCGCGTCGCATCGGCGGACCTGGAAGTTGGCGGTGACTTGGGCTTTGGGGTGTGTACTGGCCGCCGGCCTAGCTGCGGGTGGATTTGAGGAACGGCAACATCGGATCGAGATGGCAAAGATTGCTGCGCAGCGCGATGCTGAGCGCCAACGACAGATGGCAGAGGAACGCGCCCGCGAGGCCGAAGATTTGCTCGCCAAGGTGGACAGCGACGTGTCACGCGAGGTCCCAAACGCGATGGAGCCGTTGGCCCAGCTCATGGCGGAGGATGAAAGCCGGTAGTTCAACAGGTTTAGAAAGTGCTTGAGACGGGTAGAGCTGTTCACCAGGCAAGGTGAGCCGCTGAGGGCAGTTTTGCGCCGATTCAACCAGGCAGATTCAATTCAGAGATCTGTGAGGCGTGAATGGCTGGTTTGTGAAGAGGGATACGTTCAACATTTAAAGGAGAGAGTGAATGAAAAGTATCACGGTGGTCAGGTGGGGATTAGCGGCAGCGGTGCTGACGGCAGGAATCTTGGCAAATGGGCAAGGGCCTGGTCTGGGAGGCCAAGGTCCGGGAGGTCCTGGTTTCGGAGGTCATCGGCCGCCTATGGAAGAGGCATTGGGGCCTCGCGGGGATCATGGCCGGTGGTGGAATGATGCCTCGATCATTGAGAAGCTGAAGCTCACGGACGAGCAGCGCAAATCGATGGATGCGATCTTGCTGGCGCATCGCGAAAAGCTGATCGACATGCGAGCGGCGGTGGATAAAGCGGAATTGGGGATGGAACCGCTGATGCACGACGATCAGCCAAACGAGGCGAAGATTCTGGCCCAGATCGACGCGGTTGCCCAGGCACGCGCGGAGTTGGAAAAGGCCAATGCGCGCTTTCTTTTGGCGATTCGCGGAAAATTGACGCCGGAGCAGTGGAAGGGCTTGCAGGCGGCACGTTCGGAGCGGATGGAGCATCGCGGATTGCGAGGTGGTCCACGGCCTGAGGGGTCGGGCCGTCATGCGGGTCCTCCTCAGGGAGCACCGGGGCCCGGCGAGAGCATGCTTGAAGCGCCGCAGGGACCAGAAGGTCCCGAAACGCCAGACACCATTCAGTAGGTTTCGTGCATCGAATTAGTTAGGCAGAGAGCAAATACGGTTGCAGTTAAACCGATGGCGGTGAGAGTGATCCTCTCACCGCCGATTTTTTGGTCTTGAGGGGGAGGGGCGTGTGCCGCGAATCGGGACACCATGCTGTTTCATTGTCGGGCAGTGCGTGTATTGAGCTGAGACAGTGGATGGATGAATACGAGACACGGGTGGATTGGGTCGCGACAGAGTGTATCGAAAAGATTCTTTTGGCAAGGACTAAAGTTATGCGGGCCGTTACCGATGAAGGGGGTGGATGCAGAAAAGCCTGGGCGGATTGAGCGCCAGGGTGATGCGGCAAAAAGAGCCGCCCGCGAGATGGATTCGCGGTCAGCATCGGAAAAAGGAGTGGCCTCCAATGACCCTCGGCGTATTGAACAATCTTTCAGCGATTTATGCGGAACAGAACCTGAACAACACAAGCAGCAGCTTGCAGACAGTTCTGGAGCAGTTGTCATCCGGTTCCAAGATCAATTCGGGCGCAGATGATGCCGCAGGTTTGTCATTGGTGAATGGTCTGGCTGCCAACTCGGCCGCGTTGACACAATCCGAGACGAACGCGACGGAGGGTGTAGGACTGCTGGATGTGGCCGATGGGGCGCTCTCGCAGGTGACGTCGTTGCTTGACCGTGCGATTACATTGGCCACGGAGGCATCGAACGGCACACTGAACTCGACGCAGGAAAGTGCGGCGAACCAGGAATATCAGTCGATCATGGCCGAGATTACGAACATCGGATCGACGACGACCTACAACCAGGAACAGGTATTTTCGGGCACAACGGTAGCGATCTATTCCGGCGACTCGTCGACGGTGGGCTCATCGATCGACGATCTGAAGATACGGACATTGTCGTCATCGAGCGTAGGCGACTCGGATGGGGCGATGTCTTACAGCAGCGGCCAGAGCAATGTCTTCATGGATCTGTCGAATGACGGCCACAATGCAGCTATTACTGACAGTTTGAATGCGAGCGGCGCGACGACGGTCAATGTTTCCTACATCACGAAGGGCGTGAGCGGAGCGGCACAGACGGCGTCGGCAGCGATCAGTGTGGGCTCCGGCACGAGCTATGCCAACACGGCGCAGGGCTTGATCAATGCGATCAACGGTTCCGGATTGGGACTTACAGCGACGTTTGGCACGGCGGCCGAAGCGGGCAGCGTGGCGGCGACTACCGCTTCGACTGCGAATAATGGCGGGGGCACCGCAAACGACACGGGCATCGAGATTTCCGCAGAGGGGATCGGAACGGGAACCAATGGAGCGGGCGTGGTGGGTGCAATATCGCTCCCATCCGATCAAATACTAAGCGGCACGCTGACAGTCGTCGGATCCGATGGCGACAACCATAACATTATTCTGGGAGAACCAAGTTCGACAGATACCCTGGCAAACCTGGAATCGACCATCAATGCGGGAGGCTGGGGATTGACAGCGGCGCTCAACCAGGCCGGCACCCAATTGACATTTACGACGGCCGACCCGAAGGTTACCGTTTCCGCTTCGAACCTTACCGAGAGTACGGCGCCGACATCGACTTCCGACACGGTGGTGGCTTCGGATCTAGGATCGTTGACGGTGGGCTCCTCCAGCGATACTCTCACCGGCACTCTCAACATCCAAGAAGGCACAGACGGGACGAATGCCGCGACTACTCTGACGCTGGGCGGAGCCGGGACGTCGACGTTGGCGCAACTAGCGACGACGATCACTGATAATGCGGCCTACGGAATCACGGCCACTGTGAATGCGAGCGAGGAGAATGGCCACGCCGCGGGCACGGTGCTGACATTTACGAAGGCCGGCGGAGATCTTGGCACGGCGGCCATCTCAGGCACCAGTATTACTGACATTGCATCTCCGGGAGTGGTGCAGAGTAGCACGCTGGGCTCGCTGGCAGTTGCCTCGGCTGGGGACACGTTAGGCGTGGGCAGCCTGACGATTTTGTCGGGCATAACGGGAGGATCCTCCGCGCTGACGCTGGGAAGCGCTGCGGCCGGGACAGACACGCTGACTAATCTGGCTGCGACGATTAACAAGGGCGGTTACGGAATCACAGCGACCCTCGATCCTACTGGCACCGACCTGACATTTACCCAGACGAGCGGAAGCTTTTCGGCGGGCATCAATGGCGGAGGTATCGACGATACCTACACGCCGACGACGCCGATTGCGATAGCGGCGGGCACGACATTGGGATCGATTACGGTAGCGAATGCGGGGGATACGATTTCGGTTGGAACGGCAACGGATGGGATCGTGCTTACCGGATTGATCACAACTACGGTCGATATTGGGACGGCCCCGAAAACGCTGGCGCAGGTGTTGACGACGGTCAACGGGTTAACGGCGACAACGGGAATCATCGCGACTCTCAATGCGACTGCGGTGGACGGTCATGCAGCGGGAACGATCATGACGTTTACCAACGAGCTTGGCGACAGCGGTACAGTGGCCATCACGGGCGGACAGACGCTGAGCGATAACATTGCCGCAGTGGCGACTACGACGGGCGTATTCGGGATTGGCGATACGCTGGGGTCGTTGTCAGTGAATGGCACGTCGGATACCTTGACTGGGACGCTGGACGTGGTGGGCGCGAACGCAGTGGCGAGCACGATTACGCTGGGCATCTCGAATTCGACCGATACGCTGGCGAATTTGATGAATTACATCAATGGCGACACGAGCCTGGGGATCACGGCCGCGCTGAATCCCAGCGCGGTTGCGAATCCGAATGGGACCACGGTACCCGCTAATACCTTGCTGACGTTCACGGCAACCGCGAACGACGCGCACGCGCCGAGTATCACCCAGAACGGAGTGATTGCTGACACGACGGCGGCGAGCATGAACAGTAATGTGACGGTGACGGGCCCAGGCGGCGGGAATATTGGAACGCTGACGGCTGTTAACGGCACAGACTTGTTGTCGGGGACATTGGAGGTTACCAATACCACTGGAACGACGACACCGTATCTCTACACGGGACAGACGCTGCAGGAGATTGCGGATTCGTTCAGCACGCCCCCAGGGGGGACTCAGACTCCTGACGGCAGCGGGATCACGGCGACTCTGAGTGGGAGCAAAATTACCTTTACAGGAACCGGCCTGAATGCGGTGAGTGGAATCAACTTCAATGATGTGACGCCGGCCTCGACAACCAATGAAGAGGTTACGCCTGGTACGGTTCTGAATACCATGACGGTGGCGAAGAGTGGCGACCTGGTAACCGGGAGTTTCAATATCGTCGAGGGCGCAGATTCCGCCCACACCAACGAAGGGACGGTCGCGCTGACGTCGGGACAGACGCTGGCTGAGATTGCGGACGACTTCAATGGAGTGAATTGGGGCGGGGGATACCAGGACTTCAACACGTATGGAATCACAGCTTCACTCAATGCGGCCGACACGGTGTTGACCTTTACTCAGACGCCTGGGGACGCGAGTATCGCCAATGTCACGGACCATAGTTCAACCCTGACTGACACCGTTGCCGCGACGACACCGACAATCACGATGGGTGCGAGTTCGACCCTGGCCAACACGCTTACGGTAAATGCTTTGTCCGATACGCTGACAGGAACGCTGAGCATTCAGGAAGGGGCAGATGGCAAGAACACGCAATCGACTTTCAATCTCGCCGGACAAACGGTGGCCGAGATACAGGCAGACTTTACAACCGGGGCCGAGGCAAACCTTGGCATCACGGCCACTCTCAATGCTGCAGTAGATGGCGGCAATGCAATTGGAACGGTACTGACATTTACAGCGACGCCGGGGAACCTGGGCACGGCGAGCGTAGTCGACGCCACAGCCATCGACGATCGTGGCATGCCTCCGTCGGGTTCGCCGATCAGTGTCTCGGGCGGAACGATGCTCGATACGTTGACGGTGAATGACAGTAGCGATTCGTTGGGCGGCACATTGAATGTAACGTCGGGCGAGGATGGGGTTACGCGGACGATTCACCTTGGCACGTTGAACACGAATTCAACTCTCGCGGAACTGGCGGCGACGATCAACAATCCCAGCAATGATTATGGCGTGACGGCGACGCTTAACTCGGCCGGCACGGAGCTGACGTTTACCAAGATCAACGGGGCAACGCTAGCGTCGAGCGTAGTGGGAACGTCGGTGACCGATTCGCAATCCGCGAGCATTGCGACGAGTGTCAACCTCGGCACGCTGAATGTGAATAGCTCTTCCGATACATTGGCTGGGACATTGACGGGACTGGAAGGTAACGGCACTACACCATATACCATCAACCTGGGAGTTGCGGGGAAGACGGATACGCTGCAAGACCTGGCAAACACCATCAATGTTACGGATGCGAGCTATGGCATTACGGCGATGGTCGATCAAGCGGGAACGTCGCTGGTATTTGCGGCAACTGGGGGCGTCGGCGCGCCTACGATCGATAACGAAGGGACGTTAACGGACACGACACCTTCGGTGGTGACGCCGATCAGCTTAAAGCAGACGCCCAGTTCGGGAACGACGACGCCGAGCACGCTGGGATCGCTGACGGGGCTGCTCAGCACGGACACTCTGAGCGGCAGTTTGACGATCGGATCGAATACGCTGGCCATCGGAACGACGGACAATACAGGGGCGACGCTGGCTGCGGCCATCAACAACGGAGATTTCGGAGCCAGCGCGACATATAACGCGACCTCCGATACGCTCACATTTACATCGTTGAATTCGTCGCTGACGGTGAACACGACAAACCTGAATGCGACGGTACTAAACGGCTCGGTGGCGACAGCCGTTGGCCCCTTGGCAGGCGGCATTACGACCGCGTCTCCCTACTACAGCATTGGAATCTCCGGTAGCGTCACCGACACCAGCACCGCGGTGACGGCCAACAACACCACGACGTATGGCGGGACAGGGAACGTGGGTATCGCGACCGACACCAACGGCGCGGGCGGAATTGCGACCATGAGTTACGCCGACGCATCGGGACAGTCGCTCAGTGGGACCGATCTATTGAACCAAAGCGATGCGCAAACCGCGCTCACGGAGTTGAACGTTGCGGTCAACGATGCGGCATCAATGGACGGTTACATTGGCGCGCAGATCAACACGCTGAATTCTCTGAGCCAGGTGATGAGTACGCAGCAGGAGAACATCGTATCGGCGCAAAACGCGATCCAAGCCACCGACTACGCGGCCGCCACTTCGAATATGTCGAAGTATGAAATTCTCAGCCAGACCGGTATTGCTGCGTTGGCGCAGGCCAACACTGTGCAGCAGGAAGTAACCAAGCTTTTGCAGTAAAAGCGGAACTGTAGCAACTTCAAGACAACCCAGGGACGGGCGGCGGCAAAGGCATTCAACCTTTGCCGCCCATTTTATTTTGTTTGTGCATCTATTGATCAGGCAAGAAAAACAGTGACAGTGCTTTCCCATCCATTTCCGCAAAAGGCGCGGAAATGGATGGGGCACCCTGACAGTATTCAGTTGCCGGATCAATCGTTCTAAACGTGCTGAACAGCCTGTGCCAAATGGCTAAGACTGGATTTGGCATCGCCATAAAGCATCGATGTGTTGGGCTTGAAGAACAGTGGATTTTCAAGGCCCGAGAAGCCGCGACCTTGCCCGCGCTTGAGCACGATGACACTCTTGGCGTGATCGACTTCAAGGATGGGCATGCCGGCGATCAGCGACTTGGGATTGTCGCGCGCATCGGGGTTTACCACGTCGTTGGCGCCGATGACGACTGCGACATCTGTCGATGGAAATTCGGGATTAATCTGTTCCATTTCGTAGAGGGATGAGTAGGGAACATTGGCCTCGGCCAGCAGCACATTCATGTGGCCCGGCATGCGTCCCGCGACCGGATGAATGGCGTACTTCACAGTAACTCCGCGGCTCTCAAGTAACTCGGCCAACTCGCGCACGGCATGCTGTGCTTGTGCGGTGGCCAGTCCGTATCCCGGCACAAAAATGACTCGATTGGCAAAGGCCAATTGCATGGCGGCATCGTCGATTGAGATCTCGCGCATGACGCCGCCAACGTTTGACGTGGCCTCGGCGATGACCGAGCCAAAGCCGCCGAAGAGTACGTTCGTGATCGAGCGGTTCATGGCTTTGCACATGAGCACGGAAAGAATGAAGCCGGAGAAACCATCCAGCGTTCCGGCGATGATGAGTACATTATTACCGAGTACAAATCCGGTTGCTGCTGCTGCCAATCCGGCATAGGAGTTCAACAGAGACATCACTACCGGCATGTCTGCCGAGCCGATCGGGATCACCAGCATCACGCCGAAGACGAACGCCAAACCCAGCATGGTGTAAAACGCTGCGACTACCTCGGGGTGAATGCAGAAGAAGATGAAGCTTGTAACCATCGACAGACCGACGACCAGGTTGAAGGCATTTTGGCCGCGGAACTGGATCGGCTTGCCACCGATGACGCCTTGCAATTTGCCTGCGGCGATCAGAGATCCGGTCGTCGTCAAGGCGCCGAGCATGACTTCAAAGCCCAGTGCGCTGCGTGTGACCGCGCCCATTTCTGAGCCTTTGACCACGAATTCACCAACGCCTACGAGCGCTGCGGCCAAGGCTCCGAATGCGTGCGATAAAGCGGTTCGTTGCGGCATGGCAGTCATGGGAACACTGACTGCCATCCAGCCGCCGATGATGGAGCCCAGGGCGAGACCGGCGATGATCCACGTCCAGGTAATAATGTGCGTGCCAACCAAGGTTCCGACAATGGCCGCAAACATGCCCGCCTCGGCCAGGAACATGCCGTTGCGGGCTGTCTCGGGGTGAGACATTTTTTTCAAGGAAAGAATGAAGAGAATCGATGCGACGAGGTAGGTGGCTTCCATGAAGTAGGAGGTCAAATTCACTTGGCGGCCTCCTTCTTCGCTACCTTTTGCTTGCCGAACATCTTTAGCATGCGGTCGGTGATTCCAAAGCCGCCGACCACGTTAATAGTGGCCGTGGTAACGGCGACAAAGCCCAAGATGTGTGCGTAGACCGGATAGTGAGCGGAGCCGGCAAGTACCAGCGAGCCGATGAGAGAGATACCGGAGATGGCATTGGTGGCCGACATCAGCGGCGTGTGCAACAGCGGCGGTACGCGGCTGATGACTTGATAGCCGAGGAAGGCAGCTAGCGCAAAAACGTAAACCGAAGCGATAAGAACAGCGGGATTCATGTTTTCTTTCCAGAGAGCGGGGTAAAGAAGTCAGCAACTGGCTTGATTTTGTGCGCCTAATCTGAAACGAGGCACGGGGCATCGGGCATAGAGTCAGCCGGCGGCGTGGGCCGCTTCCAAGAGCTTTGCTACACGCGGATTTACGGGCTTACCTTCATGGGCCACGCACGCACCGGCCAAAACCTCGTCGGCAAAATCTCCTTGAATCTCGCCTTTTTTCACCATCAGGCCGAGAAAGTTGAGAATATTGCGCGCATAGAGTTGACTGGCGTGCACGGGGATTTCGGCGGCGAGATTCAGCGGCGCTAAGAGTGTCACTCCACCGATGTTTTGCGTAACGCCGGGCTGAGTCAACTCGCAGTTTCCTCCTGCAGGAGCAGCCAAGTCGACCAGGACCGAACCGGGGCGCATGGCTTCAACTGCGGCCTTTCGGATAAGCCTGGGAGCGGGCCGGCCTGGAACTTGCGCGGTAGTGACGATCACATCGGAGTGGGCTGCAGTGCGCGTAATCAGATCGCGGCCGCGGTCGAGAGCTTCTTCAGTGAGCTCGGCGGCATAACCGCCTCCACCTTCGGCGCTGATGCCACCCAGATCTACATCGAGGAACTTGGCTCCGAGCGAGCGCACTTGTTCACCGGCGGCGGCGCGCACGTCGTAGGCCTCGACGACGGCGCCTAAGCGGCGTGCTGTGGCAATGGCTTGCAGGCCTGCTACGCCGGCGCCAATGACAAACACGCGCGCGGGAGGAATGGTGCCGGCTGCGGTCATCAACATGGGAAACAGCCTCGGAAGCAGGTCTGCGGCCGCGATGATCGCTTTATATCCTGCAACGGTTGCCATCGATGAGAGCGCATCCATCGACTGAGCGCGACTGATGCGCGGCACCAGTTCCATGCTGAACAGGGTGACGGGGCGATTGATGGCGTTCGCGAGTACCTCGGGCGCGTCCAACGGCCTGAGAAAGCCAATCACGACGGCGCCTGGCTTCAATTTCGCCTGGTCAGCGGAGTCAGGGGCGTTCACTAGCGGCAGCAGATCGGCGCGCGTCAGAATGGAATCGCGGTTTCCGGTAACGGTTGCGCCAGCTTCTGTATATGCTGCGTCTGATGCGCCGGCCGCAACACCGGCACCCGACTCGACCTCGATCGTGATGCCCTGGGCGAGCAGAGACTTCAAGCTCTCAGGCAACAGGGCGACGCGTGTTTCACCAGGAGCGGACTCCTTGAGAATTCCTAATAGCAATATGCCTCCGCAAACAGTCGGGAAAAAGAGGATCCACGAACGAATATCACTCGAAACAGAGGCTCGTCCATGCTTTTCATTAGGAATTATTCAGCAACGGGGATCGGTAACGGTGTGATGTTGATCACCAGGAGAGTGTTTGGGAACAAGGCGATGTAAGTGGTGCGTTCCATAGCAGCAGTGAACGTGCCGTCATTGATGGGTGTTATCGATATTGCTTTCCCACCCATTTCCGCAAAAGCGCGGAAATGGATGGGGCACCCAGGCAGTATTTGGTGGTGGGCTTTGTTAGGACTTCCTATTTCGGCAACGCTGCTGTGCCCGTTACTGTAAACCCCGCCTCTGACTTGGCATCGGTATCCTGCGGTTGTGCGCCACCGAGGCTGAGGGTGTATTTGCCTGCGAGAATGGTGCGATTGCCCTTGTCGTCAACGCTCGATAGTGAACGCGGATCGATGGCGATTTTTACTTCGCGGGTGGCACCGGCTCCCAGCGTAATGCGTTCGAATCCGACTAAAGAGTGAATGGGACCGCCTTCCTGCGGGGTTTTCACGTAGGTTTCGACCACTTCGTCTCCGCTCATGGTGCTGGTGTTGGTGACGGCGACGGTGGCTGTCAGAGGGTCGCCTGCCTTGATGGTTTCAGCAGAGAGCTTGACGGGCCCGTACTTGAACTTTGAGTAGCTGAGACCGTACCCAAAACCCCATAGCGGCTTGCCATTGAAGTAGCGATAGGTGCGGCCGCCGGTGGCATTGTGAATCGCGTAGTCAGTGAACTCCGGGAGGCCGTCGAGGCTGGAGTAAAACGTGACAGGCAGACGGCCCGCGGGATTGTTCTGGCCGGCGAGCGTGCGGGCGATGGCGTTGCCGCCTTCGACGCCGGGATACCAGGCTTCGAGCACGGCGGCGGCGTTTTGATTGGCCCAGTTGAGTGCCACGGCGCTGCCACTTTGGAGTACGACGATCAGAGGCTTTCCGGTTGCTGCGAGGGCTTCGAGGAGTTTTTGCTGCGGAGCGGGCAGGTCGAGACTGGTGCGGTCGCCGCCGACAAAGCCATCGATCTTGATGGGCATTTCTTCGCCTTCAAGTTGCGGCGATAATCCAACAAAGGCAATCACGACGTCGGCTTCTTTCGCGCGAGCTACGGCTTCGTCGAGTTGGGCTTGTGGAGGCGCTTGCCATTTGAGCGTGAGACCGCCGCCGGCACGATCGCCGGTATGCGAGTATTCAAGCTGAAACTGGTGGGCCTGAGTATCGGTAAAGTCGATGGGAATTTGCGGAACCTTGGCGAATGATTCAACCGGCGGAGCGGTCGGCGATGCGCCTGGAGCAGCCTTGAAGTTACCCATGGCAGATAGATCAGTGCCGGCGCGAAGGCTGCCTTCGGAGACGACTTTGCCATCGAGCAGCAAGCGGTAGGTCTCGACGGGCGAGTAGGGGAAGCTATCGCCTTGTTCCAATGTGAAGACGTAATGGCCGGGGGCAGGCACAGTGAGCAAACCGGTCCAGCGTACGGAGTAGTCATAAGTTTCGAGTTCAGACACGGGTTTGGCATTTTCCCAGTCGGCTTGCACGGCGGGTTCGGTGGTGACTGCGACGGGACGGCCGGTCCAATCGGGAGTAGCGAAGAATTCCGTCTTCAAACCTTTGTTGAGTCCGAATGCCGTGCGCGGCACGGGAACGCCAACGCCGGCGGCCAGCGTGGAGCCTTGTGCATAGAGGACCGGGGAACTGCGAAACTGCTCGAGAATGCCCTCAAGAGGCGTGACCGGATGGAAGGGAGTCCCGACATAATTGCCAAGGATGGAGGTCAACTGGTCGGCGGTTGGGCCGATGACGGCGATGTGGCCGGGTGCGGTTTTCAGCGGCAGGGCGCCGTTATTTTTGAGCAGCACGATGGCTTCTTCCGCTGCTTTTAATGCGATTCTGCGGTGTTCGGGTGACGCGGCATCGGAGAAGGGAATCTTGTCCAGCGGATTCGAGCCTTGCGGGTCGAAAAGGCCCAGTTGCATGCGCGCGGTATAGAGACGTTCGGCTGCCTGCGTAATGAAATCCTCAGTGACGAGACCCTTGCGAACAGCCTCGGCAAGCGTGTTGAAGCCGGGGGTCCAGATGCTGCAGGAAAGATCGGTTCCGGCTTGAATGGCCAGGGCAGCCGAGTGCATGATGTCGGGAGTTTTCTTGTGTCCCTGATTTACGTCGACGATGGCGCCGCAGTCTGAAACGACGAAGCCTTTGAATCCCCATGCATCGTGCAGATGCTCCTGGAGCAGCATTTTATTGGTGCACGCCGGCCATTCATCGATGGAGTTATAGGCGCACATTACCGACTGCACATGGCCTTCGGTGACGGTCGCACGGAATGCTGGAAGATAGGTCTCTTCGAGGTCGCGCGCTGGTGGGTCCACGTTAAATCCGTGGCGCAGTTGCTCGGGCCCGCTGTGCACGGCGAAGTGCTTGCTGGTAGCAACGGCGCGAAGATGGTTGAGGTCGTTGCCCTGTACGCCGCCTACGAAAGCGATACCGAGTTTGGCGGTCAGGAAAGGATCTTCGCCATAGGTCTCCTGACCACGCCCCCAGCGTGGGTCGCGGAAGATGTTGATGTTGGGCGACCAGAAGGTGAGCCCATAAAAGATGCGGTGATTATCTTCGCGCTGGGCCTGGTTGTATTTGGCGCGAGCTTCATCAGAGATGATATTGCCCATGCTGTGGACCATGTTTGTATCCCACGTGGCGGCCATGCCTATGGCTTGGGGAAATACCGTCGCATAGCCGGCGCGGGCGACGCCATGCAGCGACTCGTTCCATGTCTGGTAGTCGGGGATTCCGAGGCGAGGAATGGCGGTGGCCCAGTCTTCAAGCTGCGACGCCTTCTCATCGAGCGTCATGCGATTGACCAGGTCATGCGCGCGCTGTTTGGGAGAGAGTTTGGTATCGAGATAAGCGGGCTGTTGTGCCGGCGCTACGTAAGTGGTCACGGTGAAGGCGAGCGGCACAAGAAAGAGCAAGCGGCGAAGCGGCATTGGTGCATTCCTCCAGAAGCTGCCGGGTCTGCGCTGCAGTGGAGCGCAGCCGGCGGCCGACCTTTCCGGATGGATAACGCGACGCGGCGGCGATTGAAGCTCGAAGCGTTCCAAGGCGGAAAAAGTCAGACTGGAAAACTGTACGCGCCGATGGGCTGTCTTGGCCAGCTTTATCGGTTTACTTAGGGAAAAATGGTAGAAGACGGAGGGTAGGACCCTGACCATGAGGATTTGTGGTTTCCCTGGTCTCAAATGCGAGACCAGGGGCACCCAGTTTCCTTTGGCTTGATTAGGAAATCACGCGGCTAGAGTTCTAGGTGCAAAGCACGTGATAGTCGCCGGCGTTTATCTCGAGAGTATCGAGAGTCGAGCGCATGCGCTCAAATTCGGGATGACCCTGAAGCGATTTGAGTCGCGGATCGGCGAGCATTTGAAAGAACCACGGGCACCTCGTCTTTTCACTGGTGCGCAGTTCTGAGATGGCATTTTCTTCGTCGCCCAGCGCGGCAAACGCTCCAGCGGTAAACGAGCTGAGGACAAATCGCTCGCGACTGAGCCACTGCAGACGCTCAAGCATGGTGCGCGCACCGGCGGCGTCTCCTTCGCGAGCCAGGGCGTAGGCTTGTACGGCAGTCGCGATATCAAAATAGGGCGTGCGATCGACCAGGTCTTTTGCCAGCCGTGCGGCGCGCCGGGTATCCCCATTGAAGGCCAGAATGAGCGCGCCATACATGGAAGTACTCTCATGCTGGGGGAACAACTTCAAGCTTTGCTCGATCTGGATCATGCTTTCGTTTGGCTTACCCGCCAGGTGATAGGCCCACGCCAGTCGCGCATGGAGCCACGGTGAATAGGGGTCGACCTCGAGGGCCTGGTTCATTAGTTCTGCAGCTTCGTCGAAATGATGCCGGCTGATGGCAAACATGGCGCGGAGGCGAGTGATCCATGGGTCGTGCGGCAGATGAGCGCTTTGATCAAACAGCTTGATGGCGTGCGATAGATCGCGATCGACGTGAAAATCGACCCAACCGAGTGCAGGCAAGATTGAGGGTGCAGCCCGTACAACGTCGGGAATTGCCGAGGCAATGCGGCGAATCCGGTCAGCGGCGGTGATCGACGGCATGAATCCAAACAATGTCTGGGTCACGCATAGGTTGACCAAATCAATGTGGGCCGGGAGCAACGCCGGATCCAGTTCGATCGCTTTGAGAAGGTGCTGCATGCCGTCCTGCATGCGGTGCCGCTCCAGCGTTTGCCATTCATGATGGCCACGCTGGAACATTTCATACGCATCGGATTGACTGGAATTGATGGGACTCTGGGCAACAACCGGAGCGAGATCGAGAGACGTATGGCCGCCGAGGCGGAAGGCAAGGCGCTCGAGTACCTGCAACTCCAGCCCCATGGTCCAGTCGCGGGAGACGAGCAGGTCTTCAACCCAGATCTGGGTACCGTCAGCGACGCGAATCATTTCAGCACGCAGTCTGAAGCTGGAAGGAAGAGCGAGCAAAGTGCCGGTCAATACGAGATCGGCTTGGAGAACTTGGCCTGTTTTCTGGGCTGTGGCACCCGATAGAGCCAAGGTGAACACCGAATCTCGCGCGAGAACTGAAACCAGCGGAGGCTGCATCCTTGTTAAGGCAGTTGTCACTTCTTCGGCAATTGCCGGACCAAGGTGGGAGGCTACGTGTGGTCCCACGGCGAAGGGCAAGATCGCCAATCGCAGTAGTGCGGGCTTATCGGGAAGCGGACGAAGCGATGCGGTGAATCTGTATCCGCGCTTGTAGATGGTCTGAATGCAATCGTCGGGTTCAAGTCGCGCGCGCAGGGAGGACAGACAACGGGGAACACTGTCGGCGGTGACATTTACGTCGCCCCACAGCGCCTCTTTCAATTGGGAAGGAGAGACAACTTCGCCGGCGTGCGCCAACAAAAGGCGGAGCGCCTCAAGTTCCTTGGGAGGAAGGTGGATGGGCGTCTCACCGCGGAGCAGAGTACCGTCCGGTTCGAGTTGTAACGTGCCGAATGCGTAGCGGAGATTCTTACGATCCGACGCATGCGAAGGAGGCTGTTTCATCCGAAGTAGTAATCCTGAGGCCCGAATCGACTGCGTGGCTTCGCGCATTTATCCGAAAGGATGAATGCTGTAGGCCGATCAGTCAACAAAAACCCTGCGGGCGAATGGCCGGTTGAGAGGCACATAAACCCGCTTTGAGTAGTTTTCTGTTCCTTGAGCCCGATGATTGACGATTATCAACCCTATCGGTCGCGGATGACTGTGACAACACAGGACTTTTGCTGGATTTAAGTAATAGGGGAAACAGTTACTGTATCAATTTGCGACATTTATTGGTTCTTGCCGCTATGCGGTATGCTCCGGACCTGGTTGGCAAGGCCCGGAGCAGTTTATCCGCTTTAGTATTTGGATTTGATGGCGTAGGTCAGGCCCATGGTGAACTGAAATGAGTTCCGTTTCGTTGGCGGCAACGAGGTCGGCGGATCATTCAAGTAGCTGTCGATTGTCCCGAGTGAAAAGCTCAGACTCTTGTAAGCCGGAAACGCAAAGGTATTGGTTTCGTTGGCCGAATATGCCTGCGGTTGGTTGTAGGCCGGAATATAGGCGAGTCCTTGCGTGTAAGTCACCAGCTTCTCATGCAGCACATAGGTCGCTGCGAACGTCGAGCCGATGAGGTTCTGATTGGTACCGGTAGCGCCGGATATGAATTGTTGTTTCTCATATTGCACGGTGGCTTTCAAGTCGGCTGTTTGCTTGGCGGCTTTGAGAACAGTCCAGCCGATACCAGCACCGTAAATCTGTTGCAGATTGAGATCCTGGCTGAAGTTGTGATCGAAGGCTAACTGCGCCAGCGTATAGAACCGTGGCGAGAAGTACTGGTCGCGTTCGGCGTCTGCATGGTAGATGGCTGACTTCGTGGTCGACCCCGGCGTATACACGCCTGCGGCTGTGTAACCGGGCTGCGTGATTTTTCCATAAGAACCGCTGAAGTCTGCGGTCATGCGGTTGCGCGGATCGAGCCAGTTGACGGTGGGCACCACACGAACCATGCTTGCACCGCCCGACAGTGTGAACTGATCCTGGGTTGCGGTTACAACGGTGCCTCCCGCGGTGATGGCGCCGTTCCAACCGGACCATAGCTTGGGCTCGTGATCCACCTGCTTGTGCAGAGTAGCCTCATCGACAATGTACTGCGTGTTTGCCACGGGAATAGGAGCGATTGTTTGCTGGGTTTCCAGGCGTACGGTGACGGCCTGGTCCGCCACGTCGATTTTTCCGATGGGGATTTGGCTCGAGGTTTTCTTGCCACGGAGTTTGACATTTTTGTCGAGTACGGCGAAATTCTCGGCGATGTGGAGTTCCTTGATCTTGTCCCATGTGAGGGCCACATCGCCTAGTGGTTCGGTGTTGAAGGTGACCTTGCCTGCAACTTCACTGACAAACTTTCCATGGAGCGTGTCTCCATTGCTCAAGACGAGCACGTCGGGAGCAGGAGCGGGCGCTGCGGGCTTGGTCTGCGCTTGGGTTGTGAGGCTGCCCCAGAGTAAGCCGGCTATCAAAAAACAACTCCACTGTTGATGACGAGCAAAGGCAGTGAGGCTCCGGATTGTATTCATTCTGAAAATGACCTCTCTCTTATGAATTAGGGAATCAGATGCAGCCAGCTAGTGCTGGCTTGACCTGTTTTGAGTTGCTTTAACGCAGACCTACAAGGGTTTCGATGACGGCTGCATTGGGTTGTGTTGGTCCATACAGTTTGAATCGCGAAGACGGCAAGGGGTTGGCAGTGAATGCTCAGTCTGCCTGGGGAGCCTGGGTCGCTGCGGTCCCGGTTGTTCCGAAAAAATTCCAAAATACTTCAAAAAACGCACGAACTCCGGATGTAAAGTTCGAAGCACGGAGTTAAATCATGTTGAAAACTGTCTCATACGCCCAATGGGCGCTCGAACCCTATTGTATCGGCTTGAAACTGCGCGCGTTGCGCACCCAGAAACGGTTGACGCTGTCTCGCCTGGCTGCGGAGACGGGCTTCTCGACCGCGTTGCTGTCGAAGCTTGAGACGGACCGCATGATTCCCACGCTGCCGACCTTGGCCACTATCTGCAGAGTCTACGGAGTGGGCATGAGTCATTTTTTTAGTGAACCCGCGCATCACATCGTCTCGATTACGCGCAAGGCTCACTTGCTCAGCAACAGCCGTGGGGAAGAACTGATGAAAGTCACACCTCTGAATGCCGTGTCAGAGGGCTCGCGTCTCATCGTTCGCATGCTGGAGTTGAGTGCTACGGGAGGCGCATCATCGGCGGAGGGCGAAGGCGAAACTTGCGGCATCGTATATGTGTTGGAAGGACGCCTGGATATGGATGCGGGCGGCATGCATGAAGTTTTGGAAACCGGCGACTGTGCCTATATGGAGAGTGCCATGCCGATCGCGATGCGGGCAGCAGGCAAGCATGGTTGCCGCGTGCTGACTGTCACGCCTCCACATGCCAATCATTGACTCTTTGCGGAGTCGGTGCGATGGGATTGCCGGTTGTTCGATGAGACTGTAGGAGGGGTCATTCGTTCAAGGAACTAGTAACCCCGACCGTGTGAATTGGTAGTCATCGCAGAGTCTCAAATGCGAGACCTGGGGCACCCAAC
>Ga0224527_1000016_pt1 | contig 145113 bp, 117 predicted proteins | sample CBST0metaG_FD_179882 | JGI IMG/M metagenome (GOLD analysis project Ga0224527, IMG submission 179882) | Peat soil microbial communities from Stordalen Mire, Sweden - C.B.S.T0 | ecosystem: Environmental > Terrestrial > Soil > Wetlands > Peat | place: Sweden: Norrbotten County, Stordalen Mire...
TGATCAATCGTCGCACAAGCTGCCCCGACCGCTGCGCGCCTTGTCCTCGAACAACTTCAACAACAACACCAAACCCCACCGAGGGCATCGCAGACTTGACAGGGTCACTCCATATCAGAGCGGTTCCAGAGTAGTTATATGCTGGCGGGGAAAGTTGGGGTAAGTTGTGTTCGGCGAATCTCCGTAGCGAAAAACGATGGCACGAGCATATTCGGACGATTTGCGGTGCAAGCTTCTTGACGCTTACGCCGCGGGTGCAGGCAGCCTGCGGGAGTTGGCGACGCAGTTCCGAGTGAGCTGGGGTTATAGCAAGAAGATTCGGGCGCACCTTGTTCGCACGGGTCAGAAAGAACGTCCCGTTCAGTTACGCCACGGCCCGCCGAGTTGCCTGACCGAGGAAGTCAAGGAGAGTCTTCAAAGCTGGCTCTATCAACAACCGGATTTGACCTTGGAAGAGTTGCGCGAGCGGCTTGCAGACATAGGATTGCGGGTTAGTCGGAGCCGTGTGGGACAGTTGCTGCAGGAACTGGGACTGCGGCGTAAAAAAAACTCTACACGCCTCGGAACAAGACACGGATGAAGGTCGCCGTCGGCGTCAGGCATGGTGGGAGGAGATAAGTCGGATCGATCCGCATCGACGGGTGTTTCTTGATGAGAGTGGCGTGACCCTGCAGATGACGCGCTTATGGGGACGCGCTGTTCGGGGCGAGCGCGTGCTGGAGGGTGCACCGGGCGGCCACTGGCAAATCCTGACATTGCTGGGAGCTATAACCGTCGATGGAATGGTGGCGACGATGACGATCCCTTCGCCGACGGATGGCGATGTGTTTCTGGCTTACGTGGAGCAGGTACTGTGTCCAGCGTTAAAGCCGAGCCAGGTTGTTGTGATGGATAATCTCAGCGCACACAAAGTCTCCCATGTGCGCGACCGGATTGAGCAAGCTGGCGCGACGCTGCTTTATCTGCCGCCCTACTCGCCGGACTTCAATCCCATCGAAAAAGCTTGGTCGAAGATCAAACAACTGCTGCGCTCGGCAAAGGCGCGTGCCTCGGAGGCTCTTGATGAAGCTATTACGCAAGCAATCGCAGCCATCACACCGCAGAATGCAATCGCTTGGTTTCAGCACTGCGGCTACCACATACAGTAACTCTGGAACCGCTCTAAGGCTGCGATGAAGTGAAAGCTGTCGAGCACACGCTCAGGCGGCTAGTGGGTCTTCATCCTTATCGCCTTGATTTCGTTTTTGGGTGTTCCCAGGCGTTTGATCTTGTGTGTTGGCCTCGGAATCTACATTCGGGCCTCGGGGACGAGCGGTGTCGTTAGTGTCCTGCCGAAGCTCGTTTTCGCCTTGCTCTTCCATGCTGAACTCCTCTGTTTGACCAGTGCCTGGCATTCCGGCATCACTGGATTTATTTAGTGGATCTTGGAAGCGGTGATCGAGCTGCTCGCGGAACCCAGCAACATTGCCGTCGGCATCATCTTCGGGGCGATCAGACTCGATTGCGCCCTTTGCTACATCGGGATTTGAGTTCGAGTTGGAATTCATACGTCGGGAGATGGCGTGCTGAGGCGGAGCGTTGCCAAAGTCTCTGAAATGGCGCGAAATGAGTTCGCCGGAATGGGAGCGATTACCAAGCACGGGTGTGTGGTCTGTCGAAATTAGATTTGCCGGAGGGGGTGCCTTTGGCAGCATCGAATTCAGGCGGCGGATTTACTGCAACGACCTTTATCTGCTCGCGCGATGTTATGACGATTTGAGGTCCGCCCCGGTATTCGGTGATGTCGCCGAGGATTGCTATCGCTCGACCGTGGAGATATCCGAGATCGCCGAAATTGTCTCGATCACGAGAGAAGACCACCGCGTGGAACTTGCAAGCATTCCGGTTGGGACAGAGTGCGATGCGGGTGTTGCCACTCTTGGATGATGTGACCCTGAAGACTCGTCCTGCAATGCAGCCGTGCTTGTCCATCAGCTCTGAGGCGCGTGAGGCTGGAAGGCACTGCACCTGGACTTCTTTTGCGACGGGCTTGCTGTGTGAAGATTCTTGCGTTTGAATGGGAACCGGTGCGCTCTGCTGAGCATGTGTGGGAAGGAGGGCAAGCAGCAGAGCGGTGCTCAGGAGCCAGCGCAGGCTCACTTTGTGGGTTCCATCTTGAGCGAATTATTGAAGCGATTGAAGTAATTGAAAAGCCCGATCGCAGCGGCAAGCTCGATGATCTCACCTTCGTCGAAGTGTTCGCGAAGCCTAGCCCAGAATTCATCGTCGATGTTGGTGGAATCGAGAGTTTCGCGCTCGGCAAGTTCGAGTGCGGCCTTTTCTCGGGGATTGAAATCAGAGCGGGTGCGGAAGTTGGCGAGATCGGAAATCTGTTCCTCATTCCATCCATAGCGATGCGCGAGCTGGGTGTGGGAGTTGAGGCAGTACTCGCAATTGTTGATCTGCGATGTGCGGACTATAACAAGTTCCTTGAGCTTTACGCCAACGGTTCCGGTCTCCATGACAGCGCGGAAGTGAGCAATCATGGTGCGGAGGATTTCTGGGCGATGGGCAACAGTGCGGAACATGTTTGGCACGTTGCCGCGCTCTTTCTTGTAGTGGTCGAAGATTTCCTGGGCGACGGGGTCGGCTTGCTCGTAGGCGATAGTCGGTATGCGGGGCATGTGGGGAATTGTACTGCGAAGGGTGTTTTCGGGGAAACGTCCCGGGCTTTGCTCCGCCCGGGATCGTGGGAATTATACCGCGCTATTACTGCCCAGTTCCTATTTGCGAACGTCGAGCGCCGGTTGGTGGGCGTCGGTGAGCTTCACGCCGAGGAAAGTTGCCAGTGTTGGGGCGATCTGGCGCATGTCGATGACGCCGAGGTCGCGTCCGACTGCAACATCCGTTCCACGCACGAAGAACGAGGCGCGCATCTCGGGGTGAGAGGGAAGATAGCCGTGCATTCCGGTGGAAGGCGCGGGCGTTATCAGCTCTCCCTGATAGGCATTGCCGAGCTGATAGCCAGGTTGCAGGTCTACGACAAACGAAGCGTTGGGGAAGCCACCAAACTTTTCAATCTCCGCCTTTTCGAGGACGGCCGCGATTCCGTTGGCAGGGTTGCTGGCCAGTTCGCGCAGGAGTTTGCGGACAGCTTCCTCCGTGGATTTGTCGCTGGGATCGTGGAGAACAATGGCCGCAGTGCCTCCGCCGGGGAAGATTGCTGCTTTCCATTGGGTGATTGTTGTGGCAATGCCGAGAGGGTAGGTCGGCGGGGCGATGGTTATGAGTCCAGCATTGACGAACGGCACCTGAAGATTGAGACGGTGGTCGGTGCGCACGAATCCGTGGTCGGACACAACGGCGATGATTGCGCGGGGAGAGGCGGCAATTGCTGCTTTTTCAATCAAAGCTACTTGTTTGTCCAACTCTGACAGCGTCTCACATGCCTGAGGACTGAAGGGGGAATGCTCGTGCTCCTCTTCGTCCAAAGTGCTGAGGTGGAGCGTGAGGAATTGTGCGTTGAGATGAGAGATGGCATAGATTGCAGCCTGTGCTTTGGCGCGATCAGTTGCGAGGAACGCGCCCGCGTTCTCGGGAATGGAACGAAACTGCTTTTCGACGGGGTCGTAGAGCTCAGGGGTGGAAAGAGCGCGAATAAGTTTTCGATCCTCGTCGTTTCCGGCGCGCCAGTATTCAGGAATGTTATAGCGAATGTTGCGCTGTCCGACGGTTACGGGCCAACCAATGCTGGCGGTGACGAGGCCTTTACGAGCAGCAGCGTCCCAGAGAGTGTCTACCTTGATGTCTTCGCCGTACCAGAACCAGCCGGATTGATTGGTTAGTTCGGGGTCGAAGGTGTTGTTGGAGACAATGCCGTGCCTTGCGGGTTCCACGCCGGTTACTAGCGTTGTGTGGGAAGGATAGGTAATGGTGGGGAGAACCCCTACCACTCCTTCGGCGTAAGTGCCTTCAGTGAGGAAGCTCCGCAGGGTAGGAAAGCTCATGGAGCAAGCTTTCGGATTAGTGACGTAGTCCGGGCGCATTCCATCGATGGAGATGAGGATGACAGGCGTTCGCGCGAAGGCTGTAGCGGCGAATAGGACAAGCAGAAGAACGCAGATTTGTGACTTGAACATGGAAATCTCTCACCGATCGAAATAAATGAATGTGACCACATTAGAAAAGGCGGCCCAATGAGCCGCCCTCTTTTTTAGCATTCGAAAATGTGCACTAGCGGTTAAATGCACCGATGGCCGACGCTTCGTCGTCCTGAATGTCGAATACAGTGTAGAGTTTTGTGATCTGCAGCAGATCGTGAACCTTCTTGGTGAGGTTGAGCAGCTTGAGTTCTCCGCCAGCATTACGAATGCTGGTGAAGGCGCTGACAAGTTCGCCGATCCCGGAGCTGTCAATGTAGGTAACATCGCCCAGGTTCAGCAGAATCTTCTTTTGTCCCTGGTTGGAAAGTTCCTTCACAGTATCGCGCAGAACTACGCTGCCTTCGCCGAGTGTGATACGCCCGCTGAGATCAACGATTGTGACACCGTCTACCTGACGCGAGCTTGCTTTCATCGTCACTGGTTAGCCTCCTTGTTATTGCCGTCGCGGCCCGGACCGCGAACGAACTTAATCATGGTGATTTCGGTCCCGGGAGACATGGTTCGAAAACGAATTTCGTCCATGAATGCCCGGATGAGAAAAATTCCACGTCCCGATTGCTTGAGCAGGTTTTCGGGAGCTAGAGGGTCAGGGAGTGTTGCTGGATCGAGACCTGAACCTTCATCGCGCACCGCAACCGACAATGCATCGGGAGTGCTTTCGAAGGAAACAGTTACGCGCTTGGTCGGGTCGTATCGGTTTCCGTGCAGAACAGCATTCACGGCGGCTTCGCGCACAGCCATGGCTATGCGTCCGCAATCGTCCTCGCCAAACCCAGACTTTGCGGCGACCTCCGTGGCGGCCTGTTCGGCCTTATTGACACTCGCCAGAGTGGAGTCGAGCGTGTAAGAGACCCTGGTTGCATTCATCGCGTAACGTCTATCCATCGTGTCCGATTGGAAGTAGCTGGCAAATCCTCTTCCAACAAGTTGGGTAAGTGTGCCTGTTACGTTGTGGCCCTGTCAATTAAAGAGCCAAGTGACAATCTTCAATCAATTTACCAGTTCAGGCGAATGAAGTCGCCCACAATCGTAGCGCGCAAGGCCGCAAGACTGGATAGCAGCTCTGTTGCATCCTGCAACTCGGCCACCGGATAAGTGGTGGGCACGCCAAGGACGGGCATTCCGGCGTCTAGCGCTGCGCGGATCCCGTTTGGTGCATCCTCGACGGCAACGCAGGCCGAAGTGGGCAGTCCCAGCAGGGCGGCGCCACGCTGGTAGGGTTCGGGATGAGGCTTACCTTGCTGAATGTCACTGCCGGTAATCATGAGCGCTGGAATGGGAAGCCCGGCGATGCCGAGGCGGTGAGTGGCGAGGTCACGGGTTCCGCTGGTGACGATAGCCCACTGGCGCGGCGGCAAGGAGGCGAGCAGTGAGGCGGCTCCGGGAAATACAGCGGTGTCATAGGAGTCGGCGATTTCACGGAGCTCCAGATCTTTGAGTTCGGCTTCGGCGTCGAGCTCGGGGGCGAGGAGGCGAACGGTTTCGATGGCGCGGCGTCCGTGAGCGGTGTGGGCGGCGTGGTCGGGATCTTGTCCATGGCGAATGGCCCAGTCGTGCCAGACGCGGGTGACGCTGGGTGTGCTGTTGATGAGCACGCCGTCAAGATCGAAGAGGATTCCTTGCACGAGCAGAGATGGCATAGTTCGAGTGTAAAAGAAATTTGCGCGATTGTAGTCGCTTGGGGAATTCAGCAACTTAGTCGGGAACGCAGGAGGAAATTCGAAAAATTGCGTGTGAATTGCTTAGGCCGCAAAAAGGTCTAGAATCCTATCATGAAGTAGAGATGGTGAATATGCTGAATCGAGTTGTGCTGTCAGTTATGCTGGCGACGCTTTCGCTGCCATGTTTTGCGGCAGAAAAGCTGATTGCTTTGACCTTTGACGATGGGCCTCGTCCTTATGTGCTGTATGGAATGAAGCAGCCGGGCGCGGCTCCGGGAATGCTTGATGTGCTGGATCGCAATGGCGTGAAGGCAACGTTCTTTTATATGGGTTGGAGATTGACTCCGAAAACTTGGGGCGAGACTCCGCATGAGACCAATATTGGCGTGACTTGTTTGGATGCTGCGCATGATGTTTTAAAGCGCGGACATGAGCTTGAAAATCACACCTACAGCCATGCCGATTTGCGTATTGCTGAGAAGAAAAAGGGCGAGGCGTGGGTGCTTGGTGACGTGGAGCGCGGAGCTGAGGCAGTGAAGGGTGTTACAGGATCGAAGCCGCTATGGTTGCGTCCCCCAGACTGGGATTTAACGGCTGATGCTCGTCAGGATCTAGAGAAGCGCGGATTTAGGATTCTGACCATTTCTAGCCAGAACCCTATCGCGCTACGCGATGTGAATTCGCTGGATTATTTGTGTGCGGGCAAGGGTGTAGGGTGCCCGAAGCCTTCGCTGGCTCAGGGCGTACTGAAAGTAATCGAACAGAGAGAGAGGCACGGCGTGTATACGCATGTACTGGCTTTTCATGAGTTGACCACTACTACCACGCAACTGCCCGAACTGATCACGACACTCAAGGCTAAGGGATATCGCTTTGTGACCGTGACGGAGTATATGAAGCTGGTTAAGAACTAACACTGAAGTATCTTCTCTACTGCCGTGAAAGAGGGGTGGCCCAGGCCACTCCTCTTTTAACGCCCGTTTGGAATATTAATCGACCTGCTTTTTTAACTCATACAGTAAATTCATGGCTTCTCGCGGACTTAGGGCATCGAGGTCGGCTTCGCGGAGACGGTCGAGCACGGCGTTCGAGACGGGGGTGAAGATCGTTAGCTGCACGGGGCGAGATTTATCTGGCTTGGGGGCAAGTTGGGTGGTGGCGGTGCGTTCGGCGCTCTCATGTTGGTGCAGGACTTCGCGGGCGCGGGTGATGACTTCGGCAGGGAGTCCTGCGAGCTTCGCTACCTCGATACCGTAGCTTTTGTCGGCGGCTCCGGAGGAGACTTTGCGGAGGAACACGATGTTGCCGCCGGTTTCTTTCACGCTGACGTGGAAGTTCTTCACGGAGTCGAGCAAGGTTTCCAGCTCGGTGAGCTCGTGGTAATGGGTGGCGAAGAGCGTTTTGGCGCGGCTGTGCTCGTGGATGAATTCGACCACAGCCCAAGCGATAGCTAGACCGTCGTAGGTGGCGGTGCCGCGTCCGATTTCGTCCAAGAGGATGAGCGAGCGTCCAGTTGCTGTGTTCAGGATGGCGGCAGTTTCGGTCATTTCGACCATGAAGGTGGAACGGCCTCGGGCGAGGTTGTCAGAGGCTCCGATGCGGGTGAAAATTCGGTCGACGGTGGACAGGCGGACGCGGGTGGCGGGAACGAATGAGCCCATCTGTGCCATGAGTACGATTAGAGCAGTCTGGCGGAGGTAGGTAGATTTGCCACCCATGTTGGGGCCGGTGATGAGAAGAAGCGACTGTTTCTTGGCGTCAAGGTAGAGATCGTTAGGGACGAAGCGGTCGTTGGAGCCGGTGAGTTCCGGTTGCTCGATGACTGGGTGTCGGCCTTCGAAGATTTCAAGTAACTGAGTGCTGTCGTCAAACTGCGGGCGGCAGTAGTTACGCAGCGCTGCGAGATTGGCGAACGAGAGCAGAACATCGATCTCTGCCAGGGCCAGGGCGCTTTGGCGAATGCGGCGTGATTCGGCGGCGATACAGAGGCGCAACTCGGAGAAGAGCCGGCGTTCGATTTCGACAATTCGTTCTTCCGCATCGAGGACCTTGGTTTCGTATTCCTTCAGCTCGGGAGTGGTAAAGCGCTCAGCATTGACGAGGGTCTGCTTGCGCTCGTAATCGGCGGGCGCGTGGTGCAGGTTGGACTTGCTGATCTCGATGTAAAATCCGAAAACATTGTTGAACTTGACCTTGAGCGAGTTGATTCCAGTGCGCTCGCGTTCGCGCTGCTCGATCTGCGCGATGTAGTGCTTGCCGTTGCGGCTGATATCGCGGAGTTCGTCGAGCTGTGGATCGAGTCCATCCTTGATAACTCCGCCATCGTTGAGCGTAATGGGAGGTTCGGGGAGGATGGTGCGCTCAATGCGTTCGCGCACGTCTGTTAGCTGATCGAGCAAGTGCTGCAAGGCGGTGAAGCGGGCGGCAGGGAAGTGTCCGAGAGCGTGGTGAACGACGGGGAGTTTGGCTAGCGAAGCGGCAAGGGCGAGGATGTCGCGCGGGTTCGCAGTCTCCAAAGTAATGCGGCTGAGGAGGCGCTCGATGTCGAGGATGCCGTCGAGTCCGCGCCGAAGTTCTTCGCGCGGAATGATGTTTGCTAGTGCCGTAGCCACGGCGTCGAGGCGATGATTGATTTCCTCAATATCGATCGAGGGACGCAGCATCCAGGCACGCAGAAGGCGCTTGCCCATGGGAGTAAGAGTTTGATCGATGGCGCGGAAGAGAGTTACGGCATCTCCGGAGCCAGCGAAGAGTGGCTCGATCAACTCCAAATTACGCACGGTGACGGCGTCGAGGATTAGGCAGTTCTGCCGCTCGTAGTAGCTGATGCGATCTACGTGGTCGAGCGATCCGCGCTGGGTTTGGCGGGCGTAGTGAAGAATGGCCCCGGCGGCGCACGCCGCAGAGTTGTGATTCGCGAGGCCGAAGCCTTCGAGCGACAAGACTCCGAAATGATTCTCGACGAGAGGGATGGCGTAATCGGTTGCAAAGACCCAGTCCTCAAGAGGGGTCTCGCTCCAGCGCGCGAAGGGTGCCAACTCGGTGGAGGCAAGGCGTGGCGCAGCGGCGGTCGCTGCGGACGAAGGTACCGCTGCGGTTGCAAGGCTCGGCTGGGGCGCGGCAGATTGGAAAAGCGGCATCGATGAGGCGTAGAGAAGTTCGCGTGGACGCAGAGTCTGCAACTCGTCGGCGACACGACGATCGGCGTCTGGGCCAGTGAATTCGGTAGCGCGGAACTCTCCGGTAGAAAGATCAAGGGCGGCGAAGCCTAGCTTGTCACCCTGACTGCTGGCATGATGGGCCACGGCGCACAGAAAGTTATTTTCCTCGGAGCCGAGCTGCGAGTCGGCAGCGGTGCCGGGAGTAACTACGCGGGTGACTTCGCGGCGCACCAGTTTCTTGGTGAGTTTTGGGTCCTCGACTTGGTCGCAAATTGCTACTTTGTATCCCTTGCGAATGAGCTTGGAGATGTATCCCTCGGCGGCGTGGTAGGGAACTCCGCACATGGGGAGAGGGATGCCGTCAACTTTCTGACGGGAGGTCAAAGTGATCTGGAGTTCGCGGGCGGCGGTGACGGCGTCGTCCATGAAAAGTTCGTAGAAGTCTCCCACGCGAAAGAAGAGAAGCGCGGTGGGGTGTTCCTTCTTGATCGCGGCGTGTTGCCGCATTAGCGGTGTCGATGTTTCACTCATGGAAAATTATGGGTCTCGAAAGGGCGAGTATAGCAGAGCGGGGTTTGTTAATAGCGGTAAGGAACTCTACGAGCGCAGAGGTAAATCCTGTTAAAAGAGGTAGTTTCGATGGGTAGGTCGGTGCATGTGGCTGGCCGGATATATCCGCAGAAATGGGCACATTTACCAGTTTAGGTCCATTCCGGTCCAGCAAAGGTTGCTCGCAAATGTGATTCGCATTTGACTCCGGGGCTGCGTAGTGGTTTGCTATCGCAATGGAACTTCGGAAGGATCCAATTACACGCTCGTGGGTGGTAACCGGGGATCAACCTTCGCAGGGCCGTAACTTGCAGCAGGTTTGCCCGTTCTGCCCGGAATCCCCGCAACAGCCGCAAGTGATTTCCTCGATGGCCTCGGTGAACTATGGGCCATGGGCGGCGCGGGCAGTTGTGCATCCACAACCGTTGTACCACGTGGAGGGTGATCCTGGACGGCGCGGCGTAGGACTCTACGATGTGATGCGCTCGGTGGGCGCGCACGAAGTTATTGTGGAGAATGCGCGGCATGACCGCCAGCTCTGGACCGCGTCCGATGCGGAGATTGAGCAGTTTTTGTTGCTCTGCGCGCATCGAGTGGAGGACCTGAAGCACGATCACCGATTCAAGTACGTCAGCATCTTCAAGGACTTCGGATCGCTGAGCGGCCAGGAATTCGATCATCCGACTTCGCAGATTGTGGCAACTACGTTTGTGCCTCGGCGAGTGCTCTACGAGCTGAGAGCGGCACGCGAACATTATGCGCAAAAAGAGCGCTGTGTGTTTTGCGACATTCTGACCCAGGAGCTGCATCAGCGGGAACGCATTGTTGAGATTCGCGGAGATTATGTTGCGTGCTGTCCCTACGCGTCGCGGGCTCCGTTTGAGACCTGGATTATTCCTGTAAATCATGAGGCTCACTTTGAGCGCACGGCTTCGTCACGGCCCGGTGCGCTGCGGGAATGCGCGTCATTGTTGAGGCGCATGATGAACCGAATCCGCTCGATTACTGACAGTTTCCACTTAGTGGTACACACGGCTCCAAACACACAGCACCAGTCCAAGGTGTTGAATTATTGGAGAACGATCGATGAGGATTATCATTGGCATATTGAGATCTTGCCGATACTGCAGGAGCGGCAGAAGTCGTACTCATTCAAAGAAGCCTATCGCTCGGCAGTGATGCCGGAGGAGGCTGCGGCGAGGTTGCGCGAAGCTCCGACTGAGCATACGTCGACCTCAATTTGAGGGGCATTTAGCACTGGAAGAAAATGGGAACGGTGCAGCTTTGAACGGCTCAGTGGCGTGCTATACTCAGGCGTTACCGAGCGTTGTGCGGTAGTGGTATGCCCGGCTGGCTCGATGGGCAAGACCGAGAAGCAGTTTTTACAGAAATCACACAATCTACGAGGTCGGTATGTCTGGCCACTCAAAATGGGCCACAATTAAGCACAAAAAGGGCGCGCTGGATGCTAAGCGCGGCAAAATTTTCACGAGCCTGATCAAGGAAATCACGATGGCTGCCAAGGCTGGCGGCGATCCGGATATGAATCCTAGATTGCGGACGGCGGTTGCGGCGGCAAAGGCTGAAAACATGCCGCAGGACAACATCAAACGCGCGATTCAGCGTGGCACCGGCGAACTCCCCGGCGTGACTTACGAAGAGATCACGTTCGAAGGCTATGGACCGGGCGGCGCAGCGATTCTGATCGAGACCACGACCGACAATCGAAACCGTACGGTAAGCGACATACGGCATATCTTCGGCAAGAATGGCGGCAACATGGGCAATGCAGGTTCGGTGGCGCACCTCTTTAGCAAAAAGGGCGACATCCTGGTTCCCAAGACGCAGGCCACTGAAGATGACCTGATGAACATCGTTCTTGAGCATGGCGCAGACGACCTGCAGGACGATGACTCCAACTGGGAAATTCTGACCGATCCGGCAGTGTACGATGCCGTACTGGAAGCGTTGAAGGCTGCCGGGTACAAGCCGGAGCACAGCGAAGTCAGCATGATTCCGGCAAACTACGTCAAGCTGGAAGGTCAGCAGGCACGTACGATGTTCCGCCTGATGGAAGCGATGGAAGATTACGACGACGTTCAGAACGTTTACACGAACGCCGACATCGACCAGAAGGATTTGGAAGAAGTCGCTGGCTAGTGATTTCGAATATGCTTGTTTTCGCAAAAGGCTGCCCGAAACCGGGTGGCCTTTTCTTTGTACTTGGAAGCAGGGTTCAGTGGCTGTTACCGTAGTCCAAGCTAACCTTCAACTATGAAACAATTCTTAATTGTGACCTTTGCGTCGATGATGTTTGGAACGACGCTAGTTATGGCGCAGAGCAGCGACGATGCTGCAGCAATAAGGCGCGAACACTGGGATATGGGAGTGCTGGTCAGCGGCGGAAACGGCCTTATCGACCGCCATTACGTGCATTTTATTCGCACAGGTGTGCGCGTGGGCCGCGTGATGACTGGCGAGATTGGTAAGGGGATTCTGCGTGGAACCTTTGAATTGAATTCAGAGATCATGCCGGTGGATTATGTCCTGTGGGGTAGATATCGGAACGTCTACGGTCTCGGAGTGAATCCGCTGATTATGAAGTGGAACTTCACGCGAGGCAAAAAGGCAATTCCGTACTTTTTGACGCAGGGCGGGATGCTCTGGAGCACAGACTATGTTCCTCCGGGGAACACCTCGAAGATCAATTTCGTCTCAGGCGCGGGAGTTGGCGTGAATTATTTTGTAAAGCCGGGGCGTTCAGTGAACTGGGATGTGCGGGCTACTCATTTGTCCAACGCATCGTTAGGAACCCATAACCCTGGAGTCAACGCGAGTTTGCAGATATCCATCGGCTACAACTGGTGGAAGCACTAGTAAGCGGAGAGTAGAAAGATGGCATCACTGATCGAGTGTGTACCGAATTTTTCGGAAGGTCGCGAGAAATCGCGCGTTGACGCCATTGTCAACGCAATGAAGCGCGACGGCGTGTATTTGCTGGATTGCGAAATGGACGCAGACCACAACCGTTCCGTGGTCACTCTGGTGGGAGAACGCGAGCCGCTGCTGGCTGCAGTGCTGTCCGGGATTGGTAAGGCAACGGAGCTGATTGATCTGAATGTCCAGCGTGGCGCGCATCCGCGTCTGGGCGCGACGGATGTTGTGCCGTTTATTCCGATTGAGGGCTTTACGCTGGAAGACTGCGTGCTGATGGCGCGCGAGCTGGGACAGAAGGTTTGGGAACAGTTCCGAGTGCCGGTGTATTTCTACGAAGCAGCCGCTGCTTCTCCTGAGCGAGTGAACCTGGAGAATATCCGGCGCGGACAGTTCGAGGTAATTCGCGAGGAGATCTCTAGCGTGGCATCACGCCGTCCCGACGTGGGCGACCCGCGCTGCCATCCTACGGCTGGAGCAGTCGTAATTGGAGCACGTAAGTTTCTGGTGGCCTACAACGTGTATCTCCAGACCAAGGATGTTGAGATCGCCAAGAAGATTGCCAAAGCTGTTCGATTCTCTAGCGGCGGATTCAGAGCAGTGAAGGCCATGGGGATTGAGGTTCGCGGGCAGGCACAGGTTTCCATGAACCTGACGGATACAGATTTGACGCCGATTGCGAGAGTATTCGAGTTTGTGAAGAGGGAAGCAGCACGTTACGGTGTGCAGACCCAGTCGAGCGAATTCGTGGGGCTGGTGCCGAAGCGGACGATAGAAAACGCAGCAGAATGGTTCTTGCAGGTAGAAAACTTCGACTCCTCGCTGATTTTGGAAAATAGACTGGCGGCAGTGACCGGCGGAAAGTCCGCCGTTGGTGGCTTAAGAGTTGGCGTAGAACCATTTGTTGAGCAGTTGGCTGCACCTACAGCGGTGCCGGGCGGCGGTAGCGCTTCGGCAGCAGCAGGAGCAATGGCAGCAGGGTTGGCAGCGATGGTGGCCGGAATGTCGCGCGGGAAGAAAGCGTATATCCAGTTTGATGCAGAGCTGGCAGAGGCTCAGGCAAACCTGGGAGTGCTGCGCGAGGAGCTAAAGAGCGCAATCGACGCAGATGCCGCTTCCTATCAAGCCGTAGTAAGTGCGTACAGGGCCCAGAAGAATGCCGATCCACAGCAGGTTCATGGGGCAGCTCTGGCCGTTGCGGAAGCGCTGCGCGGAGCTGCCGATGTGCCGCTACACGTGGCAGAGTGTGCTTCCCAGATAAGTACATGGGTGGGAGCCCTGCGGAAGAGGACGAATCCGAAGATGGGTAGCGATTTGACAGTGGCAGCAGCTCTAGCGAAGGCGGCCTTCGATGGCGCACTTGCAAATGTGGAGATCAACCTAGAGTCGTTCGACGCAGGTACGGAGACGTCCTTCATTGAGGCAGCGCGCATCAAGGTAACTGAACTGCGCAAAAAGCAGCCTGAGAAACCTTAGATTCAAAATGCGACTTTTTGCCAACTGTCGGGTTTGGGCTGTCGGGAGTACAATTGTAAAACTATGAAGAGCTTCTCACTTGCACTTTTACTGGCCTGCGCGCTGTGCACGAGCAGCCTGGCAGCTCCGCTTGGAACGAACACGCGAACGGTCCTCCCGGCGCAGATCCAACAGATCATATCCGTGGATTACCGTGCTCTGCGCAACTCGCCAAGCGGCATGGCGCTGAAGAATCGCGTACTGCCGGAGAATCTGAAAGCGTTTGAGACTTCGCTGCGCGGTATGGGTGTTAATCCGGACGCGGATGTGGAACAACTGACGTTCGTTGCCTATCGCTCTCCGAAGGGTAGTGTTCGTACATTCGGGATCGCCAATGGACAGTTCGAGACAAAGAAAGTCCTGGCTCGGCTGAAGCTGAAGAAGCAGAAGAGTGACAAGTATCATGACTCTGATCTTTGGCCTACTGGCTCCTTCGTAATGACCTTCCTGGATGACAACACGATGTTGTTCGGTGAGCCTTCTGCAGTGAAGGACGGATTGAATGTTCGCGATGGTGAGGAACGTGGCATCGCGTCATCCCCGGACATGATGCAGATGATTACAGAAGCCGAAAGCGGCCCGGTTTGGAGCGTACTCGATCAACTTGGTACGCAGAACATGCTGCGCTCGGCTCTCGGTGAAGCATCGGCGTTGGCAGATTACGACACGATTAAGAAGCGGTTGCTTGGCTCGCACTACAGCCTCGACCTGCAACATGGCGTGGATTTCGGTCTGAACGTACAGACCTCGGATTCGTTTACGGCGGGTACACTATCGGCGTTGATGCGGGCGGGTATCCTGTACAAGAAGGCTTCGGGTACCGCAGTAGAGAAGAGCGCGATGGAGAACATGGTAGTTGACTCTGATAGCGGTCGGTTGGTGGTGAAGTTCAAGGCCGATGATAGCAAGTTCCAGGCACTCTTGAAGAGCGATCTGTTCCAGGCCGTTTCGCACTAGAAGCAAGTTTTATTGGATACGATGCAAGTAAGGGCGGTCCGCTAAGGACCGCCCTTACTTTGTTAGATTTCTTCGACCAATCCCTTACGAAGCGCGCGAATTGCGCTCTCGAGTCGACGATAACGCACCCACGTCCCTTCTTTTTGCGTCTCAATCAAGCCCGCATTCTTCAGGATCTTCATGTGGTGGGAGATCGTAGGCTGTGCGAGCTTGATACGCTGCTCGATATCCGAGGCTGTCCAGCCTTCGACGGCACCGGCTTTGCGCGGCGTATTGGGATGGAGTAGACGAAGTATCTTGCGCCGGGTTGGATCTGCGACGGCGCGGAGGGCCAAGCTCAGCTTATCAGTGGCTGCCTTCATCGTAATTCAACCATGATAAAGCATTTGCGAATGAGGGCAAGCAGCAAACGTATCGAACTTCACTGATTCAAATCTAGCGGAAGTCCGATAGATCGATATTTCACGATCTATCGTTTCAGAAATGCATTGTATCCTGCACTAACAAGCCGGGCGCGAATTGCCTCGGCTTCCTTGACGTCAGCATACGGACCGACCTGGACGTGAAATAAGTTATCTCCCGGCTGCGCAATGATGACGGGATACTGCTGTTTTTGCAGAGCGTTGCTGAGGAGCTTAGCGTCGTCCTGGTTGCGTACCGCTGCAATCTGCACCAGAAATCCCGTCCCGATGGTGGCGTGCGTCTCTGCGACGTGCGGAGCAGGTTGTGGAGTGGTGGGCGCGGCAGGAGTGAGCTGTGGGTGGTCATCCTTCTGCTGCACGGCCTGATAAAACGTCAAGTCATTGGTATTGGGAGAGGACGCTTGCTGGGGCGCACAGTTGCTATCGCCGGTTGGGCAGTCCGGTGTCTTCGGCGTCGCGGAGGAGGCACCGGGTTTATTCGTTCCGGAGGACGGAGCCGAACTGGCCGGGGATGGCGAGAGAGCCGCCGCCGCAAGCGCGGCCTGTTTAGCGGAATTTCTCCCGAGCGAGTAACCCACCCCAAGGGAAATGCCACAGAGAACTACCAGGCCAAAGAAGAGCCCAAGCAATTTACCGATGCCCAGAGTTATTTCTGTATCGCTGACATCGGCGCTGCTCATCATTTCCCGCTCCCGCAAAGTAGTATTTGCCAATTATGCCTCGGAGTTGGTTGGCGTGTCGCCAGAAGGAGCTGTGGATTTTGGTGTCATCCCAGTAAGTTTCTGAATTCCCGAAAGGAGATCGATGGGAACAGGGAAGATCACTGTCGTGTTCTTCTCAACGCCGATCTCGGTCAGGGTCTGGAGATATCGAAGCTGGATCGAAGCAGGTTCGGTCTGGAGAAGATGCGCTGCATCGACGAGTCGCTGTGCGGCAGAGAATTCTCCCTCGGCGTGGATGATTTTAGAACGCTTTTCACGCTCTGCTTCTGCTTGCTTGGCCATGGCGCGTGCCATGCCTTCGGCAAGATCCACCTGCTTGACCTCAACGTTTGCCACTTTCACACCCCATGGGGCGGTGTGCTGATCGAGAATGGACTGGAGGCGGAGATTGATTTTGTCGCGATGGGCAAGGAGTTCATCCAGTTCCACCTCTCCAAGAACGCTGCGGAGAGTGGTGAGCGCGAACTGCTGCGTCTGGTACTGGTAGTTGGTCACTTCGACGATAGCTCGACGGGGATCAATGACGCGAAGGAAGACAACGGCGTTAACCTTCAGTGTTACGTTGTCGCGGGTGATGACGTCCTGCGGTGGCACGTCAAACGCCACTTGGCGAAGATCGACGCGCACCATACGATCCAAAGGCGCGAATACCAGAATCAGCCCCGGTCCCTTGGGCTCGTCGAGCAGACGCCCGAGCCGGAAAATGACACCGCGTTCATATTCGCTAAGAATCTTTATAGAGCTGAACAGATATAAAGCGATGATCACAACTACGATGCCGGTGAGGGGAAACATGGAGCCTCCGGGCCTGTTTGCAGGTCACGAGGATTCTACAGCAGCGTAGGGCGCAGCTGAAAGCAGCAATCGCCGGACAATTCGCAGATCGTGATGCGATGGGAGAGCAATCGTGAATAAATGCGTTTGAGAGTGATGTCTGGAGGTGATTGCCCGAAAGTTCTCGGTGGGTGTAATCTAAGGATGCTCACTCGTGAGCGGGAGTAGTTCAGCGGTAGAACGCCAGCTTCCCAAGCTGGATGTCGCCGGTTCGATCCCGGTCTCCCGCTCCATTAATTCAATCGTTTAGAGACCGCCGCTTGGCGGTTTTCTTTCGCCAAGTGGCAGACATTTCTGGCGCACTCCTCGGCCAGGGCGAGCCCCAAGCCGCGACTTGCCCCAGTAATCAAACAACTTTCCCTCTCAAAGTTGTTGAGGCTACCGCATTCCAGAGAGCCTTGCCCATCGTTAACTGTCTGTACCTACTCCGGCCATGAGTCCTGCTGCTGCGCTAGCGATCATTGTTAGAAGAGCGCTCTTCATTTTCCAGGCCGTCTTTTTCTCCGCTACCGCGGTCTCTTTGATGTACTCCTTAGGGAGAGCGTCATGCCCTCTCCGGCGTCACACGGAGACTTGTCGATTGGCTAGAGGTGTACCCAACCCAAGCGGATAAACTCCAGCGAAGTCAGTCCCACAATCGCCCACAACAACACTCCCTGCAGAAGAGGCCGAAATCCTACTTCCTTCAATGTTTGCTTCGAGAGGCCAGTTCCGATGAGATAAAGCGTGACGGTGAGTCCTGTTACACCCAAGTGTGAAAGCATTGGATAGATAGGTTGGAGAACATGGATGTAGGAGTTCGCTACTGCCGCAAGGCAAAAGAAAAGGATGAACCAGGGCCATTGGATGCGGGCCTTGCTTTTCGTGACGAGCGCTGTGAGGACTGAGAGAGGGACGATCCATAATGCTCGTGCGAGCTTTACGGTGGTTCCCACGGCTAGAGCAACGGCACCGAACTTTGCGGTGGCGCCGACGACCGAACTGGTGTCATGGATCGCCAGGGCCGACCAGAGGCCGAATTGCATCTGACTGAGGTGTAGTGCTGAACCAATCGGGGGGAATGCAAGTAGAGCGACGGAGTTCAGCACAAACACTGTTCCCAGCGAGATGGCCATCTCTTCGTCAGTTGCGTTCGAGATGGGGCCCACTGCGGCGATAGCGCTTCCTCCGCAGACAGCCGTGCCGGTCGAGATAAGGAATGAAGCGACGCGCTTGACTCCGATCAGTTTGCCGAGTGCCAGCCCAATAAGCATTGCGGCCGAGATGCTGACTGCCGTATACAAGAATCCAGAACGTCCTGCCTTCAGGACCTGATTCAGGTTCATACCGAATCCCAAGCCAACGACGGAGATTTGCAGCAAGAACTTGGAGAGCTTTCTGGAATCCACGTGGTAGGGATGTAGGAAAGTGAAGCCGTATACGAGTCCGAAAGCGAGAGCGATGGGCGGTGATGCGAGACCGCTGGCGGCTATGATTAAGCCGAGAAAAAACACGTTCTTAGCCATTGCTATAGTGTCGCGGCTGGAGCAGAGGAAAATCCAATCACTAATTGTAATGAGTCATTCGTGTGCTTGGGAGTGGCGTTTTGGCGGGAGCATGAGTTGTGATATGGGTCACGCTGGTGTTCAGTAAAACTGAGTAGGATTATCCTGCGATGTTTGAGAAATTGTGATGGAGAATTTTCGGCTAAGAGTCTTTCGCTCCGTTGGTGAACACCTGAGTTTTCGTCGGGCAGCAGAGGAGTTACATCTCAGCCAACCAGCGGTTACTCAGCAGATTAAAGCTCTGGAAGATGAACTCGGTACGCGTCTGCTTGATCGCACGGGAGGTCGAGTGGTACTGACCTCGGCAGGGCGATTGCTAAAGACGAGAGCCAGAGAACTGGCAGAACTCGCGGCTCTAACACAGGAAGAGCTGGCCTCACTGAGCGGCGAACACGCAGGACACTTGAGGGCGGGAGCATCGACCAGCATCGCGCAGTATGTACTACCAAAGATGCTTGGGGACTTCAAGAGGGAACATCCTCGCGTAAAGCTACAGGTTAGAAGCGGCAACACGGAACAGGTGGTCGCGTGGCTAACCGAGGGGCGCGTTGCGATCGGCCTTATTGAAGGACCCGCAATGCGAAAGGATGTGCGGGGCGAGCCGTTCATGGAAGACGAATTGATTTTGCTGTTCCCAGCGCAGCACACATGGAAGGATCGCGAGGAGTTGACGGTACAGGACCTGAAGGGAGCTCCGTTTGTGTTGCGTGAGCGAGGTTCTGGGACTCGTCGTGTGCTGGAATCTGCCCTCAAAAAGGCAGGTCTTAAGATCGATGAACTGGATATCGTAATGGAGTTGGATTCGAGCGAAGCTATTATCTCCAGCGTAGAGTCTGGACTGGGAATTGGCTTTGTCACACGAGCAGCCGTATTGCCAAGGTTGCCACTGGGAAAGATTGCTACTGCTAGAATTGCAGGATTGCGAATCCCTCGCAATTTGTTGCTGGTATATCCTCTGGGACCGAAACCGGTGGGACTGGCGGGAGCATTTCGAGAATTCACGCTCAGCCATGCGGGAGGCAATCAGCCTTCCAAGCCACTCATTGAGTGGTGATGGATTCATTACCATCCAAGCAGCGCTAGGGTAAGTTCTTAAGAACACTCAAGAATACGTCGTCGGAGGTGCTCAACTCTTCGCGCGGGCGCTCCTCGGCCAAAAGGAGGAAATTACGCCCTGAATTATTCCGTTCATCCTGAGCTCGAAGTCATCCGTATGTAAGAACAAGGATTGGAATACGCGTCACAGGAGGTCCGAATGTTTGAGTTTGTAAGTTCACTTTTTGGATGTGGTCACGACCACCTCAGTTTCCCGCGGACGACCAAGAAGCCCAGTTTGGATTTGGCGGAAGGTGAAACAACAGCCACGTACACAGTCTGTCTCGATTGCGGAAAGGAGTTTCCGTACGATTGGCAGCAGATGCGGCGAGTGGCACAGTAGGCTCCAGTATTCTTCTCTACCTATTGGTGCACTCGACGGCGGCATCATGAACTGCGGAGTTATGTTTCCTTTCAAAGGGATCTGGGATCAAATAGGGGTATGAAGCGCTCCGGAACTGCCGATCTTCCACTCCATGGGGGACACGTACCGAGTTGGCTGAGTGAACGCATGACCCAGCTTGGTACGTTGATCGCCGAGCATATTGTTGCATCGTATGGGCCTTCAGAGTTTCTGACGCGGCTGAGCGATCCATTCTGGTTCCAGGCTTTGGGATGCGTGATGGGCATGGACTGGCACTCGTCAGGCATTACGACTTCGGTGATGGGAGCGCTGAAGCGTGGGGTCAATCCCCGTTCTGGAGATCTTGGTATTTACATTTGCGGCGGGCGTGGACGCCATTCTCGTCGAACCCCCGAGGAGTTACTCGGCTTTTCAAATCGCACGGGGCTGGATGGGGAGGAACTCGCACGGACTAGCCGTCTCACTGCCCGCGTGGATAACAATGCTATCGGGGACGGCTTCCAGTTATATTTGCATTCCTTTGTTGTCAGCACATCTGGCGAGTGGGCAATTGTTCAGCAGGGAATGAATTCCTCCAACCAACTTGCTCGTCGCTATCATTGGCATTCGGCAGCAGTTCGCGATTTCACGTCGAACCCACATACGGCGATTCTCGGAAAGCCGCAAGGTGTGATTCTGAACTTGGTCGATGAGCACGCGGGGGCTGCGCAGCAGGCCATGCTGAAGATCGTCAGAGAGCCAGTCACTGTGACCCTTGCGGAAGTTCCGAAACTGACAATGCCTGCGCATCACGACGTTCGCGCAGAAAATGTGGATTTGAAGCGTCTGGGAGCAGTGCTGACGGTGGCGCATGAGCAGGAGTTGCGGGACTTCGCGTCTCTATTGCTAGTCGAGGGACTTGGGCCGCGCACGCTTCAATCGCTTGCCCTGATCGCCGAGGTTATGCACGGGGCTCCCAGCCGCTTTTCAGATCCTGCACGTTTCTCGTTCGCGCACGGAGGGAAAGACGGTCATCCGTTTCCTGTGCCGCTCAAAACTTATGACGAGTCGATTGCGGTCTTACGCCGGGCCCTCGATGCTGTTCATCTGGTTCATTCGGAGCGGCTTGCAGGTTTCCGCCGCCTTGATCGTCTAACACGTGCGGTGGAAGAACAGTTCCAGCCTTCGGCGGATTTCAACGCGGTAATTGCTCATGAGCGCAGGATTTCGGATGCGCTTGGTGGCCGAACGGCATTTGACGACCATGAACCTTCGCGCAAGAAGGCTTCGAAAGCATCGACAGCCCAACTGTCCCTATTCTCAGATTAGTTTTTTGCACAAAAAGTGAAGCAAAATGTCTCATCGGGGACTGCCGCTCGATACGTCTGAGCCTTACCCAGGGCGCTTCAGAGAACTTCCTCATAGAATAATTTTGCGTACGAAAATCAATGGGCGTTGGTATTCGGCTTTGCTAACATGTGTACTTCCAAATAAACTCGTTTGCATAGAGCTAATTTGAATAGCTTGGCGGCGAACAGCAGATGACGGATCAGTCGATGGCTAAATCCGGAGCGCCTCATTCGTTAGAGGGCACCTTTGTTGGACGCTTCCGTGTGTTGGAGCGCCTGGGTGCGGGTGGAATGGGCGAGGTTTACCGCGCCGAAGACACCAAATTGAACCGATTCGTGGCGATAAAACGCCTGACCGATTCGATGCGCTCTGATCCTGTTCATCGCAAAAGATTTATTAAAGAAGCCGAACGACTTTCCAAGCTTACCCATCAGAACATCGCAGGTCTTTTCGACATTCTGGAAGAACGTGAAGAGATTTTTCTCGTCATGGAACTGGTCGAAGGTACGAATATACGCGACCATTTTCAGCGAGAGACCGGGCAGAGGAAGTTTCTGGAAATTGCGATCTGCGTCGCGGAGGCACTTCGGACCGCGCACGCGCAGGGGATTATCCACTGTGATATCAAGCCAGAAAACATCATGGTGTCGAGCTCCGGGCAAGTAAAGCTTCTGGATTTTGGTCTGGCTCGGCAGAGTTCCAAGCAGGAAAGCTTCGTTACATTTGCAAGCGGTAGCATGACGCTTTCAGGGACGCCGGGGTATATGGCTCCCGAAGTAATGCTCGACGAGGCGCCGGGTGCGCAGTCGGACATCTTCTCGCTGGGCGTCGTGCTGTATGAAATGTTGTCGGCGACCCATCCATTTCGTAAGCGGACGGTTTTCGAGACTGCAGACGCGGTGCTGCATATCGAAGCTCCGAAGCTGGAAACGTTTGGCATCCAGCGGTCTTTGTCGCGGATTATCGCGAAGATGATGTCAAAGGACAGGGCTCTGCGATACCAGAGTGCAGATGAACTGATTGCCGATTTGCAGGAAGTACTGCGGACGACGCAGCCAGAATTACAGGTTCCGCATGTGGTGCGATCCGTTGGGAAATTTGATAGGTGGGTTCGTTATGCCAAGCGGCATCGGAACGCGGTTGTCGCGTTGTTTATCCTTTTAGTTGCGCTTGGTTCCGTGATCCCAGCTTTGAAAAATGCGCGACGGATTACGAATGTGCTGGGACTATCAAAGGCCCCGCTGGTTGCAGTTCTTCCATTTCAGAACGTTGGCGGTCAGCAATCAGGACAGGCTTTCACTGACGGACTGGAGGATGTGGTTACCTCAGAGCTGACACAGCTTACGGATCGTTATGTTCTGCAGGTTGTTCCAGCCAGTGAGATCCGCTCGCAAGGTGTCAACTCGGCGAAGTCCGCACGCCAGCAGTATGGAGTGGATCTGGTCGTTGAGGGCAGTCTGCAACAGGTGGCAAATATGTGGCGCGCCACTTACACAGTCGTAGACGCACGCACGGGACGACAGGTAAAGGCTGGGACTGTTTCTGTTTCTGTTGGCGACCCGCTCGGGTTGCAGGATCAGCTTGCGAACGGAATTGCCAAGTCTTTGGGGATCAGGATCTCGGAGACCGATCGCGATCGGCTCGCAGCGAGTGGTACTGCGGTGTCGGCTGCCTATGACAATTACCTTCAGGGACTCGGCTATATGCAGGACTATCACAAGACCGAGAACTTAGATCTCGCTATTGCAGCCTTCGATCAGGCGCTGCACTATGACAACTCGTATGCTCTTGCCTATGCGGGATTAGGGCAAGCTCACTGGCACAAGTACGTGGAACAGAGCATTCCGTCTGAGATTTCGGACGCATCGCTGGCTTGCCAACGAGCGCTCGCTATCAATTCCGACCTCGTGGAAGGGTATCGCTGTTTAGGTGCCGTTTACAGCAGCAGCGGCAAGTATCAAGAAGCGGCGCAGCAACTGGAACTCGCGGTTGCGAAACGCCCAACGGATGATGAATCGGTGCGTGCATTGGGGTTGGCCTACGAGCAGATGCACCAATACACCCAGGCCGAAGCTACATACAAGCATGCGATTGAACTTCGTCCCCACTACTGGGCAGGGTACAGTAGGCTCGGCAGGTTTTATTACATAAGAGGGCAGTACCAAAAAGCCCTTGAGATGTTTCAGCAGGCGATCGCGACGGCTCCTGATAACAATCGCGGGTACAACAACGCCGGAGGAATATATATACTGCGGGGCGAATTTGCCCTCGCCATCAAGCAGTTTGAGAAGTCTGTATCGATTCGCCCCAGCTTTGCGGGATATTCGAACCTAGGAACTGCATACTTTTTCCAGAGACGATATGTAGAAGCGGTCGATGCTTATACACACGCAGTTCAACTGAATGAGAACGACGAAACTACATGGGGAAATTTGGGTGACGCGCAGTACTTTGCGCCGGGCCAACGCAATCTCTCCATTGTTAGTTACGAAAAAGCTCTAGACCTAGGCAAGAAACAAATCAGCGTGAACAACAAAGATGCTGACGTGCTCGGACGAATGGCCGTTTACAATGCAATGCTGGAGCATCACGAAGAAGCTCAGAAACTTCTTAATTCGGCCTTGGCAATAAAGCACGACTCACCAGATGTGTGGTGGAGTGCTTCCGTCGTTTACGCTCAGAAAACCGCTGCTACAGAAACGATACTCGCTTTGCAATCTGCGTTAGCCGCGGGTCTTTCCTCGGCCTATATCAACTCGGCTCCGTATTTTGATAATCTCAGGTCCGACCCGCGTTTCCAGCAACTGATTCAGTCTGCTGACCGACTTGAACACCACTGATTGAGCGAAACTGACGGTAGAGAACGTCAGGATTGGATGATGACCTCAGGGTCAATCACCGCACCCGAAGCGGCGGTAATGTCATATGACCAAGCCGTACCCGCCGCCACTGCAATTGGGCCGGAACTCTTATACTGACCCGCGCAAATCGAATAAGGGTTTAGGTCTTCTGAGAACGGTGTGCCATTCGTGAAGGTAATCACGATACCTTCGTTAGTATCGTTGTACCAACGAATAACGTGGCCACTACCGATGCTAAGGGTTGCCGTGTCTTGGGACACAACTAGCTGCCCATTGCTGAGCGTGACATGTACGTCGATGATAGAAGCCCATGTCGATTTGTAGAGCAAGGTATTGCTGTCGCTCTTGACGAGTTTGTAGATGACGACATTTCCCTCGTCAAGGATCTGCACGTGGAAATTATCAACCGCCTGAGCAGTATTGCTCGCCCACACTGTGCTGCCAGAGGGTGCGGAAATAGTCAGGTTCCCAGTCGTTGACAATTGCGCAGAGGCGCCCGCATTGCCGGTAGTACCGGAAGCCCAATCGGTAGACCCCGTCGAAAGATTGGACAACACGAGGTTTCCGTCTGGCTGCATGGAAAGCATATGGATTCCGTTTGGTGAGATAAGGCAAGAGCCACTTTGCAGGCTTTGTCCGGCCAAGAGGGAGTTCCTACCGAAACAAACCTGACCTACGAGCAACTGGGGGAGAACTTGAAGTGACAACAGAAAGAGTGGCAGCAAATACCTGTAGATATTTTTGGACATGCATCCCCTATCCTGAGTAGACATCAAAGATTGAAGAACTGGGGCCCGTGTGTTGCGGAGAGTTATAGCAGGCGGTGGAGGGAAATCGCTAATACGGGAAGAATCAAACTCTAGTAATCGAGGTAACGTGCTGAGACATGCGCCCCAAAGCGTTACCTCGACTTAGTTGTAACAATCTTGCCTAGCAGCCGTAGTTCTCCATCACGCTTGGATTATTACAACCGGGTCGGTGATGGTGCCGGAGGCTCCCTCGATGTTGTACTTCCAAGTTCCAGTTGCACCTTTGATTGCGCCAGAGTGGCCCGTGCCACCGGCTGGAATGGGGTAATTGGTGCCGGGAAATGGTGTTCCGGAATTGAATGTGATCGTGATATTTTCTTGGGTGTCGTTGTGCCATTGGATGCAATGGCCTTGGCTCTTGCTAAGAGTGACAGGGTCGTCGGTGGCTACGAACTGATTGGGATTCTTTGTGATGTGGACGGCAATATCGGACATGGAATTCTCCAGAGATTGGGATTACCACTTCTACTGAACGTCTACACAATTTGTTTCTGTGGTTCGCTCGAATGTTCTACTCTGACCTATCGCTTGTCAAGTAACCCATTCGTGACATCTTCGTAACATCTCCTACGTTACATAAAGCAATTTGGCCGAAATGGTTGGCGCGATTCTAACTCGCATTTCGTTGCCGTTCTTGGGGTTCAATGCGGAGTTTTCCCTGCTTGTATGCCATCGCGTTCAGCTCTGTTACCAATGCTGTAATGGGCGAGCCCTTTTGAAACCATCCATCCCATGGAGCAATATCTAACTCGGGAGGATAGGTGCCCGACAGAATGAAAACCGGCACTTCTGGACGAAAGGTCTTGATGGCTCTGGCCAGTTCTTCGCCATTCATTACGGGCATGCGAAAATCACTGACTACGCCATGAATCTCTTGGTTGTTTCGGAGCAGGTGCAACGCCTCGCGTGGATCGCTGGCCGGAACGACCGCAAATCCGAAATGCCGCAAGAGTGCACACGAGATCTCCAAAACATCGCAGTCGTCGTCCACAACTAGTAGCGTTGGCCTGTTGGTGTGCATCATGGAGTTTCCTCTCTTATTTCTGAGCCGAACGCACTGGGGAATTTGTTCTCAAGCGACGGCCTAGCGTGTCTCAATTTCCGTTCGAAAACATCCATTGGGACACGCAAGGCCTGTTCGCTCCCTACCCGCTGACACTCCCCCAAGTCCCAGCGGATCGGTTTCTGGTTGACAGCATTTCTGGCACTTGCTGTCAGAATTTCTGGCGGTGCGATTCTCTTGCTCTCTGTAAACCCTTGAAATTACGTGTCTGGCGGATCTCACGCAACCTCAATCACCTTTATGTAAAGCAATCTGAATTCCAAATTGCCTATCACGTCCCGGAATGCTATATTCCGCTCACGGTGAATATGTCTGGCGGCGTTGTTACCTCGTGGAATTCTGATGAACTGAAGCTTCTGTACCGGATTGCGCAGCAACTGTTAGAGGACCGGGAGTACGGCGAAGTCTTGGCCACCGTCCTGAACGCAACCATTGAGGGGCTTGGTGCTGAGCGCGGTTTTGTGGTCCTGAATGAACAGGGGACCTTCCGCACAGTTGTGGCGAGTAACTTTCGAAGCGAAGCTTTGACTGAGGTCGAATCACTCTTCAGCAGATCGATTGCTGCCAGCGTCGTTCGAAACGGCCGCGCGATTCTACTGGCGGACGCTCTGAATTCCGAGGTATTTGGAAACAACGCGAGCGTACAGAGCCTATCGCTCCGCTCGGTGCTTTGCGCACCTCTGGTGAACTGCGACGAGGTGTTCGCACTCATTTATCTCGAAAATCGCAAGCTTACAAACTTCTTTACCGAACGTAAACGCGAGCTTCTCGACGAAATTTGCTCTTTGGCGGCTCCAAGGATCCGCACGGCGGTGGCGATGTGTGAAGCGGAACGCCGTGCGGCCGATACGAAAACCTTGATTAGCCAAAATGAAGGCATACTGACGGCTGACACAAAAATGGCCGCAGTGTTGGATACAGTTCGGCGTGTGGCTCCTACCGACCTGACGGTGCTGCTGGAAGGGGAAACCGGCACAGGGAAGGAACTCTTCGCTCGCGCCATCTATAGGAAGAGCTCCAGGGTTCAAGGAGCACTGGTGGTTTTGAACTGCGCTGCGTTGCCGCCTAGCTTGATTGAGTCCGAGTTGTTTGGATATGTGCGGGGAGCGTTTACAGGAGCCAATCGGGATCGAATTGGAATGATCGGAGCCGCAAACCGAGGGACTCTGTTCCTCGACGAAATAGGCGAGTTGCCTCTGGAACTGCAGTCTCGTCTGCTGCGCGTTCTTGAGTCAGGAGAATTCAATCGAGTTGGTTCATCGCGTTCGGAGACCGTGGATGTGAGATTCATTGCAGCGACCAATCGCAATCTCGAACATGAGGTTGAAGAAGGGCGTTTCCGGAGCGATCTCTATTTCCGGCTATCCCCAATCGTATTGAAGATTCCGCCGCTGCGTTCGCGTATCCAGGATCTTCGTATGCTCGCGGACCATTTTCTCAGCACTTACTCCCGCCGTTATGGACGCGAAACACCTCAGCTAAGCGATGCGGCTTTTGAAGTGCTCTCGTCGTACAGCTTTCCTGGAAACGTGCGCGAGCTGGAAGGCGAGATGGCTCGGGTAGTTGCGTTGTGCCCAGTGGGTGCACCTATCTCTGCGGAAATTCTTAGCGATCGAATTCGCGGAACGCATCAGAAGTTGGCTTCGACCTCCGCCGAGCCGGGCATCCGTCCAATGCAGTTGGCAGAGATGGAGAAGCATCTGATTACGTCGGTGCTTAATAGCACGGGGGGAAACCGTACCAACGCTGCAGCAATTCTGGGAATAACACGCGAAGGACTGCGGACGAAAATGCAACGCCTCCGACTTTCCGAAGCGGCGTCGGCCGAAGGTTCTCACTGAGGTATTCGCATGGGCAGGAGTAACTCCTCTCGCGCATGAATCTCGGCAAGCAGCTTCCTTCACCGTACATATATGATGGAAGATATGCTCCAAACGGACGAACGCTATTCTCGACAGCTTCTCTTTCCCGGTATTGGCGTGGAAGGGCAGCGCAAACTGGCTCAATCTCGGATTGTCATCGTGGGCTGCGGAGCTACGGGTTCAGTTCTTAGCTCGCTACTTGTGCGCGCGGGCGTCGGCTATGTTCGGATTATCGACCGAGACTATATTGAGCCGAGCAACTTGCAGAGACAGGTTCTGTTCGACGAGCGCGACGCCGCCGAATCGCTGCCCAAGGCTATAGCAGCTGGGCGCAAACTAAAGCAGATCAATTCCGGCGTGACGGTTGAGCCGCATGTGGAGGATCTCACTCCTGGCAACTGTGAAGACCTGCTGGAAGAGACCGATCTGATTCTTGACGGCACAGACAATTTTGAGACACGCTACCTGCTTAACGATTATGCAGTGCGCGAAGGGCGAGCGTGGATTTACACCGCAGCCGTGGGAAGTTATGGCGTAACGATGAATATAGTGCCCGGCGAAACGGGCTGTCTCGCGTGCGTTTTTCCCCACTCGCCCACCGGCGCAATCGAAACATGCGATACAGGTGGAATTCTGAACTCCGCTGTGAATCTGATTGCTTCGGTGGCAGTTACCGAAGCGATGAAGTTTCTGGTAGGAGCACGGGAACAAATGCGCCGAACCCTGCTGTCATTCGATGCCTGGCACAATGACCGTTCCGAAATACGCGCGGACCACCCGCGTTTGGATTGCAGCGTCTGTCAAGAACGAAAGTTCCCGTATCTCAGTGGTAGCGCCCATCCGCATATCTCACTGTGTGGACGAAACTCCGTACAGATTCACGAACGCCACCGCCCCATCAACTTTGCCGAACTTGAATCGCGGCTCTCGCCGCATGGAGAAGTCCAGTACACCGAATACGTGCTTAAATTTCTGCGCTCGCCCCTAGAATTGACACTATTTCCTGACGGCAGGGCCATCATCAAAGGGACCACCGACGTAGGAATAGCGCGCAGTTTTTACGCCCGCTTTATTGGATCGTAGTATTCTTCCCGATCTGGTCCTCTCGGGGATGCCGCCGCGCGTCTCGTGGGTTACTATAAAAGTATCACTGACTAAGTAGCCATTACTGCCAGCATTACCAAGGCGCAAATTCACGCTTAGGTTTCGCCCATGGGGAAAAGCTGTGAGTTAGGGACATCCCCAAAAGGCAGAGCCCAACCTTGCGAATACTTGTCATCAGCATTAATTATTGGCCCGATCTCACTGGAATCGCCGCCTTCAATACGTCTCGTTGCGAATACCTGGCTGCGCAAGGACATCAAGTTACGATCTGTACGGGGCCTCCATATTATCCAGAGTGGAGCGTACCGGAACCTTACCGGGGCAAACTCATTCAGCGAGAAGAGCGCAATGGAGTAACAATTCTGCGTTCCTGGATGTTTGTGCCAAGCCTGCGAAACACAACAAAAAGAATTCTGCACGAAGCGTCGTTTCTGGCATCGTCATTTATACGCGCTCTCGGTAGCGGAAAGCCCGATGTGATTTTTGCCGTATCGCCTCCTTTGGGGTTGGGACTGGTGGTTGTTGCGCTAGGCAAGCTATGGGGCGTTCCTTTTATTTTTGATGTCGAGGATTTACAGCCGGACGCAGCCGTGGACCTGGGGATGATCAAGGGTAAAACCGTTCTTCGCGCTCTGTACGCAATCGAGAAGCTAGCCTACAGGAAGGCCACGCTGGTCAGTACCTTATCGGAAGAGATGCGACAGCGCATCTTGAAGAAGGGAATCGATCCAGAGAAGGTAGTGTTGTTTCCACCGCACGCTGACGCTTCGCTCTATTCGCTTCGCAAGCGCACAGATGGCTCAGCTTTTCGTGAGAAATTTGGACTTAAGGGAAAGTTTATCGTCTCTCATTCCGGAAATATGGGAGTGAAGCAGGGGCTGGGGGTGGTGATTGAGGCCGCTGCTAAATCTCGTGAGCGCGAGGATATTCAATTCCTCATAGTTGGCGATGGAGCCATGCGCTCCCAACTGGAATCCCAGGCGCGGGAACATGGGTTTAAAAATGTCCTGTTCTTGCCACTGCAGAAGCCGGATTCAATGTTCCAAGAGATGTTGGCAGCCACGGACATTGGTCTGATTACGCAGCAAAGAATCGTCGCAGACATAGTATTTCCGTCGAAGACGGTAACGCTGCTCTCAGCCGGATGTCCGGTGATTGCGGCCGTGAACTGCGAGAGCAAAGTCGCCCAAGTAGTGGAAGGTTCCGGTGCGGGGTTGGTTGTGGAACCGGAGAATCCGGAGGCGCTTCTTGCCGCGATATATATGCTCGCGGGGAATCCCGATTTACTCAAGAGAATGAGCAGAAAGGGCCGCGAGTTCGCCATTGAGACTTGGTCGGAAGAGCGCACCCTCCCTCAGATGGAACGTCACTTCCTGTATTGCACGGAGCAATCATCGAATGAGGTCCCGGTAGAGGCGAGCGCGGACTGAGCAACCTTCCCGACTAGGAGGGAAGGACACCGACTTCTTCCAGAACGGCTTCCAAGTGTGATGTCGCAGTGGTCGCGGAGCCCTGTAATGGAAGTTGGCCGATCAAACTGTGCACCACGGTCGTTGCGGAGTATGTTTCCTCGTCCCCCGCAAGGAATCGCAGAACCACTGAAAGATCGTCTCCGCTGGTGACCATTCCGGGCTCGATGCTGCCATCCCGCTGTATCTGCTCCATTCCAATATCGGCAAGAAGGCAGTTGCATAAACATTTGCGACCGACCGTTTCTTCGATAGACCCACCCTTGGAGATATAGTTCTTTTCCGGCTCGGAAGGGCAGCGATAAGCTATGGTGCCGCTGTCGGTACGGTAAGATTCGCGGAGAATCCCGATGTCGCAAATGCGTGCGCGTTTCTGGTATACCGCAAGCTCAGAGGCCGTGCCTTCTAACTGAGCAGCTTTGAACGGGAAGCCCGTCGGTGAGGAGAGCGGGTCAGTGAAGACAGAAGCTTCGCCGCGCCTAATCTTCTGAATTAGCGACCTCTTGTAGTCCGCGCGCAGACCAGACTCCTCGCAAAAGGCGAATGCCGTACCGACTTGTACTCCAGTTGCTCCCACTTCCAAGGCTTCAACGATCTTTTCAGACGTGCCGTAGCTTCCGGCGAGCCAGAATGGAATGCCAATCTGGCGAATCTTGTCCAAGTCGACTCGGTCGCGTTCACCATAGACGGCTTCACCTCTATCACTGAGAACCATCTGGCCGCGGGGTGGCGCGTTGTGTCCGCCCGCCGTGGGGCCTTCTATTACGAATCCGTCCACTTTGCCGTTGGATCGGCGAACCATGGTGGTCGCCAGCGTGTTCGAGGAGATGATCGCCAGGAAATGGGGACGGTTGAGAGGCGGCATTGGCTGCCCAAAGCAGTCCTGCGGATCGAAGCGCATTAGACAATCGTCATCCGGTTGCGCGCCTGTTACTGACAAGGGATAGCTTGCGGGCTGACCTGCGGCGAATGCATCCAGGACTCCAGGAACTTTGAGCGGAATTCCCGCGCCCATAAGGATGTATTCGGCTCCGGCCAGCATTGCACCGTAAAGGGAAGCGAGCAGCGGAAGCTGCAACTTCTCCATGCAATTAACGCCGACTGGATTCGAATGTCCCTCGCGCGCGAGAGCCACCTCAACGTAGTTTGAAACCACGAGCAACTCGGTCGTTTCACGCGAATTTACCCGCGCCAGCATCGGTGCCAAGCGGTATGGTGTTCCGGCAGCCCGCCCGCCCGCTGAGTAATACCGTTCCAAGATCCGCTCGGCCATTGCAGGGAATGGGAACATTGCCAAGCCGCGACGCATATGGCCTCCGGGATCGCCGTCCTGCAAACGCCGTGCGAGAATGCTATCAAGCGCCGTGCTGGAAACAACCCCGAGTTGGCCCGTGAGGGAGACAGCCCTCGCCAACCGCCAATCAGAAACACCTGCGCCCATGCCGCCTTGGATCAATACCGGATGCTGACTCATACAATAATTGTTGCAGGCATTTGATCCCTGCTAAGTCACAGTTTTGTATTACCTCCGAAGAAGATTGTTGAGAATCCTGTTTAGTCCTGCTTTAGTGCGTGAGTGCCATGCGTAATAGCAGCTCCGGCGCGAAGTGCCGCCGAAACCGCTACGACTTCAGCAATCTCTTGGTCGGAAACTCCGGCCTCTCGCGCTTTGTCTGCATGGATTTGGATACAGTATGGGCACTGGGTCGTAAATGCGACAGCCAAGGCCATCATTTCCTTGTACTTGCTTGGAATGGCCCCGGCGGCCATCGCTAGTTTGTCAAAAGCCCAGAATGCCTTAAATGCTTCCGGCGCGCCGGCTTCTAATGTCTTCAATTTCTTGAGATTCTTCATGTCGTACATGGCAAAACCTCCTGACCGTTAGGTTCAGGAGGTTCGATGGTGAGTCAGGCTGTTGGGTTTCACCAGTCTTGGTGTACGTCCGGGCAGTTACTTCAGCTCGTAGATAGCAAACTGCACATGCCACGTGGTTGATTCGCCCGGTTTTAGGAAGACGACGCCGGTGTCCTGTGTTCCCCATACCTTCTTATCGTAAGGGTCGGAAAGGTTGTACTGCGGCTCGATGGCAACGAAGCTCTTTGTAGAAGGAGCGTACATCTGGATCGCTTTGATTTCCTTGGAGACTGCAATTACCTTGATGCCATACTTGGCCGCCGGATCGGTGACCCTGACTTCCGCGTTTCCTTGGGCATTGCGCTGAAGGGTGGTGAAGCAATCATCCAGAAATTCACTATTCAGTGGTGCGCCGTCTTCCGCAGTGAAATCAAAACGGGTGCCTTTTACCGGGACGACGGTTCCAAGGGGAAAAGTGTCGTCATAGTTATTGGCCGGAGCCCGCATGGTAGCAGGCATGTGCACACGTGCTTGCTTGCGGTCTCCGCTCGGGAAGGAAAAATAGGGATGCATGCCGATAGCCATCGGTAACCGTTCGGTTCCCACATTTGTGGCAGTCACTTGCAGATCGAGGACTTCGTTCTTTAACTCAGCCTTCACCTTCACATCAGTTTGCGAAGGCCAGTGTCCGCCAAAGTCTTTGGCATGGAGCGTGGCAGAGAGTGTTGAGCTGGATTTACCGTTATGCAGCGCGACGTCTTGGAACTTCGCTCCCAAAATCAGTCCATGCATAGCGTGTAGCTCTGCACCCGGATTGTCTCCCTTCCAGTTTGCAGGGACAGAAATCTTCTGTCCGGCGGCATCAGCCTCAATGTTCTTACCGTCAGCCGAGAGAGTACCGCGAATACGGTTTGGATAGGGGAGCAGAATGGCCCCGCCTAGCTTGAAAGCTTCGTTTCCGAAAGGATCGGGGGCATTGAGCGTGACGGCGGCTTGCTCCAGAGACGGCGCGGTTAGAAGTAGAACCTCACCTTTGCCAGGGACATATGCCTTGATCTGGAACATGTTCATGCCGCGTCCAGGGAGAAAATCAGCTTCTAGAAACTGCGGCTTGGCCGAGTCATGCGCTCGCGGCCGAATCAGCTTTGATACCGGCTCTCCGCCGATTGTGATCTCTCGAGGCACACTGGCACTGGTTGTCTGAGCCACTACGGGGACGGTTCCCAACCCTGCAATAAAAGCTAATGTAAAGATGGCGATGCGCGACTTCATATTATTCAACGCTCCCGGCGCCCTGGGATGTCTGATTGCGATCTGCCTGGGCGCTCCCTTTAGGTCCTGCTGGAAGCCGGAGCTTCCAACGGTTTCTGCAAGTAAGCAAAGAAAGCTGGAGCAGAGGACTAGGCCCCTGCTCCAGCTTTGTGAATCTTGCTCATTCGTAAATTACCTAAATAAACATTTCGTCGGATGGTACTGCTTTACTTTTTCGCACCTTGCGTCCCGCCATGAACTCACCAAACCCAGCCATCACGCCGTCCATCAGAGCGGACAGATGCCGCATCGGTGATGTCACGGTATGCTGCACCGCCTCGGCCGTAATGTCGACGCGTTCCATGGTGCGGGTCGCCAGTATTCCGGCACGGTTAGCCTGCGTACGAGCGATGTCCACGATTTCGGTCATAGCTTCGTCGATGTGGCCGGCCTGCTCTCGCACTAAGGTCGAGGTCTCTGTCAAATTCGTGACCACGGTCTGGATTTTCGGTGCATTCTCCTCAACGAGGCCACGCACTATTTCCACCAGAGGTAGTACTTGCTGCTCCACCTTGGTAGAGAGCGTTTCCATACGCTGACTCATTTTGCGCGTAGAGAAGTACATTCCCGCGAGAATGAGTGTCTGCAGTACAACCGCAATTGAGGTCACCGCAATGAAGGCGATGAGTAATTGATCCATTATGGCCCGTCCATTCGCGTGCAGAGCCATCTTGCTGATGGGCCGACGTCGCGAACCTTGCTAGTAGATTACAGGTTAGGAGTGCCCGGTTCAGTAGTCGGTTCTTGGCTTGCATCCCGATATGCCTGGCGACCGGCTTCGAAGGCCGAACGAATGTTATCTTTTTGCTGGGAGATCACGTCCTTGCCGCGGTCAGCCCACTGCTGCGCCTGTTCCTTGTATTTGCGCGCTTGTTCCTGAACTAGGTCGCGACCCTCTTCTGCCGCGTGCATGATCGATTCGCGAGTCTCGCGGCCAGCTTTGGGAGCATAAAGAACGCCAACCGCGGCGCCGACGCCCAGTCCCGCTAGAAACCATAAAAGTCCGCTACCGCTGCAGCTTTCGTCAGCCATGAATCCTCCTGAAAACATCTTAAGACTGAAATGTTAGCACCCGAGTTGGAGAATTACAAACCTCTGTCTCTCACCGTTTCGCCCTGATGTGGCCTGCCTTTAAGATTCGCAGTAATGCGGTCGCTCAATGCTGCTCGGTAGGAGGGAATCACCTCGTCAGACAACCGATTCTGTTCTATTATGGTGACATTCGTCACAAGTCAGAGTGACAGCTACACTTAGGGTGGCCCGACACATTTGTATAATCATCAGTGTCCTTGCCCCGTTCTATGTTCATTGTGAGAGGTTGGTAAGGGTTCTACTTCTTTATGCCATTGCTTTGGCTTCGAGTTGCGACCGTTTTGTACGGAGTGGGGTTGATACACGCGATCCTGATGCTCCGTCAGCGCGGAGAGCGTTCTGGACGGATTGCGGCACCTGCGGTCAGTCTGGGAATGATATTTCACTTTGTCTCTCTCGTAGAGACGGCGGTGATGTATGGATATGGTGAGTTGCTGACTATCCGCCATGCCGAATCCGCCCTGGCATTGATTATTGCCATTATTTTCACGGTATTGTTTGTGCGCTATAAGACTGCATCGCCAGCAGCGTTCATATTTCCGCTCATTTTTTTGTTGACCTTTGCTTCTGCTATTGCCCAGCATCCAGTGGCGTTTACTTCGCCGGGGTTCCGGAGCGGATGGATCGTTTTTCACGTATGCACGTTGTTATTTGGGTATGCAATGCTCTTTTTGAGCTTTGTGTCGAGCCTGCTATACCTGATTCTTTCGCGCCAGCTAAAGCTTAAGCAGACATCTCCGTGGGCTTCGCGCATGCCAGCATTGCAGGAGATCGATGAGCTTGGTTATAAGGCTCTGCTGCTGGGCTTTCCTTTTATGACGGTAGGTTTGTTGGCCGGTGCTGTTGTGGCTCAAGAGCGTTATGGTGCTACCTATTTTACGGATCCCAAGGTTCTGCTCTCGTTGCTGATGTGGGGCATCTATCTTGTTCTCCTATACACGCGTTGGAGCGCGGGTTGGCGTGGGCGTAAAGCCGCATATCTGGCCAGCGTTGGATTCATCGTCTCTGTGTGCGCGTGGGGAGCAAATTATTTGAGCAAGCTACATAGGTTTATTGCCCCATGAACTTCTTCGTGTTGGGTGTAAATCACAAGACGGCACCGGTGGAAGTGCGTGAGCGCTTCGCGATCTCAGAGACGCGTCTACCGGAAGCTCTTGCCAAGCTCACCTCCATGGACGGGGTTGAGGAGGGCATGATTGTTTCCACTTGCAATCGCGTGGAGATCTTCGCTCGGTCAAAGAACGGGCATTGCGATCTGCAGAAGTTTGTTCGCGACTACTTTGGTTTCAGTACCGGAGAGTACGAACCATACATCTTTGAACATCAGCAGCTTGAAGCTGTGAAGCATGTCTTTCGTGTTGCGTCCAGCCTTGATTCCATGGTGGTTGGCGAGTCGCAAATCCTCGGGCAGGTCAAGGAAGCTTACGCTACGGCGCGGGCTCTCGGCACCGTGAATTCGCAGCTTGATCAATTGTTGACTCGCGCATTTGCTGTGGCTAAGAAGGTTCGCAACGAAACGACGATTGCCTCTTCTTCTGTGTCGATTGCCTCAGTTGCTGTGGAACTTGCGGAAAAGATTTTTGGCAGTTTAATCGGGAAATCGGTGTATCTGGTCGGAGCTGGTAAGATGTGCGAGCTTGCTGCACGCCATCTGATCGCTCATGGTGCCAAGAAGATCTACGTTAGCAATCGTACCTACGATCGTGCCGTGGCTCTGGCTGACAAGTTTGACGGCGAAGCCATCCCTTTTGAACGTTTGTATGACACAGCCTCCTGGGCCGATATCATTATCAGTTCGACAGGCGCTCCACATGCGATTTTCCGCAAGGAGCATGGGGAAAAGTTCCTGCACGCCCGCAAGAATCGGCCAATGTTCTTCATCGACATTGCTGTTCCCCGAGATATCGATCCCGGTTTGAATGATCTGGATGGAATCTTCGTCTACAACATTGACGATCTACAGCAAGTGGTGCAGTCGCATATTGGAGACCGCCGCAAGGAAGCCGTTAGGGCTGAGCTGTTGGTTGAAGAGGAAGTAAGAAAGTTTGAACAGCGTGCGCAGACCGCCGAGGTAGTTCCAACGATTGTTTCTCTGCAGCAGCACTTGGAGAACCTGAGACAGGCCGAGATGGATCGCGTGCGAGGCCGGTTAGGGAGTCTTTCGCCTGAGCAGGAGATGGCGGTCGAAGCTCTCACGCGTGGCATCATCAATAAAATCATGCACACGCCGATTACTACCCTGAAATCGGCAGCGCACAATCCGGAGTCAACTACGGTTGTCGATGTAGTCCGGAAGTTGTTCAATTTGAGCGAAGAAGCTACTTCTGAACCGGCACCTTTGCCTGCTTCAATCACTCCGTCGCCAGTTGCAACCGTGACTCCACCGCATTCTCCTGTTACCAGGCCGGAGCCTATGATGACCGCTGCCGTCGCAACGTCACTGACGAATAAAAATCAGAAATAAGTAAAGGAAGTTGAATGGCCCTGCTTCGCATTGGATCCCGCGGTTCACAGCTTGCTCTTTGGCAGGCGCACCACATCTCTGCCCTGCTTCGCGAACAAGGACACGAGGTCGAGCTTGAAATCATCAAGACGACGGGCGACAAGATCACTGACGTGGCTCTCGCGAAGGTTGGCACCAAGGGAATGTTCACGAAAGAAATAGAAGAGGCCCTTGCCGAGGGACGCGTGGACCTTGCAGTGCACAGCCTTAAAGACCTCCCTACGGAGTTGGCGGGGCCTTTTGAGATTGCCGCAATCACCGAACGCGTTGATCCGCGCGATGCTTTCCTCTCGATTCGCTACAACAGTGTGAAGGATCTTCCGCACGGAGCCCGCGTGGGCACGAGCAGCCTTCGCCGTCAGGCGCAACTGAAGCAGTTCCGCCCTGATCTAGATATTCATCCCTTGCGCGGCAATGTCGATACGCGCGTTCGTAAGTTGGAAGAGGGCGAGTACGACGCTGTGATTCTGGCCGCTGCTGGCCTGAAGCGGCTGGGGAAGACACAGCACATTAAAGAAATCATTGAGCCGGAAATTATGTGCTCGGCGGCAGGACAGGGTGCGTTAGGCATCGAAATTCGGCTAGGCGACACGAAGATGCGCGAGGTTCTTGCTTTCTTGAATGATGAGCCTTCTAGGCTTGCTACGGTCTGCGAGCGTGCATTGTTGAATCAGCTAGGCGGAGGGTGTCAGGTTCCCATTGGAGCCTACGCCGTGGTCAAGAACGGTGAGATTAGCCTTACGGCAATTTGTGCCCGTCCTGATGGAACCGAGTTGCTACGTGAGATAGGATCCGGCACAGATCCCATTGAACTCGGTCAACGCCTCGGTATTCGTATCCTTAACCGCGGAGGGGATCAGATTCTAAAGGATGTCTATAACGAGAACGCAGCCAGCACCACACCGCGATAAATTACAAGGTCTGAGCGTATGGGCGAACGTGAAAAGAACGGACTAAAGTCTCCATTGCAGGGATGGCGCATTCTTGTATCGCGTGCTCGCGAGCAAGCAGGTGCGCTATCCATTGGACTTCGTGAGCTAGGCGCCGAAGTCTACGAGATTCCGTTTATTGAGATTCGCCCACCGCGCTCTTTCAATTCCCTTGACGATTCGCTCAAAGTCCTGTCCGAGTATGAGTGGCTGATCCTTACGAGCGTGAATGGAGTGCGCGCCATGTTTGAACGGATGGCGCTGCTAAACATTTCTCGGGATGCGTTGGTGCATTTGCATATTGCCGCAATCGGTCCGGCAACGCGCGCTGCCATTGAGCGCGAAGGCCTTAAAGTAGCGGTTACTCCCAAGGAATACGTCGCGGAATCGATTGTGGAGTCTCTTTCTGACAAAGTTTGCGGCAAACGCGTATTGCTCTGCCGCGCGAAGATTGCTCGCGATGTCATACCGCGTGAACTGCGCCAGATTGGAGCCCTCTTGGATGTGGTTGAAGCCTATGAAACCGTGCTTCCGCCTGCCTCGCGGGTGGAACTTCGGGCCATCTTGCGAGATCCACAGCGCCGTCCACACGCGATTACATTCACGAGTTCTTCAACTGTGAAGAACTATGTCGCGTTGCTCGGTATCCGTTCCGGCGAATCCCAGTTGGTTCAGGGCGTGCTCAACGCCTCAATCGGTCCAGTCACTTCGGACACGCTGCGCCAGTATCATTTGAATGTCGATGTTCAGGCCAGCGAGTACACCATTCCTGGAATCATTGATGCAATAGTGAAGCGAGCTGAAGCCGCCCACTCCTCACCTGCGGAGTCATTGCACACACTCTGAACAGGTTACGTAAGTCGTATGAACCCTTCGCCGTGACTAGTTCTAGTCAAATCTCGTGCATTCAAGAGAGAATACCATTTTGAAACTAAATAGCTTTCAGCAATAATGTCAGCAGCACTGACTTATCTGTTGTTGCGCTCTTGCTTCGAAGGGGGAGTCTTTGTTGAAGCCGCGGTTCGTTCTGTCGGGGCGTCACCTGCCGGTACTTCTTCTTGTGTGCTTAGGAGTTTTTGTTTCATTACTTTCTTTCATTTCTCTTCGCTCTTTTGAGGCCGATAAGGCTAGGGCCGCTTTCGAGCGAGTCGCACAGGAGCGATTTGACGACCTGCAATCCGATTTGGATCTGAGTGTTAGCAAAGTCGTAGCTACAGGGGCATTCTGCGAGTCTAGCTATCCAATTTCCCGCTCGTCATTCACTAATTTCGTTTCTCCATTGTTGTCGGGGCATGATGGCGGAATCGAATCCATCGAGTGGGTTCCTCAAGTCAAACAGGCCGAGCGTGCGGCTTTCGAGAAATCAGCTCGTCGAAACGGACAAGCCGGGTTTGAGATTCGGGACAATCTCGACGGAAAGATGGTTCGAGCTGGCGATCGCGCAGTCTATTTTCCAGTGCGCTATGTGCTTCCCGCAACGGGGGCGGATCTCTTTGACGGTTTTGACAATTATGCCGCCAGTCCTGCCCGGCGCGAAGCATTCCTGAGCGCGGCATCCACCGGTGAACTCACTCTAACTCAGCGTATCGTGTTGGTCCGAGGACCTGCAGACCGGAACGGAATCCTCATTCTGCGCCCCGCCTTTGGCGTGCGGGCAGGAAAACGAAAGTTGCTCGGCTTTGCGGTGGGTGTTTTGCGCCTGCGCGATGTTGTAGAACAGCACGGTGCCAAGTCGGGCGTTGAACTCTCGGTAACGGACACTGGTGCGAGTCCTGCGGAACAGCAGTTGTACCCATCCGTTGGCGCGGCGCCGCTGCCGGATTCATCATTTACCCAAGTTCGGACGATCTCGGTTGGAGGGCGCACATGGCAACTCACGGCTTCACCGATGCCTGGCGCGTTTTCCGTCACTAAAACGTACAGCTATGGAGCAGGTGTGCTCTGCTTGACGATCACATTTCTGATCGGGGCCTATGTCGTAGACATGCTCGACCGGAGTTGGCAGGTGGAACGCGTGGTCGACGAGCGCACGAGGGATCTCAATGCTGCACTGCGATCTCTGGCAGAGGTTCATCGAGGATTGGAGGAGAGCGAGCGGCGTTACCGACGTGTGGTCGAGGATTCTCCCGTAGCCATACTGGTCGAGCGGGAAAGAAAGATTGTGCTTGTGAACCGCGCCGCTGTGGAGGTATTTGGGTTCGATTCGGCTCAGGAGTTTGAAGGCTACAATATTGAAGATTTTGTGATTCCTGAGCGGAGAGATCAGGCTAAAGAGACGCTCAAAGAGCTCTACCTGCGCGACACTCGGATTGGATCGCGGGAAACTCGTGGGGTGCGGCGGGATGGCGTGATCGTAGATATGGAGGTCTCCGCCTCCTCCTTTCTAGACGCGGGGCTCCGAACTGTTCAGGTCACACTGCGTGACATCACTCAGCGCAAGCAGGGTGAGGCGGAGAATGCACGGCTCATCAGTGCTATTGAGCAGGTTGGGGAATCCATCGTCATTACAGATCGTGATGCGAGAATTGTTTACGTAAATCCCGCCTTCGAGCGTATCAGCGGATATACCCGCGAGGAAGTGCTCGGGCGAAATCCACGAATACTGAACGGAAAGCGTCACTCTGGAGCTTTCTATGCGGACCTTTGGAATTCTTTGTTAGAAGGCGAGAGTTGGACCGGAAGATTCTATAACCGAACCAAGGCTGGCAGGTTGTTCACGGAAGATGCAAGCATCTCGCCGGTATCTAATCGAAACGGCGAAATCATCAACTTTGTAGCAGTGAAGCGCGACGTCACTTTAGAAATTGAGTTGCAGGAGCAATTGCACCAATCGCAAAAGATGGACGCTATTGGGCGCCTTGCCGGTGGCGTCGCTCACGATTTCAATAACATGCTCATGGTAATTATCAGCTACGCCGAGCTGATTGCAGATAGTTTGCCCGACGAAGATCCTTTACGTCAGCACGTGGACCAGATATTGCGCGCCGCGAAGCGTTCTTCGGCTCTCACGCGTCAGTTGCTCACGTTTAGTCGTAAGCAGGTTTTGACTCCCCGGGTTCTCGATTGCAACACGATTATTTCGGAAACCAGTAGCATGGTTAGGCGTCTCATTTCCGAAAACATTGAACTGAAGTGTGAGCTTGAGCCAGAGTTATGGCCTGTAATGGCCGATGCCGACCAAATCGTGCAGGTCGTTCTCAATCTTTGCGTCAACTCTCGCGACGCCATGCCCAACGGAGGGACGCTCGTGCTTGCCACTCGCAACTATCATGTCGATCTCGGCTTTGTTGAGATTACTGTCTCCGATACAGGTGTCGGGATTCCCCGCGAACTTCAGGAGAAACTGTTTGAGCCGTTTTTCACCACAAAAGAGCGCGGCAAGGGAACAGGACTGGGCTTGGCGACCGTATATGGCATCATTCAGCAATCGGGCGGACAGATCCGAGTTGAAAGCTCTCTAGGTCAAGGCACGACCTTTATAATCCACCTTCCGCGCTGTTTGGAGAGCGTACTTTCGCCGGAGACTCCGATTCGGAAACCGGTTTCGCAGGGAAGAAGCGCGATTTTGGTGGTGGAAGATGAAGACGCGCTTCGCGACGCCATCACACGTCATCTTCGCGAGGAAGGATACCGGGTGCATGTCGCGAGCGATGGCATTGAAGCGCTCACTATCATCTCGGTGAACCCTGACATCTCTATCATTGTCGCCGATCTGATCATGCCGCGGATGGGAGGCCAAGAACTGGCTCAATCTGCCTTGAAGAGTATCCCGAATCTTCGCGTCATCTTTATGTCGGGCTACGCCGACCAGGCGCAAAACAATTCAGAGGGTGTCGGAGGGGCATCAGTTCTGTTGCAGAAACCGTTCACAATCAACTCTCTGCTGGCCCATATTGCCGATTTTGAGAGTTTGGGAGAGTCTACGGAATAGGTCTAATAAAACGCGCCCCGCGAGGGACGCGTCATGGAGGAGAACTGAACTGAGAGCTGAGATGGAACTTCATCTTCCAAGGTTGTGCGTTTCTGGGCTATCCCGCCCTCTTTATTTTGCTAACGTACTTGGCTCGGACTTTCGCTACTTTGGGAGCCACGGCAAAGAGGCAATAAGGTTGATGGGAGTTGTTGGCGAAATAGTTCTGGTGGTATCCCTCGGCCTTCCAGAAGGTGCGCGCCGGTTCAATCGAGGTTACAATCGGGGCCTCGAACACATGGTTTGCTGTCAATTCGGCGATGACGCGTTTGGCTTCCGATTGCTGTGTCTCATTTAGAACAAAGATGACTGATCGGTATTGCGTCCCCACATCATTGCCCTGACGATTCAATGTTGTTGGGTCGTGCGCGGTAAAGTACACCTCCAACAACTCCCCATAAGAGAACACGGTCGGGTTGAACTCAACTTTCACGACTTCCACATGTTCCGTGTTTCCCTGGCAAACCTGCTCATAGGTAGGTTGGTCCACGTGTCCGCCCATGTATCCACTCTCAACGCTCAGGACACCCTCGAGTTGCAGGAGCGCAGCCTCCACGCACCAGAAGCACCCTCCGCCCAATACTGCTATTTCCGTGTTCATCATGGAGGTTTCGATGCTTTTCTCCTGCGAACGATGCGCTTCGGCGAATGCTAAGGTATCTCCTTTTTTTGTGGTGCTCCGATCTTACCGCAAGAAGCAATGGCATAATTTGCGGAACAGGAGGATGGAATGGCAAAGGGAATTCCGAACGGTTACCACACTCTCACCCCGTATCTCACCGTGCCCGACGGGGAAAAAATGCTTCGCTTTCTCCAAGATGTTTTCGCAGCAGAAGTTATTGAACGTCACAACCTCGCCGACGGAACTCTGAAACATGGAGAATTGCAGATTGGAGACTCGCGGATAATGGTCGGCCAAGCAAACGAGCAGTACGTTCCGCGTCCACAAACCCTGTACGTATATCTTACCGACGTCGACGTGGTTTATAGGCGGGCTCTGAGCTTCGGCGCGAAAGGTCTGATGGAAGTAACTGACCAGTATTATGGTGACCGCAGTGGAGGTTTTGAGGATCCTGCTGGGAACTGGTGGTGGGTCGCAACCCGTCTTGAGGATGTCAGTCGGGAGGAAATGCAACGACGTGCTCTGGCCCAGGAACAACTTCAATCAAGATAGGAAAAAAACAATCGGCCTGAGTCTCGGAGGCGATTTTATGACCTACTCCGTCACTTTGTTTCGGTGTAAGCGTTTGAAAATGAATAAAGTGGCGGAGGTTAAGTTTTTGTTATCCGAGCCATAGAAAGAATGAATTTCCCATTGCTGCTGGTCTACGTCATGCTCTTTCTACGGATGCTGACGCGGGTTCGTAGTACTGCTCCCGCACCTCCAACGGTTGGACCTCCTGTGCAGGTCACTCATTCTTCCCCTGAATTGCTCCATTTAGCCCGGCCCTTGGCCGGGTTTACTTTTTGCCAGAAACAGTGATCGTTTCTGCTCTCCAGTTCCTTTAAAGCTCTTCGTCGGCGTCCAAGGCCTTACTCTGACCTTCCTGATTTGAAAAGGTTTGTTCGATTCGGATTGCCCACCGCCACAATCGTGCCTACTGAGCTTCCATCCTGAGTTCTTCTCGATGCATTTAAGGGTAAGCTGCTGAATCGCTGCTCCTATCCAAGTGTGCGCGAAGAAGATTCAAAGGAGTTTGACCTTGCATTCGATAAGTTGTGAACACCAACATCGACAAAGTGATGGCAGTAGGCATCCCTTCTCCCCACCACCAGGACGACGTAACCTATTCTGCAAATTCCGGCTCAGCGGGGCACTGCTGGCACTGACGTTTCTCTGTTCGTTACAACTGAAAGCGTCAGTTTCCGCAACAACAACGACCCTTGCAGTTACTCCGGGGAATGCGATCTCTCAGGGTGCACTATTAACGCTTCGGGCGAGCGTGCTGGACGCAGACGAGACCCCTGTCCTCAGGGGATCGGTGACTTTCTATGACGGGACAGCCATCTTGGCACCCGTTTCGGTCGTTCGCTCGGGAACGAACTCTGGGTCAGCAACCTACAAACTATTTCCAGGTCAGGGCACTCACTCCTTCAAGGCTGTGTTTGCGGCAGCAGCCGGATATCAGAGCAGCACATCTGGGATTCAAGTCGTAATAGTTACCAATGTATCCACTTCAGCAACAGCAACCACGTTCAGTTCCAGCGGAAACGCCGGCAATTACACGCTCACAGGCAAAGTAACAGCTTTCGGACAAAATGCTCCCACCGGAAACGTTACCTTCACCGACTTGACGAATAGCAGCTATCTGTTGGGAACAGCAGCGCTGAATGTAGCCACCCTGACGAACGGCTTACAGCCTTCAGTCTCGTATCCCACCAAGACCGCCAGCTACGGAATTGTGATGGGTGATCTGAATGGTGACGGTATTCCCGACCTTGTGACTTCGAACTACGTAACGACGGGTTCCGGCACTATAAGCGTCCTTATCGGTAACGGTGATGGGACATTCAGAACCAATGTTGATTATCCAGCCCTTAGCTATGCGTTTGGAATGGCATTGGGCGACCTGAACGGGGATGGCGCACCCGACCTCGTGGTGGCAAACCATAGTGCCTCGACGGTCAGCGTATACCTCAATAACGGTGACGGCACCTTTGCCGCGAAGACAGACTATTCAGTTCCGAGCGGTACGAGTGAATATGCTGTGCTCGGCGACTTCAATGGTGATGGATATCTTGATATAGCCACAAATAATTACGGAGGTGTAGCCATCCTCCTGGGTCATGGAGATGGAACGTTCGCAGCTGCAACGTACTACGGCACAGGATCAGCCTATGGCTACGGTCTTGCGAGTGGCGACTTCAACGAAGACGGCATACTGGACTTGGTGGCTTCCAATTCGGGGACAGGTGTTGCAAGTGTGTTCCTCGGCAATGGCGACGGCACCTTCCAGACACAAACGACATACGCTACGGGTAGTTCCTCCACCAGTGCGGCAGTGGCCGACCTCAATGGAGATGGTCATCAGGATTTGGTGATTGGAAATGCTGGTTCCTCGCTGAGTGTTCTGCTTGGTAACGGGGATGGGACCTTTCATGCGAAGGTGGATTACACGGCAGCAGCTTGGGGCGTCGTGATCGCTGATGTCAACCTTGACGGTACTCCAGACATTATAGCGAGCAGCTATGCCGGAGGAGTTTCTGTTTTAAAGGGTAATGGCGACGGAACGTTCCAGTCACCTGTCGTATACGCTAGCGGAGCTACCGACTATTGGGTTGCCGTTGGTGATTTGAACGGGGACGGTGTGGTTGACGTAGCATGCGCGAACCTCGGCGCTGCGACTGCAAAAGTAATGTTGGGAGCTATTTCCGAGACAGCAACCGTAAGTGGAATCACTATCCCTGGAGGAGGGAGACACAGCGTTTCCGCAAACTATCAGGGAGACAGCCATTCCGCTATAAGTTCATCCGTCGGCAGCTACTTGAGCGGATCTCTCTTCTCGACTAGTTTGTCATTGAGTTTCTCTCCGAGCTCGATAAACCCAGGCCAGCCCATGACTCTGACCGCGACCCTCACGCCACTTACCGCAATTGGGTATACAGCGGGTGGGACTGTAACTTTTGCTGATAACGGAACTCCTCTGGGCACAGCCGTTGCATTGACTGCGGGCCAGGCGGTTTACACTTCAAGCGCGTTCGCCAGCGGCACCCATGCCATCACCGCAACCTATTCAGGGGACCTCAACTTCCTCTCCAGCGTTGCCGAGCCAGAAAGCTTCATTGTCCATCCAGTTAGCCTCGTGTCGCTTGTGAGTTCATCTCCAAATGCGTACATGAACACAAGTGTCACTTTCACCGCAACAGTAGCCGCATCTGCTATCGCGAGGCCAACAGGGACCATCAGCTTCTATGATGGAGCAACTCTGATGGGCACCGCGTCCTTAACTCAACTAACTGCAAGTTATACGACCTCGAGCTTAGCCCTTGGTGCTCATTCCATTCGGGCTGCCTACGCCGGCGACACAAATTTTCCGGCAGCAAATAGCCCTGAGATTGCTCAGATGATCGCGGACTTTGGGGTTTCTTCCACCTGTGGGCACGGATCCTACCAGCACTGGAAGCACCGCCACTACAACTCTCGGCGGCTCGGCTAATTTTGGTCTTACGATTTCGCCTGGGACAGTTGCCACATTTCCGGCAGACGTAACCTTCACTGTCACCGGACTTCCCGCTGGTGCAACCTACACACTCACGCCGTCGTATCTTCCTGCCGGTTCGGCACAAACGAAAGTTGTCCTCACGATTCATCTCCCGTCGCAACTGGCTGGACTTCGTAAGCCAAGCTCACTCCTTTTCGGCTTCTCTCCGGTACTGGCTGGAATGCTTCTGATTCCGTTCGGTGGGACACTACGCCGATTCGGCGCTAAGCGGGTGGCTGTGGGTTGCGTAATCCTCACTCTGTCAATGACGGCTCTGTTTAGCCTAGTTGGTTGCGGAGCTTCCAACAGCGGCTATACCAACCAAAAGACGTACGTGGTAACTGTCACAGCGAATTCTGGTTCGCACTCTCAATCAAGCAACCTCACCCTCATCGTGAACTAGAAGGAGCATAGAAATGCGTAGTCGAATTTTCAAAAGTGCGCTCCTGCTAGGAGCGTTGAATCTCGGAGTGATGGCGCATGCGCAGTCAGTTCCGAAAATCCAGTGGGACTCTGCCGACGTGGCAGTGACCTACGGTATGTCCATCGTGAAGCCCGTACAGTCCAACCAGAATTCTTGGATACCGGGTGCCGGCCTCAACGGCTCGATTGCCTTCTACCATGGTCTAGGTGCTGCGGCCAGTTTTGTTGGTGAACACACATCCAACATCACAGCGGGTGTAGGTATCACAAAGTTGAGCTACATGGGTGGTCCACGTTACACCTATGTTCTCAAGACCGATGACACTAAACATCGCACCAGTATTTTTGGTGAAGCACTCTTTGGCGGAACCTACGCATACGACAGCATCTTTCCGGCTGCGGATGGAGCCAAGGACAGGACCAATGTCTTCACTATGCAAGTTGGTGGTGGTCTAGACATGGAAGTCGGCAAGCGATTCGGAATACGGCTTCCGGAAATTCACTACGTCCAATCACACTTGCCAAACGCAGGATCGAACACTCAGAATGATGTTCGTCTTGCCGCAGGAGTCTCGTACCACTTCCAAAAGCGCTAGATCTGCTCCTCCGGGGTGTTTTGTTAACTGAAAAATTACTCAAAAGCCTCGGAGGATTCACTAATCTGACATTTCTGCTCCCAATGGGTTAACTAGCACGATAATCTTGCCCCCGCATTGCCCTTCCTTTCTCACCTCAAAACCACGCGAACTCACAGGGCATCTTTAAGCTAAGATGCAGTCATAAACGTGCGATTCAGAAAGGGAAGAAACAATGCGTGCATGGTTGATGGATTCATACGATGGCTTTGAGAAATTGCGATTAGACGAAGTGCCAGATCCACAGCCTGGCCCAGGACAGGTTGTGCTCAAAATGATGTACGCTGCGCTCAATCCAGCGGACGCATTTCTCGCTCTGGCACAGTATCCTGCAAAGCCAAAGTTTCCTCACGTGCTTGGTCGCGATGGCGTGGGCGAGGTTGTGTCCGTCGGAGCGGGTGTTCAGAACATCAAACCGGGCGATATCGTTGGCATTCTTCGTGGCGATACGGGCGTTGAACAGTGGGGAACACTTGCGGAACAAACCGTAGTCGATTCTTCCCATGTAGTGCCTGTCCCGCACGGTTGGTCGTTGGAAGAAGTCGCTGGGGCACCACTGGTCTTTTTAACTGCGTGGCAGGCGTTGACTCAGTGGAGCGATCCTCCCGCGCCGCCCGAAACTGGTTCCGTCCTGTTGATCACTGGAGCCTCCGGTGGCGTTGGGTCCGCATCTGTATTGCTCGGGAAATCGTTGGGGCTTACCGTTATTGGCTTGTCGCGTAGCGCGCAGAAAGCCTCCCAATTGAAACAGCTTGGCGCAGATTTTGTATTTGATCCGGCAGAGAAGGGATTGCGAAAGCTGGTGCTCGCGGCAATTGCCCCGAAACGCGTAGACATCGTCGTGGATAACGTAGGAGGGCCCCTTTTCAATGAGGTCCTGTCGATGTTGGGCTATGGAGGTCGCGTTAGTGTTGTTGGTCGAAGTGGCGGCGTTGTGCCAGAGTTCAATACCGCAAGTCTATTCTTCCGCAGGAATCGGATCGGTGGAGTCACCGTGGCGGACTACTCTCCTGAGCAGGCAAAAGTTTGTTGGAATGAGATCGTCACGCGGCTGGATGCTATGGGGAAACGTCCGGTGGTGGATAATGTGTTCGGATTTGCCGATGTGAAGCTGGCCTTCGAGCGCCTTGGGGAGGGTCCCATGGGAAAGGTGCTCGTGAAAGTTATGGCTTGACCAACAAAAGTGTAAGCACCTCAGAGTACAAAGGGGGAAGCCATTGTGTTGCGATGGCTTCTCCCTTTCTTCGCTTCGTTTGCTGCCAAATCAGTCAGCAGCCGCCTGCTGTTCATCGAGGCCGGGAGTCTTGCGAGCTACTCCTGTCTCAATTGCTGCTTTCACCACCGCAGCAGCTACTGCTTGGGCTACGCGCTTATCGAAAACGCCGGGGATAATGTAGTCCTCGGTCAATTCCTCGGTCGTGATCGTAGCGGCAATCGCCGATGCTGCAGCTAACTTCATAGCTTCATTGATATCCGAGGCTCCGCAATCCAATGCGCCCCGGAATATCCCCGGGAAACAGAGCACGTTGTTGATCTGATTCGGATAATCGGAACGTCCAGTTGCCATGATCCGAACGTACGGAGCGGCCTCTTCGGGCATAACTTCCGGCGTTGGATTTGCCATTGCAAAAACGATCGGATCCCTGTTCATCTTCGAAAGATCCTCGGCCTGAATTGCGCCTGGGCCGGAGAGTCCCAGAAAAAGATCGGCTCCGACAAGAGCTTCTTTGACTGTGCCGGTAAAGTTGTCAGGGTTGGTGTTTTCGGCGAACCACTGCTTCATGAAGTTCAGTTCTTTGCGGCCCTTGTGGATTGCGCCGGTACGATCAAAGCCGATAATGTTGCTTGCTCCGGCGGCCATGATCATCTTGGAGCAGGCGACACCCGCAGCTCCAATTCCTGTGACGACAATCTTGAGATCCTTGATCTCCTTGTTGACTAGCTTCACAGCGTTGGTTAGGGCTGCCAATACGACTACCGCTGTCCCATGCTGATCATCATGGAAGACCGGAATGGTCATCTCCTTTTTCAATCGCTCTTCAATTTCGAAGCAGCGCGGAGCTGAAATGTCTTCCAAGTTGACGCCGCCAAATCCGGGGGCAATGCCTTTCACAATTCTGATGATTTCTTCCGTATCTTTTGTGTCAAGACAAATAGGAAAAGCGTCAACGCCTCCGAATTCCTTGAACAGCATTGCCTTGCCTTCCATTACAGGCATTGCAGCCTCTGGGCCGATGTCGCCTAGTCCGAGTACTGCGGTGCCGTCGCTGACGATTGCGATGGTGTTGGCTTTAATGGTTAGCTTGTAGGCTTTTTCCGGATCGTTATGAATGGCCATACAGACACGAGCGACACCCGGTGTGTAAGCCATCGAGAGGTCTTCGCGCGTTACCAATGGAACCTTGCTGGTGATTCGAATCTTTCCGCCCATGTGCATCATGAAGGTGCGGTCAGAGACGCTGAGTACATCCACGATTCCAAGAACTTTCAAGCTCCCGACGATGAGTTCGCCATGTTTTTCGTCACGCGCTTGAAGTGTGATTTCGCGGATTTTATGAGTCTTGGTTACGCCCTTAATGTCTATTGCCCCGATGTCGCCTCCAAGATCGCTGATCATGGAAGTAACTCGGCCAAGGCTGCCTGGAGTATTGCTGATTCTGAGACGGATGGTTAGGCTATAACTTGCGCTAGGTCGTACGAGAGTGCTCACAGAGACTCCTTATAAAGGCAAAATGATTCCTACAAAAATTCACTTAGTGGGCGTCGGGTTACTGCCTCTATAAACTTCTCCCAGCGCTTGCCAATGATCTTAGTCCTCCAGAAAATTTTGACCAGACAATATCGACGAATGTTGAACACTTTGGTTCAAAGCGGTCCGTCCTGTTCCGGAACCCTAGATCCCAAACTCATTCAGTTCAGGAGTCAAATGAAAAGCAGGAATAACTCAGATAGCTGTTTGAGACGAGTGTAAAGACATTAAAATCATATAGATGAAGGTCAACTCGAAGGAGCCTAAAATCGGTAAGGAACTCCGACTGCAAGTTGATGTCGAACATCAAGATTCACTCCGGGAGTAATCGTTCCTGCGACCGACGCGATCCCGAGGCCAAAATTCAGCGTAGGCGATTCCTCCCAGCCTTGGTGAACGGACGGAAAAGCATCATTACCTTGAACCTCCCAGCCTTGGCCAACATCTTCTGCGTTGCGAGAATTCGTGGGAGAGGGCGGAGGAATAACATTAGCGTCGGTCGAACCGGTGTCAGTTTCCGCCTTCGGACGATTCGCCGAGGCGGAGATGCTGACGCTTGCGTCCGAGCTTTTCACCGAGACAGTTTTCGCAGAAGTGTCGCGTAAGCCCGCGTGGTCAATCCGTAACTTCGAACGCCCTATCGCTTTACTCATAAACGAAACGGTGAAAATGGTACCCTCGCCGGAAATCCCCGATACGGATGACGGGCGGGAGATCGAAACTGTTATGCGTCCAGCGGAGGAATCAACGCGCTGAACCAACGCTGAGGCTTGTCCATCTTGGTTCAGCAGATTCCCGCCGCTAACGGTGAGCACTTGCAGGCGACGCGGATCGTACAGAACCTGTATCGGAACGACGGAGATGTCTTTCGCGCCCTTCATTACTACATCCACACCAAAAGTGGAACCGACTTTCTGGTTGATCACCGGTGGATTGAAACTGATTTCTGGCGTTGCCATCGCGGTAGTCCCTTGATCGCGAGCCCCGAGATTAGATTGACTCCGCTCAGCCACTGGTTGTTTTTTATCAATCCCCGAAGTCGTGGTCTTCGCCTGATGCCCGAGAGTGAGTATAGCTACAGCAATAACGCCGAGGAGCAACGCTGCCGAGATACCTAATGCGACGGGGGCTGCTTGGGGGTGTTTCGAATTAAGTGCCGCGTAGACTCTGGCTCGCTCGTAGGCCAATGCCCACCAATCAGCAATTTGGGCTGAAAGATAGTTGTTCTCAGAACGATGAACTAGCAGGTTTGGCGCGGGCGCAACGGGAGTCCGAGTTTCCGCGGCAGGTTCGGCATTAGCTTTTGGTGTGCCTCCGGTGGAGATCAGCTTTATTCCTGGTGCTGGATCGAACTTTTTCGCACGTATGGCTTCAGTGACGACCTTAAGCAACGGCTGCAACTGTTGGACGTGCCGCTCGTCGAAATGATTCGTGTCGTGTGAGAATACCTCCAACAAACCTAACACTCCGTTTGCTGCAGATATTGGAAGGATGATAGTAGATCGTGTGTCCAATTGTCGGGCGGCCGCGGTGTTCACGCGCGGATCGGACCAAAGGTCCTGACAGATAACAACTTCGCCAGTTCGGAGGCTCAGTCCCGAAACTCCGGTACCGGGATCAATTTGCGATCCCACTTCTGGAGCACTTCCCGCGCTGGCTCGGCATTCCATACGCTCCTTGTAATCCACGACAATTGCCACTCCAGAAGAAGAGGTTAATGCCATGGCACTGACGGCGAAGAGTTGCAGGGTATTTTCGAACTCATTTATGCTGGCGTAGTCTCGGCAGGCAAAGAGTTCCTCGGAGTCTGACATCCGGGATTGTGTGAGGCGTTGCTGGCGAACTTTCGCGACCATCCCAGAAGGTGCGCTCACAAGCTGGAGGCCCGCGAGTCCGCCTGGCCGCTGCCAGACAACCATGCCCGCACAATGATAAAAAGTGGAATCGGATAGACGAAGACCGACGTCGACGGTCTCTCCGTGGGCGGGAGAACGGAAGCATTGCACGGCTAACCCGCCTTCGCTGATATTGAGCACGATACCGCAAGTGCTACGGGAAGCATCTTGCATCGTAAGCTCAGCAATCAAAAGTTGCCCCGTGAAAAGATCATCGCGTTCGTCGCGACGCTGATCGGGAGTGGCTCGTACCTGCATCTTGCCCTCGGCCTAGGTAACTATATCTCAAGGAAACTGACGTGGCCCCGCAGTACCCGTGCTCATTTCCTTGACGCGGGATTCGCGAGCTTCAGAAGAGCTGACTGTCGGTACCGCCGATAATCCGTGAGTGTCGCCTTCTTCGGACATCAGCCGTATGGCAACATGCAATGCTTCGATTTCTCCCTGTACCTGCTGTAACTCCCGTTCCTTCTGCTTCAACACCTCGACAATATTTTTCATGATCTGCTGGCCACCGTTCGCCGGAATGTTTCTGCTCTATTTGGATGAAACCGCCCAACACATTTGCGCACTTTAGTCATAGATGTTTGCTGGAGCAAGAGAATTACAGTGCTGGCGCGGGTAGCAAGACAGGAAGGCGTGGAGGTTACTCTCGGGTGGAATCCAGGTTACCCGCGGATACCAAAGTGTCGAATAGTTACTTTCGTAAGCTGGTCAGTTTGGTGGGGATAGCTGAACATGCGTAACAGCATTGGAGGTTGTCTCGTGTTACTTGCCGCGTGCGTCTTATTCGGGATACTCGCAGCGGATCCTCAACCAGGGTTCCCTGACGGGAGTTCTGGAGCGAGTACGGTGGCTGTTTCCAGCAAGATCCTCCAAGTCCGGCCCGGTCCCGAAGTAGTTCTTTACAACCTGATCAACCAGGAACGCGGAAAGTCAGGGTTAAAGGCGCTCCACTGGGACGCTAAGCTGGCCGAAGCTGCCGAAGATCATGCCAAACTCATGTCCGAAAGAGGCGGCCTTTCTCATCAGTTCTCAGGAGAGCCCGATCTGCTGGCGCGCCTCACGCACCGCTCCGTTCGACTGGACACCGCAAGCGAAAATGTGGTCTACGATAGCAGTGCAGAGGCGGCGCACGAAGCGTTCGACAAATCTCTTCCTCATCGGGAGAATATGCTGAACGCCACTTTTGACGGAGTCGGCATCGCAGTAGTGAATCGGAACGGCATTCTCTACGTGGTTGAGGACTTTGCACACCGTATCTCCGATATGGACAATGATGCGGCGGAGCAGGCGATTGCTGATCATCTGGCCACTCTTCGACAACAACACGGACTGCCGCCATTGGAGTTCATCGTGAATCCGCGCGTGCAGTTGCTAGTTGAACAGATGGCGGCACGCGGAATTCCTGATGGTCACGGGCCACTTTCATTAGGCAGTGTAAGATCCGCAGCCTCATACGCCACGACTAGTCCCGACGAAATCCCTCCGGACGTCGCCCGATTAGCTGCGCTCAGCGGCGCGGGAACTTACACCGTCGGTGTGCGGTTCGTCCGAACCGCCAAATATCCATCGGGACTCTTCTGGGTAAGTATTGTTTTGTTTGACGAAAACTCAACCTTGGCCCGCCGCTAGACTAGAGAGTCGATCATCGACCACCCAAAGCGGACTCTATTCCTGAATCGATGCCAAGCTGCTGCATAAAGAAATTTAGATTGCTTTTCATGATTAGGTGCGGTGCCAGTCGTACCTGGTGATTTGGACACTGGCCCTTCACAAGAAAGTCGTACAGCATACGGAACGCAATTTGACCTTGGCTGTGCGGCCTTTGGTAAAGCGTTCCCAGTACACCTCCAGCTTCTAAATGGCGAGCCAGTTCGGGGTAAAGGTCGGTGGCAATCACAGCGATTTTGCCAAGTTTGCCAGCATCCGTTACAGCTTTGAGGACAGGCGCGGAGTTTGCCGTGCTGAGATAAAGGCCGTTTAGGCCGGGCGAGTCTTGCAGCAAACGCCGGCAGGATTCATAAGCTTCGATGGGGTCGTCATGATTCTCTATTGGCGCGGCGACCTGCATGGCCGGAAACAGATTCACCACTGAACTCTGGAAGGCCTCGAACTTTTGAGCGTGTTCGTTAATCTCAAGGTCGCCCGTGATGATTCCGACCGACCCGACCCCGCCGATTAAGCGGCTCAACAGTTCTCCAGCCAAAGAGCCACTGACTGGCGAATCAATTGAAACCACGGCCAGTTGCTCGGTTCCTGGAGCATCCGTCACAACTGAAACCACCGGGATGCGCTGGCGGGAAGCCCTCCGAATGTACGAACGAAGACTTTTCGGACGGCCAGTGGCCATTATGATTCCATGAACGCCACTCTGTAACGCACGCTCAAACGCCTCTTCTTCGCCCGTTCCGAATCGCGGAAAAGTGGAGAGCTGAATGTCTACACCGGACGATGTAAGTTGCTGAGCTTCCTCCTGGATACCGCTTCGAACCTCATCCCAGAACAGCGCAATTTCCGCTGGAACATTAATGGAAATACGTAGGCGCTTACGAGAAGAGAGGAACCTAGCGGCCAAGTTCGGTCGGTATCCTAAGGTCGCCGCCATCTGAAGAACGCGTGCCTTGGTCATGGGATTGACCCCAGTACGTTCATTCAGGGCGCGGTCAACTGTTCCAATCGAAACGCCCAACGCTTCTGCGATATCGCGTAGCGTTGTGGGTCTGTTGACTCGCTGGTTTCCGTTATCGTTCACGGATGCTGGGCCCTTTCATCATCCCTAAGTATCAGACGTGTTTGAGCGTACGGCACAACGTCGCCCAAATCTAGAAGAAAATCGAAAAAATAGTTTGACATCTTTGAAAGAGCGTTTGATGATGCTTTTGGCTTCCGTTAACGTTAACGGAAGGAACTATGCAATGTACGGCTTTCACTCGACCTTAGGGATGTGTGTTAGTTGAGCGCCGTTAACGTTAACGGTTTAATAAGGAATCGCGTAACACGTGTTTGGAGCGTTCATACATATGGGTCCACAGAAAGCATCGAGCAACTTGTCTCAGGAGAATGCTGAAGCGTGTCCTGCTCGCGTCTATGAGTGGGAGTTGCAGGGCTTCAAAGCTGTTGTCTTGGAGAATGGCTTTCTCCGAGCCACGGTTCTGCCTCAGCTTGGCGGGAAACTGACATCATTGGTGAATATCCAGACTCAACGCGAGTTTCTTCTTCAGCCTCCCGGAAAGGTCTACGCGCAACCTACCTACGGCGGGGCTTTTGATCAGTATGACACTAGCGGATTCGACGAATGCTTCCCAACCGTCTCTGCTTGTTCTTATCCAGACGCCCCCCTTGCGGATGAACTCCTGCCCGACCATGGCGAATTGTGGAGCATACCGTGGCAGCATCGAGTCGTTGGAGACACGATTCGCATTGCATCTGGTGGCCGGCGTCTTCCTTATATCTTCCGCAAGAAACTGAGCTTGCATGGAGCCACTCTTCGTCTCGATTATGAACTGCTGAGCCTCAGCGATTTACCGATTGCATACCTGTACTCGGCACATCCTTTACTCAAAGTTGAACAGGGGGCAACGTTAGTTCTGCCGCCTGAAGTGAATGCACTTTTGATTGAGTCCTCGAAGGATGAGGAACTCGGCGCCCCTGGTGAATATTGCAGTTGGCCTCTCGCCGATATGCGAGGCGAGAGGGTGCGCCTAGATGTCCTGCAAGGTCCTGAACTCAAGACGGCCCATAAGCTCTTCACCTCGCGTATTAGAAGTGGGTCTTGCGGAGTTCACTTTCCCTGCACACGGGAGGGCTTGCGTTATCGCTTTGATCCGGAGGCCCAGCCCTACATAGGGTTGTGGCTATGTCAGGGAGGTTGGCCCAGTTCGGAGAACGGACACTTCACCGTGGCGCTCGAACCTTGTACGGGGCGGACCGATTCGCTCGCCGAAGCGTTCTCGAATGGAGAACATCGCACGCTGCAACCCCATGGTGTTCATCGCTGGTGGCTCGAAATGGAGATGTTGAGCGACTGCGATAGTCTCACAGTCTAAACCTTGTTCTACGCACCGATTTATCAGGAGCCAGTATATGAATGCCGCCGGTACACCTACTTCGAATATCTCAGCGCCAAGCCTTTCAGCGGCAGAGGCTTTCCGGATACGCTTCTCAGCCGAGCCTGTTCTTTTCCGTGCCCCAGGCCGCGTCAATCTCATTGGTGAGCATACGGATTACAACGGCGGATTCGTTATGCCCGCCGCACTGGGTCTGTCGACATATGTCGCCGTAGGGTCGCGTGATGACCGCGAGTTGCATGTCTTCTCAATCAACTTCAACGAACTGCGCGTGTTCTCGCTTAATTCGCTTTTGCCTGCTCCTGCGCAGCATTGGACTGACTACGTGCGAGGCGTTGCCGGAGTTCTCGTATCCCGAGGCCTGCCTGTTCGCGGAGCAAACATTGTCATCCAAGGGGGCGTCCCTATCGGTTCGGGACTCAGTTCCTCGGCTGCGCTTGAGGTCGCCACTGCGTTTGCTCTGCTACGAAACTCCGACATCTCCTTGGAGCGCCGAGAGGTGGCCCTTGTATGTCAGCAAGCGGAACATCAGTATGCTGGAATGCACTGTGGAATCATGGATCAGTTCATTTCCTGCTTCGGCCATGCGGGAAACGCGCTTCTGCTGGACTGCCGTTCGCTCGCTCATGAGTTACTGCCCCTTCCCGATGGGTATCGAATTGTCATCTGCAATAGCGGGGTAAAGCACGATCTGGCCTCCAGCGAGTACAACGCTCGCCGAGTGAGCTGTGAGCAAGCCGTCACATTTCTCCGTCAATATTTTCCAGAGGTTCGTGAGCTACGCGATGTTTCTTTAGATCAACTGCTGCAACATCGAGACGAAATGGACGGAGTCGTCTTTCGTCGCGCTCGCCATGTTGTATCTGAAATCGAGCGAACTCTTGAGGCCGCGGAATCTCTGAAATGCGGAGAAATGAATCACTTCGGGGAACTGATGGTCGCGTCCCATTGCAGTCTCCGTGACGATTACGAAGTCAGTTGCCGGGAGTTGGATATTCTTATGTCTAGTGCGATGGAGATCAAAGGCGTTATCGGCGCGCGCATGACTGGTGGCGGGTTCGGCGGATGCACGGTTAACCTGGTGCGCGACGAGTCAGTGGCTGAGTTTAAGCGAAAAATTGCTGCTGGCTATGAGTCGTCAACGGGTATCATTCCACAGATCTACGTTTGCGACGCTGCGGACGGCGCCGGTCAGATCTCGGAGGCAATTCGATAGCATGAAAGTCCTTGTAACTGGTGGTGCAGGATACATCGGTAGTGTTGTTGTCTCGCAGCTCGTGGCTGCAGGACACAACGTCGTGGTCTATGACAATCTCAGCAAGGGACATCGCGAAACGGTCCCGGCATCTGCCACCCTCGTTGTTGGTGATGTCGGTGACCGCACGATGCTCAACGAGACCTTTGAGCAGCATCGACCTGATGCTGTGATGCATTTCGCCGCGTGGATCGAAGCTGGCGAATCCATGCAAGACCCCGCAAAGTTTTTTCGTAACAACACGGCCAATGCGCTGACCTTGTTGGAAACGGTACTCGCATATGAAGTGCGCTGTTTCGTGTTTTCCTCCACAGCCGCACTCTTTGGAGATCCTGAAAGTACTCCGATCCGTGAGGACGACAGGCTTCTGCCGACCAATGCATACGGAGAATCCAAGCTACTGGTGGAACACATGCTCTCCTGGTTTTATCGGATTCATGGATTGTCCTACGCTAGTCTGCGCTATTTCAATGCCGCAGGAGCCACGGAACACCTCGGCGAGTGCCATGATCCAGAATCGCACCTGATTCCGATCATCTTGCAAGTCGCCAGCGGAAAGCGCGACCATATCAGTGTCTTTGGACAGGATTACGACACTCCCGACGGAACCTGTGTGCGTGATTATGTGCACGTCTCCGATCTAGCCAGTGCGCATCTGCTTGCGCTGAACGCGCTTCATTCGCGAACTAAACCCACGAAGCTGATCTACAACCTTGGGAACGGGCAAGGCTTCAGCGTGAAGGAAGTGATCGAGTGCGCTCGCCGCATCACCGGCCATGCTATTCCTGCGGTCTTCCAGCCCCGCCGCGCCGGAGACCCCGCAACCTTGGTTGCGAGTTCGGAAAAAATACGTACCGAACTCGGGTGGAAACCACAGTATCCCGAGCTTGACGGCATCATCCGAAGCGCCTGGAACTTCCTCCACCGTGATGAACGGGGGAATCAGTAATGAGTTTGAATCCGTTGCTGGAGCGGTCCCATCGCCGCTGGAATCCGTTGCGTGGTGAGTGGGTACTGGTCTCTCCTTTCCGTAATCAGCGTCCTTGGCAGGGACAAACGGAACCGACACCGGACGCCGCACCGCAACATGATCCTAACTGTTATCTGTGCCCTGAAAATCTCCGCGCGTCTGGCGAGCGCAATCCCAACTATGACCGAATATTTGTTTTCGACAACGATTATGCAGCTCTCAAGCCGCAACAAGCGGCTTTTTCTATGGATGATTCTGGGCGCGGACTACTGCGCGCCGAGGGAGAGTCTGGTGTCTGTCGCGTCGTTTGTTTCTCGCCTAGGCACGATCTGACGCTACCAAAGATGTGTGTTGAAGAAATCGGCGGAGTCATTGACGCGTGGAGCGAGCAATACAGGGTGCTGGGTGCGCTCGACAATGTGAACTATGTGCAAGTGTTCGAAAATCGTGGCGCGGTAATGGGCTGCAGTAACCCTCACCCGCACGGGCAAATATGGGCAAGCTCCACTGTTCCTAATGATCCGTTACAGGAGCAACGCTCATTGACCGCGTACATGGAAAAGCATGATAGCTGCCTGTTTTGTGACTATCTGAAAATTGAGCGGGAGCGCGGTGAACGTGTTGTGTGTTCGAACGAGCTGTTCATGGCCATTGTGCCTTTCTGGGCAATCTGGCCGTTTGAGACTCTGCTGGTCAGTCACCGACACTATGGCAGCCTGGCCGATATGAACGATGCCGAGAGGAAGGCGCTGGCCGACATTCTCAAACGGCTAACGACTCGCTACGACAATCTCTTCGAAGTGTCATTTCCATATTCGATGGGATTCCACCAGTCGCCAACCGATGGTGGTGAGCATCTGGAGCAGCACTTTCACGCTCATTACTATCCGCCATTGCTGCGCTCCGCAACGGTGCGCAAGTTCATGGTCGGCTACGAAATGCTCGCCACTCCGCAGCGCGATATAACGGCTGAATCCGCTGCAGCGCGCCTGAGTGAGCTCAGCGATCGGCATTACTCGCTTCTTTAAACTGTCCGATTAGTCGTTGCCGGCAGAAAGATTGTAAGTAGAAGAATGTAAGTAGAAGGTTACGCAGGGGGGCCTCGGAGAACGCCATGAATCTGACAGCAATCGATTGGGCGATTATGCTGGTGTACCTGTTTTTCGTGCTTGGGATTGGTTTTGCTCTCAAGCGTTTTGTAAAGAGCAGTTCAGACTTTTTCCTTGCGGGCCGATCTCTTCCTGCGTGGGTCTGTGGACTGGCCTTTCTTTCTGCAAATCTTGGAGCCCAGGAAGTAATAGGCATGGCGGCTTCGGGTGCGAAATACGGCATTGCCACAAGTCACTTCTACTGGATAGGCGCTGTTCCTGCGATGGTGTTTGTCGGCATCTTTATGATGCCGTTCTATTACGGTTCTCGCGCGCGTTCCGTACCGGAATATCTTCGCCTTCGGTTTGACGAAAAGACCCGTGGGATTAATGCAGTCTCGTTCGCCACAATGACGGTGTTTTCTTCCGGAGTGTCGATGTATGCCATGGCAAAACTCATCGAAGTCCTTCACATCCTCGATCGCCCGTTTGCAGCACTTGGTTGGCCCCATTCGTGGATGATGCATGTCAGCATCATCATCTCGGCTCTCGTCGTCCTTGCATATATATTCCTCGGTGGACTTACCAGTGCAATCTATAACGAGGTGCTTCAGTTTTTCCTGATCGTAGCCGGATTCCTCCCACTCGTATTACTCGGACTGCGTAACATCGGTGGATGGACAGGACTCAAACAACAACTTCCCGTGGCGTTCACACATTCATGGCGTGGGATGGGGCACGCCAACACCAATCCGCTTGGAGTTGAAGCCTTCGGTCTCATGATGGGCCTCGGTTTTGTGCTTTCGTTCGGATACTGGTGTACGGACTTTCTCGTTGTGCAGCGTGCCATGGCCGCCGACTCGATGAGCGCAGCACGTCGTACTCCTTTGATCGCAGCCCTACCTAAAATGTTGTTCCCGTTTCTCGTTATTTTGCCTGGAATGGTGGCAATCGCGTTACCGACTCCGGCCGCGTCGCAAGGCGCGTCCATACATGCCAGTGCTTTACAGTCTACTGGACGAGGGCTTATTCCTGCAAAAGTTGATGAGGAAACAGGAGGGCCGAAACTGGATAGCAACGGCAAACCTGTTCTCGATTATGACTTGGCTATTCCCAACATGTTGCTGCATTATTTTCCGACTGGAATCCTGGGGCTAGGATTGACCGCGCTGTTAGCGAGTTTTATGAGCGGCATGGCTGGCAACGTTACGGCGTTCAATACGGTTTGGACATGCGATATCTACCAGTCCTACATCAACAAAAAGGCATCCGATCAGCACTATCTATGGATGGGGCGAATGGCGACCATCGGCGGAATTATCTTGTCGGTGATGGCTGCATATGCCGCGACACGTTTCAACAACATCATGGATTTTCTGCAGCTGATATTTGCGTTTGTGAATGCGCCGCTATTCGCAACGTTTTTGATAGGTATGTTTTGGAAGCGCGCTACCGGGCATGGCGCATTCTTCGGATTGCTTTCTGGCACGGCGGCAGCCGCTCTTCATCATGGCCTCAGCCTCCCCAACGGTGCTGTCGTGGGCATCAAGGGTGGTTGGATTCATCCCGTCTATTCCTACCCAAGTGAAATGGCGCAGAATTTCTGGACCGCAATCTGGGCTTTCGTTGCCTGCTTGGCTGTTTCAGTTGTGATCAGTTTGCTCACTGAGCCCCGCCCAGAAGAAGAGCTGGTCGGACTCGTCTACTCCATGACGCCAAAGCCTGCGCCGGAGAACGACATCTCGTGGTACCAGCGTCCAGTTCCATTGGGATGCATGGTTCTTTCACTCGCGTTCATCCTTAACGTGGTCTTCTGGTAGGAGAATTACGATGGGTCTTGATATTCGCATCCCGATCGGCCTGATGTTTTCGATCATCGGTCTCATGTTGTCCTTATATGGGGCTATCGCCGGACACGATATTTATCAGCGTTCGCTCGGCTTCAATGTCAATCTCATATGGGGATTGGTGCTTCTCGCTTGCGGCGTACTCACGCTGCTGGCGACGCGGCGATCTGCTAAGAGGAATAGTTAGGCTGTTGTATCAGGCACATGCGGCAGTACCGGTTGATCGCGTAGTGGTCAACCGGATTAGTAAGCGGCGTTGGGGGTTCCTAATTGTCGTAATCTTCATCGAGAGAGCGCAAGAAGGCCGCAAGAGCAGCCATGTCATGTTCATTCAGCGAAATCCGTACGAGTTCAGGGTCTCCATTGCGGACTTGGCCTGCTCTTGCCAGATGTGCCATCCGTAAATAGAAGTGCAGGACGTCCTCCACTGTCTCCATGCGTCCCGTATGCAGATAGGGAGCAGAGTGTCCGAGGTTTCGCAAACTCGGAGTCCTGAACAAAGCAATTGTGCGTGGCAACTCTCTGATCGGATCGCAGGGATGTTCGCCGCAGAGCAATTGCCGCAACGGTTTCTGCACTTCCGCATAATCTGGATTGGCGAAAACGTTCCATACTCCAAGATCTGTTGCTGACACTTTGGTCGTTTCGGGGACCGAGCGAAATATCTCAGTTGCGAGCGGGTGTGTTGATGTTGCGGGCAGGTAACGGTTTGGGTGTCGGCTACGTTCCTCATAGGAGGGAACTAGAAGGCGCGCAAAGCTTCCCGCGCCGTGTATTGCGTCGTATTCCTCTTGTGCCGCACCCGTGTTGTGGAAGCGGAAATCCGAAAACTCTGGCGCGGAATGACAGGCCGCGCAATTTCCTACGTGCGTGACGGAAGCATTAGAGGCTTGGGTCGGATTTGCAGTCGAAGAGTTCATAGCTGCGGTCATCACCGCACATAGCAGCACGCTTGCAAAAGCAGCAGCAATCCAGGCGGACAGAAGTCTTCGCCGCCCTCGAGCGAGCACTACTCCGAACAGCGGCAGTCCAGTGAAAATCACGAACGGGGAGATTTCGTTTTTTGAGAGCGCTTGCCGTGATAAAGATCCTCGTCGAAGAAACAGCTTCAATCCCTCGAGTTCCAACTCGCCAAACTCAAACACGTGAGGATGAAATCGCAGCCACCGTTCATAAGGAAGAACGTATTTCGGATGCTGCAATTGCTCCAGATTCGCTAGTAAACGCTGCGAGTATGCCGCATCGGTTTCACCGGGATCAGGCCGAGCGGGGATACCATTCTTGGCGAGAAACATGTCGTAGGCCGAGCCGCTATGGGCACCATGCGCATCCCGTTCAAGCTGGAGTGAAATTAGGTACGCAGCAATCAGGCGGGAGACCTCGTCGACGATTTGGCCGTCGGTCGCGGTCCTCACGTCAATCCGAAAACCTTCCGAGAGCCGGTTTTGAGCGGTTAGGTCACCGGCGGTTGCCAGCATGAGTTTGGCATACGATCCGCCATATTGCTGGCCAAGATCGTCGCTTCCATCGTCTTCACGAATGACCTTGGCAATATGACGTAATGCTTGAGATTGTTCGTTTGGAAGCCAGCCGAAGTCTCTTCCCGTAAGGGTGCTTTTGATGAGCGCGTCCACATTGGCAAACTCTCCATCGCCATGCAGCAGAACCCCAGAGCGCCCTGGAAGGAAGACATCCACAAGGCTTCGTGAGTTTCTTGAGGTCGATGATCGATGGTCTCCACGACTTGGGATCGGGCTGCGTGGGAGAAAATCAACATAACTGCGGTTCACTCCTGCGATGAGTGACGAAAACTCATCTACGAAATGGCATGAGCGGCAGTTAATGGACTTTCCTGCAAAAGGCGAAGGATAAGAAACTCCCGCGTGTGGATTCCGCACTTCGGCAACGACCGGGTCTCCTTCAGCCAAGGGCTGATTCATGTTCTCGGAATGCACTGCAAAATATTGAGCAAAGCGGGTCTCAAGAAACAGGCGCTCTCCGAGCAGCGTTTCGGGCGTGTTCGTGATGCCTTTCTTGTTGATCTTTCGAGTAGACGTTGGAACGGATGTTGATAATTGGGCTCGGGCGTGGATAGGTATGAGCTGGTAGGATATAAGTCCCACGATGCAGAGGACGACCCGCTCAAGTTTGGATAACGACATTCGACTAGGTTCCTAAGCGCAGCACCCTAGCACTGCAGAGTACACCGCCCTGCTTGCTCTTGTTAGATGCAGGTCAGACCAGAGCTTTTGATTCCGGGGCTTCGATTTTGTTGCAATGGCCAACAGGAACTTCGAACCGAGCATCGTACCGGGTCTGAACTAAGTTCATGCTTCAATCGCGATGCCTGTTCGTTGCGCTCCGATGACGTCCAACAATAACGAAGGCTTCCGACGTTCGGTGTTTAGGAACACCATTATGATGCTGAAAATGCCGCGTTCTCTCTCGTGGTCCGCCTTGTTCATCTGCAACATGCTCTTCGCCTTGTCATTTTCGACTTCATGCGGCACCGGTGTTGCAGCCCCGCCCGCTGCCGCGCCCACCGTAACGATAGCTGCCAGTCCAGCACAGGTCGCGCCGGGATCGCCCACCACACTTACAGTTGCGGCTTCGAATGCGACTCAAGTCGTGATCTCAAATAACGCCAACAATACGACATACACGTTGGTTGCAGGCGGAGGCACCCAGCAGGTAGCGCCTAGCACCACTACCGCCTATACGGTGACCGCTACCGGTCCGGGTGGAACAACAACAGCACAAACTACGGTTACCGTCAGCACGACGTCCGTGCCCGCTCCCACTGTGACAATGGCTGCCAATCCTGTGCAAGTCGCACAGGGAGGGTCTTCTACTCTTATCATCTCTGCAAGCAACGCGACCCAAGTGGTTATCTCAGACAACATCGACAGTAAGACTTATACTTTGGCTGGCAGCGGAGGCGCGCAACAAGTGACCCCCAGCGCGACGACCACCTACACAGCTACGGCGGCCGGTCCCGGTGGGACGGCAACTGCGCAAGCTACCGTCAGCATCACTTCGTCCACGCCGCCGGCTGCGACCGTGACAATGACGGCGAATCCGGTCCAGGTTGCGCAGGGTAGTTCATCAACTCTTACGGTTACTGCGGCGAACGCGACTCAGGTGGTTATCTCAGACAACGTTGACAGCACGACTTACACGCTGCCAGGCACGGGGGGTACGGAGCGAGTGACCCCGACTGTGACCATAATTTATACGGCGACAGCTACTGGACCGGGCAGCACTGCGACAGCTCAAGCTACCGTGACTGTCACTGCGGCACCCACAATCGCTTCGGTCAAAAACATCATCATCATGGCGCAAGAGAATCGTAGCTTCGATCACTATTTCGGGCACTTGAATGACTATCGCACGGCTCAAGGATTGCCCGCGGATGTGGACGATCTCAGCAATGCTGGGACGGTTTCGATCCCTAGCTGGGACGGTTCTGGAAACATTTCTCCCTACCACCTACTCACTCAGTGCATGGGTGACCTCACCCCTTCGTGGCAGGAGTCGCACAATGATGTGAACCTCACAAGCCCGGATGAAGGAAAATGGGGAACGCCGCCACCTATGAATGGCTTTGCTGCAATGGCCGGAGGCTATGCCCAGCACAACCCGAGTTCAGGAGGTTTCGATGTTGCTGGAAAGCGAGCAGTCGGCTACTACACTGCGGCTGACCTTCCGTTCTATTACTGGGCGGCGACAACTTTTGCAACGAGTGACCGCTGGTTTAGTCCCGCGCTCACTCGTACCCAACCGAACAGAATGTACCTGCTGGCGGCCACTTCGAATGGGTATGCTTTCCCTGGAGGAAGCGGCGATCCTGATCACCCTGCCCTCAACATGGGAAACACGAAGAGCATCTTCCAACTCCTGCAAGAGAACAACGTTACCTGGAAGGTGTATGTAACCGACAACTACGTAGCAGGTGATCTGACGGCGATGGATACCTACGAAAACTACTTCCAATGGGCATTCGGATATCCCGACCACTTCGCCGATGCGAAAACCTTTGCAACTGACGCGGCCAATGGAACCCTTCCTCAGGTTGCGCTGATTGAGAGTGGCTACACAGAATCGTATTCAGATGAGCATCCTCAGAACCCGATCGACAAAGGTGCTCAATATACCGAGTCAATGGTGCAGGCGCTGATGAGCAGCCCATCGTGGCCGAATTCCGTTTTTTTCATCACCTATGATGAAGCGGGTGGATTCTATGACCACGTTTCCCCCGTCTCAATGCCCAGTCCTGATGGCAAGAAGCCATATTTAGCAGCATCGGACCCAACTGGTGACTTTGATACCACCGGATTCCGGATTCCGCTCATGGTGATCTCGCCGTTTACGAAGCCGGGGTATGTTTCGCATAACAATGCCGACAACACCGCCCTACTGAAGTTCATCGAGACTCGCTTCAATCTACCGCCCCTAAACAATCGTGACGCGGCCCAGATCGACATGACAGAGTTCTTTGACTGGACCTCGCCGAATCTTGCATCCACCAATCCTCCGAACCAACCAACGTTGCCTTGTTACTATGACCACTTGCCATAACGTCAGGAAATTCGCAAGGCTTGCTGCACTCATGATCTCAATTGATTATGAGTGCAGCAAAGAAGTCTGATATGCTTCGCATGGGTGCTCCGTCAGGAGCTCAAAAGGGAAGCGGGCGAAAATCCCGCACGGTCCCGCCGCTGTAATCGATGACGAAAGCCTGCAATTGCCACTGCCTGTGTTTAGGTGGGAAGGCAGGGCGAGTAGGATGACTCGAGAGTCAGAAGACCTGCCCGTGATGAAGAGAGTGTTTATCCCCGTGGAAAAGGGATAATTGCGCATGCGATCTCTTCATTATTGATTCGGATGAAATACGCCATCCTCGCCCTTGTCTATTGGCGAGGCTTTTTATTGGCGGCTTCTGATGTTTTTGCCGATTGGTCTGAAGGTTGAGGGGAAGCTCTGTTTGCTGGTGGGTGCAGGTAACATCGCCGCCCACAAATGCCAGACACTCCTGGAGTACGGAGCTCGCGTACGCGTTGTCGCGCAAGCATTCAATGACGAGCAGGTATGGTGCCATGACCGAGTGGAGAAGATTTCGTCCGCTTACGATGTCAAACATCTTGCAGGCGCATCATTGGTCATCGCTGCGACCAGTGATCCCCATACCAATGCAACAGTTGCAGAGGACTCGCAGGCTGCCGGCATGTTTGTACTGCGCGTCGATTCGCCACAGGAGTGCGATTGGATCATGCCAGCCACTCTCCGTCGCGGAGCCTTTACTGTTTCGTTCAGTACAGACGGTCTCTTTCCATCCCTTGCAGCAAGAGTAAAACAAGATTCGTCAGCAATTTTCGGTAACGACCTAGCGCGGCTCTGCGAAGAAGCAAAGCAACTGCGTCACCTTGCAGAACGGATGCAAGGTGACGAACGTCGCCGTAAAAGCCCCTTGCGCGATCTTGCGGATTCTCTCGATCAGTTCTGGTATCTGAGTGGAATTCGAGAACATGTGACTGAAGCGCAAAACGGAAAAGTTTATCTGGTTGGGGCAGGTCCTGGAGATCCAGGCTTGATCACTGTAAAAGGTGCAGAGTGTCTTCGCGCCGCGACAGTCGTGATCCACGATGCCTTGGCGAACAGTGAGCTACTGGATATGTATGGCAGCGGAGCCTTGCGCGTGGATGTCAGCAAGCGCAAAGGTAGATGCCTGCACATGCAGCCAGACATCAATCAGATGTTGATCGACTGGGCAAAGAAGGGGCACACCGTCGTTCGCCTCAAAGGTGGAGATCCGATGATCTTTGGCCGTGGTGGAGAAGAGGCGAGAGCACTTGCTGCTGCTGGAATAGACTTCGAGATCGTACCTGGAGTAAGCAGCCTGTCCGCAGTCCCGGCCTATGCTGGAATCCCTGTCACGGATCGCGAGTACGGCGCTGCGTCAGTGGGCGTCTACAGTTTGCATCGCAGAAGTGCAGCCTTAAATGACGAGCAGTGGCGCAAAATCGCCGAGGGTGCAGAAACGCTCGTTCTGTTCATGGGAATGACGCTACTGCCCGAAGTTGTCCTAAAGCTGCAAACGTATGGACGCAAGGGAAGCACTCCTATTGCGCTCATCACGCAAGGAACAACCGCCGATCAGCGCGAGGTGGTCGCGACACTGAATACGATTCTAGATTGCACTGAACTTAAGGGATTGCCCGGTCCCGGATTGATCGTCGTGGGAAATGTAGTTCAGGCCAAGGGGCTCATGGGCTGGTTCAATCCTTTCGATAAGAGTCGAACGGATGTCCGGCACTCGAGCGTTGAGTCTAGGGTGGAGCGACAGATCGAAGTCGTGCTAGTTCGTCATGCGGAAATCGAGGAGCAGTATCAGGGACGGTACATCGGCAGCAAGGATGTGCCCCTTGGGGATAAGGGATTGCAGCAGGCAGTTGCGTTAGCCACGAAGGCAGAACTGCACAAACCCGGCATAGTATTTGCCAGTCCAATGCGACGCGTGCGGCAAACTCTTGAAGCGGTGTTGCCAAACAGCGAGTGCACTTGGCTAGATGATCTTCGTGAAATTGATTTTGGAAATTGGGAGAACCAGACCTTTGCCGAAATTGCCGAGAACGATCCGATTAACACCGGACGCTGGGCGAAACTCGACGGAGGCTTTGAGTTTCCAGGCGGAGAATCGCTTGAATCTTTCCAACGTAGAATCTCAAAGGTCGCGCAGACAGTGCTGGACCAAGCATATGCCGACGAACAATGTGAGCGGGTCTTTATCTTTACACACGGTGGAGTAATCCGGGCGCTGATAGGCCATTGGCTTGGCTTGCCTATGCACACACATCTCTTGCTGGAAGTTTCGCGTGCATCCGTTAGCACTTTGCGTCTGTATGGTGAGCGCGGGGTGCTGACAAAGTTAAACGACACAGGACACCTGCAGAATCTACCACCTGAACTGGCGGCGAAATGAGATGCGAATGAACCAGATACGCGCTGCAGCGATACACAAGCTTTTGGCCGAGCCGATGGACGGCAATGCCATCGAAGAGCGTTCGCTATCGCTCATCGATCAGGAAGCGCCCCCGCATTCTTTTACAGAAGACGAGTGGGCCATTGTGCGGCGCATGATTCACACAACCGCCGACTTCTCGATGATCGACCTCGTTCGCTTTTCTCCGGATGCCGTCGATGCGGCACGAAAAGCGCTCCAGGTTGGCGTTCCGATATTTACGGATTCGAACATGATTCGTGCAGGCTTGTCTTTACCTAGATTACAGAGAAACAACCCCGCATACTCAACTTCATCGTTTCATTGCCATGTGGCAGATCTCGATGTCGTGCAGTCTGCAAAAGACAATCAGTTACCTCGATCTATTTTTGCCGTTCGTAAAGCTCGAGAATGCGTTCACGGCGGCATAGCGCTGTTCGGCAACGCGCCAGTTGCACTGATGGAGTTGAACAGAATGATCATGGAGGACGGCATTCGTCCGGCTCTGGTCATCGCCATGCCTGTGGGCTTCGTGCATGTTGTCGAGAGTAAGGAAGAGCTAATGTCGTTGGAGGTTCCATGGATTTCGATCCCCGGACGAAGAGGCGGAAGCACTCTCGCGGTAGCAGCGCTGCATGCTCTGTGCATGCTCCCGGAAAGGGAATCGTGATGGCTAAATCGATCAATCTTCCGGCAATCGTTCTCGCTGCCTTTGGTGCTTCCTCACCCATCGCACGCGAGGTTTATGCGAACGTGGAAGCGAGAGTACGAACTGCTTTCCCGGAGCACAAAATTTGCTGGGCATATCTCTCCCAACAAATTGTTGCAAAGCAGCGCAAGCTTGGAGTCTTTCTCCCGACACTTTCCGAAGCATTGGTGTCACTCAAGCAAGACGGTTTCGAAAAAGCAGCGATACAGCCGCTGCTGGTTGTGCCCGGAGAGGAGTTTGCGGCAGTGAAGTCGGTCTCCTGTGATGGGTTGAAGCTGTCGATCGGCGATCCACTCCTAAGTAGTGAAACCGATATGGAAGCAGCATTGGCAGCCATCACCCCACATATTCAGAAGGACATTCCAAACGTTCTCATCTGTCATGGTAATCAAAAGCACACGGAGTATAACGAACCACTTCTTCGCTTGAAGAGTCTAGTTGAGAGCCGCTACTACAACGTTGTCGTAGCCAGCATCGAAGGTGACCCCGGAAGGTCTCCCCTTCTGCGGGCCAACGAGATGGCGAAGATTCACGGAGAGGTTGTCTTCATTCCTATCATGATGGCTGCTGGCGAGCACGTCACACGAGATGTTATGGGCGATGATCCGGGGTCGTGGAAACACATTGTTGGAGCGAGACATAGTGCGTGCCTCGAGCCTTTGGGCAAGAACGCATCAATTCTCGAAATCTATCTGAGCCACATCGGTGATGCCATGCAGAGATTAACGATAGGGGCCTTGTCATGAATGACGTCGCCAAAGCACAGCAGGGACATCTGTATATGATCGGCGTTGGTCCCGGCGCTCCCGATCTTCTTACCTTGCGCGCAGTCAATATATTGACAACCGTAGATGTGATCATTGCGCCTCGATCTTCAGCATCGAGCGAAAGCCTAGCTCTTACTGTGGTTCGGCCGCATCTGCACGGACAGGAAGTCGTCGAACACGTTTACCCCATGGAGAAGGATGTAGATCAGACGGGAAGATGCTGGGCCCAGATGGCAGAACTTTCCATCGCTCGTCTGTTGCAGGGACAATCGGTGGCGCAGATTACCATCGGCGATCCACTCATCTACAGCACCAGTGCTTATTTGCAGGAGCAGATAGGAAATCGCATTCCACCAGAGAAGATCCACGTCATCTCCGGCATCTCCGCGCTCCAAGCCGCGTCCGCCATTATTGGAGAGCCTCTGCTAACGCAGAATGATCGTTTAATGTTGCTGCCAGCAGACGATCTGAAGTCAGTGGAGTCGGGACTAAGCTGTTGCGAGACCATGGTGATTTACAAAATCGGAGCTCGTATTCAGCCTCTAGTCGAGCTGCTCCGCAGACATGGCGTTGCGAAGGGCGCACGACTGGTTTGTTATGCCGAGCAGGGTCGCGAGCAAGTGTTTACGGATATTGAGCAACTCAACGGAGAGCGACTTGGATATATGTCGACGATGATCGTACATCTCGGACACAGGTCCTGGGAGTAGCATGCTTCGGCTCAACGACGGATACTCGACAGGCAGTTGTGCTGCTGGAGCAGCGAAGGCTGCCATGCTCTTGCTTGATGGAGAGCAGAGTGGAACTGCTGTCGAAATCCCGTTGCCCAGCGGTGAGCGACTGTCGTTGCCGTTGCTATATGCGCGACGCACTGAGCAGGGAGCAGAAGCTGCCATACGCAAAGACGGCGGAGACGATCCCGATGTGACCAGCGGTCTTACGGTGATTGCTGGAGTGCAGCCCATCGGCGGCGAGGAAATCGAGTATTGCGCAGGAGACGGTGTGGGCACTGTCACTCTGGCCGGACTCTCATTACCGGTGGGTGAACCAGCCATCAACCCCGGGCCCAGGAAAATGATAGCTGCCGCATTGCGTGAGGCGTCGAATCGGGGATGCCGCATAACCATTTCCATACCCGGTGGGAAAGAAGTCGCAGAGAAGACCTTCAACCCACGTCTTGGGATTGTCGGCGGGTTGTCAGTACTTGGTACCACCGGCAGAGTAAGGGCTTTCAGTCTTGAGGCAATGCGACAGTCACTGCTTTGCGGACTGGATGTAGCCGTTGCGGCAGGCATTACTGACCCGGTATTTGTTCCAGGCAATATCGGAGAGAAAGCAGCAAGAAAGTATCTGAAATTGAAGCCACTACAAGTTGTGGATGTCGGAAACGAATGGGGAGTCATGATCGACCACGCACGAGAGAAATCTGTTCCCCGGTTGATGGCGGTGGGACACCCCGGTAAGTTGGCGAAGCTCTGGCTTGGCGATTGGGATACACATTCATCGCGATCACGTTCAGCCCCAGAGCCTGTGCGCGAATTAGCGATGGACCTCACAGGCAGAGTTCTTCCGATGCTCCCCACTGTCGAGGGTGTTTTTGCAACACTACACGAGCAGGAGAGAGTGTGTGTGGCAAAGGAATTGTGTTTTAGAGTGTGTGTCGCGATAGAAGAGCGGATGGCAACATCATGCAAGGTCTGTGTTGGCATTGTGAACATGGCGGGCGAATGGCTCGGATCCTCTGGTGAGATAGCACCATGGCAGTAAGCGAAAGGATCTTGATCGTTGGCTGTGGACCGGGCTCGCGCGAGTGCTTGACGCTGGAAGCTCTCTTGGCCGTCGAAAGCGCCGAGATTATTCTTGGCACGCGACGTTTGTTAGATCTCTTCCCCGACTCTAACGCTAAGCGGATTATGTTGCGAGGCTATAGGCAAGAAGCTATCGATGTGTTAACCCAATGTGTTGGACAGAGGGTCGCAGTACTCGTGACCGGTGATCCAGGACTCGCAAGTCTGGCTACTACTGTGATCGGTCACTGTGGGATCGACGCTTGCCGCGTCGTTCCCGGAATTAGTTCTGTACAGGTAGCATTCGCTCGGCTTGGCCTTTCGTGGGAGTCAGCCCGAATCATAAGCTCCCATGCATTTCCGCCCGAGCTAGAGTTCGAAAGTCTGAAACGCGAGCAAACAATCGCAGTCTTGAGCGGGAACGCGGAGTCGATGCACTGGATCACATCTCTCGCCGACGTGTTGGGCGATGAGTGGCAAGTCACCGTGGCCAAGGACCTAACGCTGCAAAGCGAGCAGATACTGGAGGTCGCGGCAAAAGAATTGGAAACACTTCCGCAGCCATTGCGAGCAGTAATTATCTTCCGCAGAAAGAGCAAGGCATGAAGGTTTATATTGTCGGTGCCGGCGCAGGAAATCCGGAGTGGTTGACCGTGCGGGCAGATCGTCTTCTTCGTCAAGCGCGCCTGTGTGTCTACGCCGGCTCCCTTGTTAATCCAGAAATTCTCGACCTGTTACCCGCAGATTGCGAGCGCCATGATTCAGCCTCACTCTGTCTCGATGAGATCATTGCAATTTGCGTGGACGCGCAAGTGCGCAATGTTGACGTAATCCGCCTCCACACGGGAGAGCCGTCGATCTACGGAGCAATAGGGGAGCAGATGAATGCTCTTGCATCGCGAGGAATTCAGTTTGAAATGATTCCTGGCATCAGTGCCTTTCAGGCGTCGGCCGCTGCACTGCAATGCGAACTGACAGCACCCGAAATCGCTCAGACAGTGATCCTGACGCGGGCAGCTGGACGTACACCATTGCCTCCAGAGCAGGAAATTACAAAGCTTGCTCAGCACCGAGCGACTATGTGTATCTATCTTTCGGTAGACAACACAGCTCTGATCTGCGAGGAACTGCGAACTCATTACGGACCGAACTGTCCCGCAGCAGTGGTCTATCACGCATCCTGGCCTGACCAGCAAGTGATTCGAGGAACATTGGAGACTTTGCCGTCGTTAGTGCAGGGCGCGAATATACAACGTACTGCGCTCATCCTTGTAGGAGAAGCTCTAAGCCGTCCCCATAGCCTATCCAAACTCTACGATTCCAGCTTTACTCATGGCTATCGAGGTCCGCGCGAATCATGAGCACTGCGTTCATCACTCTCTCTCGCGAAGGCTCATCGTTAATTCCGCAACTGAAGTGCGAGTTCAGTGAGCTTGATTGCTATGTTCACGCAGCGGCTGGTGCCACCCAAGGCCACAAAGAGTTTTTGCACATTACGGAACTCAGTTGGGAAATATTCCCTCGCTATAAGTCGTTAATCTATGCAGTTCCTTGCGGTGTGGTCGTGCGTTCTGTCGCTGATCTAGTTACCAGTAAGCTGACGGACCCCGCCGTAGTTGTGCTCGATGTTGGCGCTCGCTGGGCAATAAGCCTGCTCAGTGGGCACGAAGGCGGGGCGAACGACTTAGCTGTTCGAGTCGCGAATGTCTTCGATGCGGAAGCGATAATTACGACGACTACCGAAGCGGTTAAGGACCTGATTGTCGGCGTCGGTTGCCGTAGCGGGATCGGGTGCTCAGAAATTGTTGATGCCATCCAGCAGTCGCTGGCACAGATTCATATGCCCCTGTCCAGCGTTCGTTTGTTGGCCTCAGCGAGTGTGAAGCGTGAGGAAGAAGGCCTATTGCAGGCTGCTGCAACCTTGAAGATTCCAATTCGCTTTCTGTCAATGGAAGAGATTCAACGCTGCTCGTTTACTTTTTCCGAATCAGAATTTGTTCGGAAAAGCGTCGGGGTTTCGGCCGTAGCAGAACCCGTCTCATTGATGGCTGGAAGGAGGACAAGATTATTACTACAGAAGACAACTTACAACGGAATCACCGTGGCGATAGCTCGGGAAAGCTGTACGTCGTTGGCCTAGGTCCGGGAAGTCCGCTGGATCGAACGCGTCGAGTCGAGGCGGCCATTGCTGCCAGCGATGTGATCGTTGGTTACCGCTCTTACATCGAACTCATAACCGATCTGACCGATGGCAAAGAGGTGATTTCCAGCTCAATGTTGCAAGAGGTTAAACGTTGTGAACAGGCATTGCGCATCGCAGAATCCGGCAAAATCGTTTCGCTCGTATCCTCGGGCGATCCGGGAATCTACGGCATGGCGGGGTTGGCCATTGAGCAGGCTGTGGAGCTCGGCTTCAAAGTGTCAATCGAAATCATCCCTGGAGTGTCCGCGGCTGGAGGTGCCGCATCGCGTCTTGGTGCGCCCTTAATGCTCGATTACGCGACGATCAGTCTCAGCGACCTGCTCGTTCCATGGGAACAGATTGCTCGCAGATTGGAGGCGGTCGCGCAGGCGGACATGGTTGTCGCGCTTTACAATCCACGCAGTCATCGTCGAGTTCATCAGTTGCAGGAGACGGCGCGCATCTTTTCATGCTATCTGCAGCCAGCAACTCCCGTCGGCATTGCGACCGCGCTCGGGTTGGATAACGAGCGTATCGTCCTCAGTACCCTCGCCGACTTCCAGCAGGAAGAGATTGGCATGCGTAGCGTCGTCCTCATTGGCAACTCCACTACGCGGGTGATTGATGGACGGATGGTCACTCCTCGCGGATACAAGCTGTGATCCTGTTAATGGGAGGCACCAGTGAATCAGCAATGATCGCCGAGATGATTGCTGATGCGGGCTTCTCTGTGCTCGTGTCGATGGCTACAGAGGTTCCCTTGCTGCTTCCGTCTCGAACTGGTGTTGAATCGCGTCGTGGTCGTCTTAATTTGGAGCAACTGGGGGAGCTCATTGTTGCACGGGGAGTGACGGCTATCGTGGATGCCGCACACCCTTTTGCAATGGACGCGCATGGTACTGCCGAGCGTGCTGCCGAGCTCGCCCATATTCCATACATACATTGGCTGCGGGATGGTACGGACTTTACAGAATTACCCAATCTCCATGTGGCCTTAGACCATCAAGGCGCGGCACGCATTGCGGTCGGGTTGAAGCTTCCAATTCTGTTGACCATAGGCTCTCGCAATCTAGTGTGTTACGTCCGCGCTGCGCGAGCAGCGAAGCTTCGCGTATATGCGCGAGTACTGCCAGTGGGGGAGTCGGAAGACGCATGCCGAGACGCGGGGCTGCAGGACGGTGAGGTCATTAGTGCCCGCGGGCCGTTCACCGTCGAGGATACCCAATCCCTACTCCAATCCTTGAAGGTCGGGACGCTGGTTACAAAAGACAGCGGCAGGGCTGGCGGAGTACCTGAGAAAATCGAAGCCGCAAGCCGTGAACACTGCAACGTGGTAGTTGTAAAAAGAGCAAACTTCGACGGGAAGAATGTCTGCCGCACCCTCGGTGAAATAGTTAGCGCCCTTCAGTCGACTCATAACTGACTTAAGAGGCTCGTTGTTTGGGAGGTTATTCTTATGCATATTGCTGAAGGCTATCTACCGCCGTTACACGCCCTTTCGTGGTGGGTTAGTTCTCTCCCATTTCTACGCAGCGGTGTCAAACAGTCGATTGAGATTTGTAAGGAAGACCGCTACCGAAAGCTCCAGTTGGGATTGGCCGCTGCGTTCACCCTTACGCTCACGTCCTTGCGCCTGCCTTCTGTTGCCGGTTCCTGTTCTCATCCCACCGGAATTGGGTTAGCGATCGCGCTCTTTCCACCTGGAGTAATGGCCGCGATCGGTTTTGTAGTCCTCTTGTTGCAGGCGGTTCTCCTGGCTCACGGCGGACTGACGACACTTGGCGCAAATCTGATGTCCATGGCCGTGGCTGGCCCCTGGGCCGCATACTTCTGCATGAAATTCTGTCGGAACGTTTCCGTGTCGCGCGAGATGTCGATCGCACTGAGCGTGGTTGTAGGGAACTTGGTAACTTACTCGGTGACGTCATTTCAATTAGCACTGGTTTTTCCCGACCCGCATTTTGGCATTGCCGGTTCTCTTATTAAATTCTTAGGCGTATTTGCTGTGACACAGATTCCCGTCAGTTTTGTTGAGGCAATTATTACTGTGCTGGTTCTTCGTTCGATATCGTTGCAGGAATGGAAACTCCGATGGTAAAACGCAGTGCTGCCTACGGGGTCATGCTCGTGTTCTTCGTCGCCATGTGGATCATCGGCGAAGGCTCGCGAAAAGGGAGCGATGACCGTGCCCAGGAGGTCATCGTTGAGAGTAACAGCGGTTATCATCGCTGGTTCACCGGGTTATGGGCTCCCGGGCAAGGAACGGAGAAAGCTCTTTTTGCGGTGCAGGGAATTGCTGGTTGTGTTCTGGGTGGCTATTGTCTCCATCAAATTAGCCGCTCACGCAAGAGCGAGAAGTCATGAAGAACTGGCACTACGCTGAGGTGCTGACCCTCTCGCTCGGGCTACTGTTAGTGGTGCAGTGCATCCCGGTTTGGCCCGGCGCGTGCTTGGTCCTGGCGACTAGCACGGCGGTTGCTCTACTTACGCGGTCGGTGACTATTTTCCGGTGGTCGATGATGCTTTTAGCTCCTGCAGGTTTCCTGCTCACGAGTCTGGTGATAGCCCCATTGTCATTTTGCTCTGGTCACGGATTATGGCACGCTCTCTACTTTGACAGGATACTTTTGCGAAGAGCGGAACTTGCGACTCTGCGTTCGATCGCGTCCGTCTCCTGCACTTTACTCCTACTTTGTTCTCGTTCACCTGTCGAGTGGGCGGCAGAAATGCCAGGTGGAACCATGTGGCGCTTCTTGGCTGATCTTCTAGTTCTGATGGAGCGTAACTTCTATCTGTTGCGGGATTCCGCAACATCCATTTTCATAGCACAAGATGTCAGGCTTTCACGAATATCGCGCAAGCGTGAATTGCGCTCCTTTTCACTGTTGTGTGCCTCACTGCTCTCGCGTGCAGAGCAGCGTTCCAGAAATCTTCAGGATGCGTTGGACGCTCGCTTATACAACGGTGAGCTTGCCGTTCGCAGAGTTCATGCACGTCGCAACCCATTTCGGATGGTCTCGATCTTCACTTTGATTGTAGTCGTAGTCGTTGCCGGGTGTTCGCGATGAGTAGCAGAGTAATGGAGGTCCGGGACCTTTCGTTCGGATACTGCAAGGGCGTCAACGTACTCTCGAGTGTCAGCCTGGCCTTGGAGAGAGGTGAGAGGCTGGCGATAATTGGACGTAACGGAGTAGGAAAGACTACCTTGTTACATCTGCTGATAGGCCTAAAACAAGCCCGCTCCGGGAGCATCGCTCTGCATGGAGAAGAGGTTGGTTACAGCCGTAAAGAACTAATCAAGTGGCGACAGAAAGTAGCCATCGTTTTCCAAAATCCGGACGATCAGGTGTTTGCTCCTACAGTGGAGCAAGATGTTTCCTTCGGTCCATACAATCTCGGACTTGACGATGACGAGATCCAATCGAGAGTGACGACATCTCTTCAGGCAATGGGAATTGGGGATTGCCGAGGGCGTTCCCCGATCTATCTCAGTGGCGGGGAGAAGAAGCGCGTCGCAATTGCCGGGGCCTTGGCGATGAATCCAGAAGTCCTCCTTTTAGATGAGCCCACTTCCGCACTTGACGGGGATTCACGCGGATTATTGGAAGCCTCACTCAACCGCCTAAGCGAAACTGGCGTGTCCGTTGTTGCCTCGACCCATGACATGGATTTTGCATGGCGTTGGGCGGAAAGAATCATTCTTCTGGTGGACGGTGGAATAAAGGCGGAAGGCTCAGCGCGGAGGGTATTGATGAATCGATCAATACTGGATATGGCGGGCCTTCAGCAACCGCTGTTGGCCAAATTGGCCTCGCTATTACAAGATCGGGAACTTTCCCTGCAAGACGCTAGATCCGCTGAAATCATCTGCATGAAAATACAGAAGTTAGTCGATGAGAGGAACTGAGTCTCCACCGGGGGAGCTGGTTTCTGCCCGGCTCAGAAGTGCTGCACGAATGAAGTTTTGTGGCAATTCGTGATTGCTTCGGAAATGCAGATGTATGTAGCTGGCAAGAACATTCCCGATCGCGTATCCCTCTCGTTCGAATCTGCCCGCGCGAAGGTACTCCAATTCATAGCATGAATTGAGATCTCCAGTAGCTTCGATCTTCGAATAGTGGAAACTATGCCCAATTGCTTCCGTGTGCTTTGGTCCTAAAACGCAATCAGCCTCGATTCTGATTTTTGCATATCCGAACTTCACCAAACTGGGCGACATCTCGACAGTCAAGGGTAAGACTCCAGTCATCGGGTGCAGCGCGTCTTCGACAATGATTGCATCGGCAAGGTACATCATTCCTCCGCATTCGGCATACACGGGGCCTCCGCTTCCACAAAACTGTCGCATTGCTGCGAGCATCTCATGGTTCGCGCTCAACACCTTCGCGTGTAATTCTGGATAGCCGCCGCCAATGTACAAGCCGTTTATCCCCTCTGGCAGATGCTTATCATGTAGCGGACTAAACTCAACTAGTTCGGCCCCGTAGTCGCGAAGCAAATCAAAATTATCTTCGTAATAAAAGCTGAATGCCTCATCGCGTGCCACTCCGATCTTGACGATCGGCTTTGCCGGAACGCGAATGTCATTGCTCGGACTTAGCGCTTTGTCCGCAGCACCCACTTCGGAGGCAATATCCACGAAGCGGTCCAAATCCAGATGACTCTCTGCAATGTCGCCGAAGGAAGCCAATTGGTCCTCTGTCCAAGCTCTTTCATTCGCATCAACTAATCCGAGATGCCGCTCCGGAATGGCCCATGCACTGTTCTTTGGAATCCACCCAAGAATCGGAATCTCAGTCGTACCTCGAATAGCATCCTCAAGCATCTGAAAATGCCCCTCGCTTGCTACCCGATTGAGAATGACTGCAGAGATCTTCACCTCTGGATCGAAGGTCGCAAATCCTCGGAGCGTAGCCGCTATGCTACGAGAGGAACATGAGGCATCCATCACGAGCACAATTGGAATTCGTAGCGCTCTCGCGATATCCGCGCTGCTCCCGCGATTGGACTCTCCGGAGATCCCATCAAACAGTCCCATCATCCCCTCGGCGACCACAATGTCTGCGTCTCGAGACGCGCGTTGAAGTGATGCGCTGTTTTCATCGACAGAAAGCATGATGGTGTCGAGATTTCTGCACTTTCTTCTGCAGATTGCAGAGTGGTGCGCCGTGTCGAGATAATCGGGACCGCACTTAAACGGCTGTACGACAAGACCCCTGCGGCATAGCGCTGCTTCGATCGCCAAAGTAATGGTTGTCTTTCCTGTCCCGCTTGCCGTGCCTGCGATCAGAACCTTTTTCATAAGAGTCAGCGCCCGCCTGTATTCTACATTGCACAGTTGGCGATTGACGTCGGGGACGAAGCTGGCATCAAACTTCTCTCTCTGATATCCTCGCGTTGGGTGCTCCTCTTGGGGCTTAATAGGGAAAACGGTGTAACTCCGTTGCGGTCCCGCCGCTGTAACTGAAGAGAGCGTTTGTACGCCACTGTCTCAAGAGATGGGAAGGCAAAACGTTCGGTTGATTCAGAAGTCAGAAGACCTGCCCACAGAGATAGTCTGCTGCCACCCTCGTGGAATGGGGTTTTCGCAATCGTGACGATCTCTCTCTTTTGGATGAAATACGCCATCCTCTAGCCTAAGGGCTCAGAGGATTTGTTGTTTGTGCGGGAATCGATGTGTTGACTCCAGTCCTCTTCTCAACCGCTCTACAAGGTGATGCAATGCGCACGGGATGGTCCCACGGCGGTAACATACGACAGCTTCAGGAAAACAGCGGCAAGGCTGCCGACCAGATCAGCGACTTCTCAGCCAACATCAATCCGCTTGGCTTTCCGGATTGGCTTCGTATGGTTGTCAATGCCTCGATTGAAAATCTCCGACATTACCCCGACCCGGAGTGCCTGGAGTTAAAAGAGGCTGCTTCGCATCGTTATGGAGTGACCGTCGACGAGCTTGTGGCAGGGAATGGATCCAGCGAGCTTATGTACGCCCTTCCCGCGATTTTAGGAGTTGAACACGGAGTTTTGGCTGAACCGTGCTACAGCGACTATGAAGCGGCACTGCGTTATTGCGGGTTGCAAGTTGTTACTTTACCTACAACTCCCGATAACAATTTTGCCTTGGATTTCGATTTGATAGAGGAGACTCTTCGAACTCTCAACGCGCCTGCCGTTATCGTGCTGGGTCGACCAAACAATCCCACTGGGCAATGTTTTTCCGCTGCAAAACTTCGTCTTTTAGCCTCGAAGCATCTTCAAAGTTGGTTTGTCATCGATGAGGCCTTTGCTGACTTCGTCGAAAACTTCGATAGTCTTACTAAGCAGAGGCCAGATAACGTAATCGTTCTTCTTTCGCTCACTAAGAACTTCGCAATTCCCGGTTTACGACTCGGACTAGCCGTAGCCGATGTCGAACTCGCGGACCGACTAGGACGCTCACTCCCGCCTTGGAGCGTCAACACACTGGCGCAGGCTGTCGGAGTAGCAGCGTTGCAGGACACAGTGTACTTGGACGAGACTCGCAGAGCCGTAACGCAATTACGAGACGTGTTGGTAGCACGTCTACAACAAATTCCGTTGTTACGTGTTTTTCCGGGAGATGCGAACTTTCTCCTGTTGCGATTGCAGAACTCTTCTATTACCGTAGAGGACCTTTCCACCCGCCTGCTTGCAAAGGGAATTGCTATTCGCCCGTGTTCCAATTTTCACGGATTGGACGAGAGTTACTTTCGAATTGCCGTGAGGACTGCGGAGGAGAACGAGCTTCTTTGCGAGGTGTTAGAAGCCGAACTCTGCGGAACTCCTGCCGTGATTCGCCGTCGTCCCACTCCTGCCATCATGTTTCAGGCTACCAGTTCGAACGCGGGAAAGAGCGTGTTGACCGCTGCTCTCTGCCGAATCCTTTTGCAGGACGGGTATAGTGTTGCGCCCTTCAAGGCGCAGAATATGTCGTTGAATTCATACGTTACGCCAGATGGCTTTGAGATTGGCCGTGCACAAGCTTTGCAGGCGCAGGCCTCCCGGCTAGAAGCTGACGTCCGCATGAATCCTGTTTTGCTAAAACCGAACAGTGATACCGGAAGCCAAGTCATTGTGATGGGAAAACCTCTGGCTAACATGGAAGCTAAGGAGTACTTCCGCAAAAAGAAGGAACTCGAAAGTGTTGTGCATTCTGCCTATGATGAACTTTCCGCAGAGCACGATGCGATGGTTCTAGAGGGAGCGGGGAGCCCAGCGGAAGTCAACCTCAAATCCCATGACATTGTGAACATGAGCATGGCATTCCACTCCAAGGCTCCAGTCCTCATGGTCGGAGATATCGACCGCGGAGGCATTTTTGCTGCATTCGTAGGTGCTATGGATGTTTTCACTGAACGCGAGCGTTCACAGGTCGCCGGATTCGTGATTAACCGTTTCCGAGGGCAGGCGTCCCTGTTGATTCCGGCCTTCGACTACGTAAAACACTATACCGGACGCGACGTGTATGGTGTCGTGCCTTACTTGCACGATCTGGGACTTCCTGAGGAGGACTCGGTGACATTCAAGGAGTCTCACGAATCCGGCTTAGTTCCATCCAGCAACAAACTGGATATAGTCCTTATCGACCTACCCCATATCTCCAACTTCACAGACTGCGACGCATTGCGCCAGGAGCCTGACGTGGCGCTGCGGATCGTACGTTCTGCTGCCGAACTGGGGAGTCCGCATGCGGTCATTCTGCCCGGCAGTCGCAATGTTCCCGGAGACCTGCAACAACTCCGTGCTTCTGGCCTCGCGATGGCGCTGCAAGCACTAGCTGGCGAAAGAAATTGCGAGATCATTGGCGTTTGCGGTGGGTTTCAGATGCTTGGATTAGGCATCGACGATCCGCACCATTTGGAATCCAGCGGAGACCGTGTCGCGGGACTGGGCCTACTTTTGGTCACCACCACCCTGGCAGAAGAAAAGGTTCTCAAACGGACACGCGGCCGCGATCTTGGAACCGGATGCTCGCTCTTTGGATATGAGATTCATCACGGTCAAACAGATCTGGGCGAAACTTTACCAGCGTTCATTGAGGAGTGCGGAGATCCACACGGCGCTAGGTCCGCGGATGGTCTGATTTGGGGAACATATATGCACGGCATATTCGATGCCGATGAATTCCGTCGAGCCTTCCTTGATCGTCTGCGGACTCGAGCCGGCCTGAACCCACTTGGAAGGGTCGTTGCGCCCTTTGATGTAGAACCTGCATTGGAGCGACTGGCGGAGCGCGTTCGCGAGAACCTGCCTATGCAACGTATCTATTCGTTGATGGGCCTGCGATGAGACTGGAATTTCAGATTGGAATTGCACTTGCTCTTGATTTACTTGTTGGCGATCCCCGTTGGATGCCGCATCCCGTCAAGTTGATCGGTCGCACGGCGGCCTCACTGGAAGCGCCAACGCGCAGGGTGTTCCGCAACGCACGGCTAGCTGGCATAGTGACTGCTCTCGTGGTTATATCGCTGACGGGCATCGCTAGCTGGGGTGTGATCCATCATTCAGGTTTGTGCGGGGCCAAATTAAAGGATGCGGCTTCGGTTCTTCTGCTGTACTTTGCGTTTGCAGGACGTGATCTAGCCAGCCACGCACTCGATGTCCACAAAGCGCTCAAAGGGAAAGACCTTACTAAAGCACGGCTGCTCCTTTCAAGAATGGTTGGACGCGACACAGCGTCTTTGGATGAGCGCGAAGTGGTTCGTGGTGCTGTCGAGAGCGTCGCCGAGAATACCGTCGATGGTGTAACTGCGCCCTTGTTCTTTGCATTCCTTGTTGGGCCAGTTGGAGCGCTAACTTACAAAGCCATCAGCACCTTGGATTCGACCTTCGGATACAAGAATGAGCGATACCTACATTTCGGATGGGCATCAGCGCGCATTGACGATCTGGCAGCGTGGATTCCCGCGCGATTAACGTTGCCGTTCATTTCACTCGCTGCAGCATTCACGGGACTACACCCGTGGCTTGCCTTGCGTTACGGAATTCGAGATGGCGGCAAGCACGCCAGCCCCAACTCAGGCATCAGTGAAGCGGCTTCGGCTGGAGCGCTCGGCGTGCAATTGGGCGGTCCGTTGTTTCGCCAGGGCGTCCCTTCGGAGGCTTCGCTGCTTGGAGAATGTCTCGAACGCTTGCAGGTTTTCCATATCACCGCGGCTGTTCGACTGATGCTGATGACGGCACTGTTGTTCTCTTTGTTCCTGGGTGGCCTGCGTCTGCTGGTCGTGCATTAACCGGAGGGAATTAGGTCTGCAGTTTCACATCCGCTGCGGGTTGATAGCACACGGCAACACCTCATCCCGAATTGTTCCAGTTCCGTGTTCATCGTTCGCAACCCGTGCGAACTCAGGGATCCCGGCCGATAGAGCAGCACCTGTATATCGCCGCTGTGGGCAATCGCAACGCCGAGAGCTTGGGTGTCGCTGGAGATTCTTTCTACTGAGTCCCTGTTTCGTTTTGGATGATATCGCTGATTTATCTGCGCACTGATATTGGCGATTGCGCCTATCTCCGCCAAATCATTCGTTGCATACGCACGACGAAAGCGCGACAAGCATTCCGCAAATTGTTGAGTTTCGTCAGCGGTATAGTTCGGTCTCACAAGCAGGTTCGTGTCAATTCTGTCCCCATCGTTCAAGGGTTCTACAATTGCCAGTTGAAGATCTGGAATCACCCCGTCCAGATGCTCGTGGATACGTCCCTCGCAATGTTGAAAAACTACAAGTCGATCTTCGTAGATGGTTGCGTCGCTGAAGCATTCTGCCTGGTGCGCCAGCATCGCAATCTGGTCGGCATGCAGCGCACAATTCCAAAATAATGCTGCCGCTCTTATGGCCGCTACGCAGTCTGCGGTTGAGGACCCCATGCCGCGGGAAACAGGGATCTCGCTCAGAATCTCCAGCAAGCCAGAAGGTTTGCTATCGCTGAATTGCTGCCACGCTAATTGAAACGCCCGGAGACTCTTCTGTTTCCATTCGGGTGAAATCGCAAGGTAAGAGCCAATGGAACTGGTGAAGATTGCACTTGAACGTAAACTCGGCGCAGGAATGGATATCAATATTCGACATAGCGCGCCATCCGCAAAAACGGCACCTTGCAGAAATTCACCTGCGTGGCCAAACGCCGATCCCGTCGAGGTTCTATCACCGAGTATTACCATCTACTTTGTATCTTATCGAATGCGGACCCCTATCGTGTAGACAGCGCGCAAAAAATAGACTCGCGGGAACAAGCCACTTGGGAACTCTGATTTAGAAGAAAGGCTACTAAGTAGTCGTCGATACGCCAGCATTTGGTAGCGTGAACCAGAACGTGCTTCCCACTCCGAATTCGCTCTCAACTCCGATCTGACCGCCATGTGCCTCGACTGCCAGCCTGCTGAATGCGAGACCCAGACCAGTGCTTGGGGATATTTTGGATGGCGCGGCCTGGTGGAATTTGTCGAATATTCGACTCTGGTGTTCAAACGGTATACCAGTCCCGTTGTCATGAACGGACACGCGGACAATGTCGTTGAGTTCCGTGATCTTTACCTCGATTGAGCCATCCGGTGCCGTAAACTTAAGTGCATTTGCGAGAAGGTTCTGCAATACTCGCCGAATAAGTTCCGAGTCACACTTCGCGGTAATCGCGTTGTCTGCCAACAGGCTCACGCGCCGCTTTCCCGCCATGGAAGATAAACTGTCAATGACGGTCATTGAAATCGCGGACAATTTGCATTCGGTTTTGTTAAGCGGCATTTCTTCAGCTTCCAGACGATTTACATCCAGCATCAGCGTTGTCATTTCCACCAGTGTCGTAATTCCAGTTCGGACGCGATCCAGATGAGGGACACTTTCATCGCTATCGGAACTTGGCAATAAATCCAGTGACAGCATCATTGCCATAAGCTGTCCCCGCATATCATGAACTACCATGTGCGCGAGGCTATCTCTCAATGCCTCTAGCCGTTTAAGCTCTTCATAATTCCGCTGTAATTCGCGTTTCTGACTCTGCAATTGCAGCTGCGTCTTCACGCGAGCTTCTACTTCTTCGAACTGAAACGGCTTAGTGATGTAGTCGCATCCTCCCGCGGTGAAGGCATTCACCTTGCTGGCAGTATCGGTCAGTGCGCTAATGAACAGTACAGGAATCGCACTGAGGCTTGGGTCCGCTCTAAGTCGTTCACACACACTGAAGCCGTCCATCTCGGGCATAGTGACGTCGAGCAAAATTAGATCTGGAGGCGACAAGCGCGCCGCTTCCAGTGCTAACTCCCCGCTCAATACTGGACGAGGTTTATATCCGTGGTCCTTTAGCATGCTTGCCAGCAACCGCAGGTTCGAAGGATTGTCATCCACAATGAGAATGTTAGGACGCGCTGGCGCTGCCGCCTCTATATGTGTCACTGAACCTCCGATGCTGGAACCTGGATCATTCGCTGCATGCTCTTGCAATCGAACTGCTCGGCTAGGCGCGTGAGCGTTTCAGCTGATTCCTTGTCCGTTGCGGCAAGCCGATCTATCAGTTCCAACACAAGATCAAAGTCGGCGATGTTAATTGCAGACTCGAGCTGTTGGCGCAGATCGGAGGACATTTCAATATTTCGTCTCACGGAGTAGTCGCACGGTGCTATCGCTTCGACCTGTTCTTCGTAGAGGTATTCAACGGGTAGTAGTTGTGCAATCTGCTCCAACAACTCTGGTTCCCGAAACGGTTTGCCTATGAACCCATCTGCGCCGGCCTCCAGAGCCTTTTTGCGATCCTGTTCAAACGTACTGGCAGAAATGGTAACGATCTTTACCTGATCTCCTCCCGCCTGCCGGATGCGATGTATCGCTTCGTTGCCATGCATCGTTGGCATAACAGCATCCATCAGAATCAAGTGGGGACGCCAGTTTGCGTTGACTTGTAGCGCCTCGACTCCATCCGTGGCCTCTTTGAGTGAGAATCCTAGAGGACTCAGCATATGCGTGAGGAGCATGCGGTTCGTGTCGTTATCATCGACGATTAGCACACGCCACTTTCGCTGTCCAGAGCTAAGGCGCATCACGTGCCGAGGCTTAACAGTAGCCTGCTCCGATTCGCCTTCTACTGCTTCGAGAGGTATGCGGAAGTGGAAGATACTCCCTTCGCCGCAGCGGCTCCTCACTGTGATCTCGCCTCCCATCAGCCTCGCAAAGTCCCTGCTAATGGCCAGCCCCAATCCCGTTCCCTTGCCGCTCTTACGTCCGCTAAGAGCTTGCTCGAAATAGTTGAAGATTCGTCCTATTTCATCGTCGGGAATTCCTATGCCGGTATCTTCGACCTCTGCTTCTAGCCATCGTGTTCCCTCATCAGCGTCATTGCTTCTAACGCGCAAAGCCACACCGCCGGTTTCAGTGAACTTAATCGCGTTACCGATCAGATTGATAAACACTTGACGCAGCTTGCTCTCGTCTGCGCGTATGAGACGCGGCAATTCGTCTGGACGTTCCACTATGAATCGCAAGCCCGTGTCTTCCGCTCGCAGCCTAAACATCTGGTCGAGGTCGCTAAACATCGCATGCAAATCTACGGTGGTTTTGTTAAGAGTGGTTCGGCCAGCCTCGATCCTGGATATTTCTAGGATGTCGTTGATTAATCCAAGCAGGTGCTCGCCGCATCGATTGACTGTCTCCAGATATTGCCGTTGCTGGGGTGTAGCTGCGGGATCGCGGAGCATTAGTTGGGAGAAGCCAAGGATGCCATTCATCGGAGTTCGTATTTCGTGCGACATATTAGCAAGGAACATGCTCTTGGCGCGATTGGCACCTTCCGCCTGCTCCTTAGCTTTCTTGAGCTCAACTTCGAGTAGTTTCTGTTCAGTAATATCTTGAATGGCACCATAAAGCTTCGTCGGTTTTCCGTTCTCATCTCTAAGCACGGTTGCGCCAGAGTGAACCCATACGATCCGGCCGTCTTCGGGATGTTTATACGCGTATACAGAGTCAATGCGCGGAGATCCGTCCTCGACTACCGCCCGGTAGTCTTCAAGTGCGGCTTTGGCTGCAGCCTCGTCACCCTGACGCGCTGCCTCACTAATCTCCGCCAACTTATAACGACGGTCTGGTCGCAAAGCTAGGCCGAAGATCGCACATGATTGCTCAGAGAATTCGAACCAATCCGGATCGGTGAGATCTGACCGCCAGTACCCAGACTTTGTCAATTCCAGCGCGGTGTCTGACATGAAGTTCGAATCCCGGATTTGCTCTTCCATCTGTCTTTTAGCTGTAATGTCTTCTTTGATCGCAACGAGGTGAGTGATTGTTCCAGTGGCGTCCCTAATAGTGGTGATGCCAATGGATTCCCAGAATATCTCACCACTCTTTTTTCTATTGCAGATCTCCCCATGAAATCCCTCGCCGCTAAGTATCGCCTTCCACATATTCTCGAAGTACAACGGCGGGTGTACCCCTGAGTTCAGGATGCGGGGATTCCTACCAATGATTTCCTCTCGTTTGTATCCGGTAACCTTCTCAAATACCGGATTCACGTATTCCACTTCACCACTGGCGTCAGTGATGACCACTGTTGTCTTGCTCTGTTCCACCGCCTGAAAGAGCTTTCTCAGTTCGGTTTCCTGTTTCTTGCGAGCTGAGATGTCAAGGAAAGTGACTACCGCACCTATAGCAATACCGTTGCTCCGTTGTGGATAGGACCAACACTCGGCAGGGAAGGTACTTCCATTCGCACGTCTGAGCACTTCATCATCGGAGTGGACTCCGCGACCATTTACGAGCATTTGGCACATTCGACATTCGTTAGGAGCGACCGGTGAGCCGTCCGGCATACGCGGATGAAAGTCGTGAGTAGCTTTTCCAACCAAATCATCGGCACATTGAATTCCCAGCATTTGCAGGCACGCCGAATTGCAGAACGTGCAATTGCCCGTGAGATCAACTCCGTAGATCGCTTCTGCGGTCGAATCAAGTAGAAGTCGCAATTGCGCTTCTTTTCCCGCAAGTTCGGAAGTACGTTGCGCCACGAGTTCTTCAAGGCGCTCTCGATGATGACGTTGATCCTCTTCTACCAGTTTTCTCTCTGTGATGTCAGATACCATGGAGAGACAGCCGATAACCTTTCCTTCAGCATCGCGAAGCAGAGGAGCGTTAAACCATTCGCAAACTATTAAGGTGCCGTCCTTTGTTTTGTTTGTGTTTTCGGAACGTACGAGAGACTCGTCGCCGACCATCATGTTGGACCAAATCTGCTCGACACCCTCTTTGAGGTGTGCAGGTATGATCAACTCCTGAGCCGTTTTCCCCAAGGCTTCCTCAGCCTTCCATCCGAAAATGCGCTCGGCTGCTGGGTTCCATTCCGTGGCCATGAACTGCTCATCCCAGGCAACGCATCCGAGTGGAGTGTTCTCGATAAGAAAGGAAAGTCTTCGGTGGGCGTCTTCTATCTCCTGTCCCGCTTTGATTCTATCGGTGATGTCCTCGATTGCCCCTTCATAGTAGAGAACCTTGCCCGCCGAGTTGGTAATCGCCTTCGCGTTTTCACGTATGAAGAGAATGGTACCGTCGGCTCGAGTCCACGTGGACTCAAGGCCTATAATCCAACCCTCCTTCTCGATCCTTGTTTTGAAATCAGCACGCGAATAGGACGGAGATATTTCACTGGTTTCCAGGTTTCGCTGTTGTAGCTCTTCGAGTGAGTTAAAGCCTAGCATTCTGCAGAGCGCAGGGTTAGCTAGCAACACTTCGCCCTCTGGTGTAGTTCGATATAAGCCGATCAGTACGTTTTCGAAAATGCCCCTAAGACGATCTTCCGAATCCACAAGGGCCTGTTTGATAAGTTTGCGCTCTGTGATATCAACAAATGCGACGACCGAACCAACTATCTCTTTGTTTCTCCATTGCGGATAGGACCAATACTCGACAGGGAAGCATGTGTCATTACTCCTCCAGAAGACTTCATCGCTAGCGTGTGTTCCTTCGCCCTTCCGTGACGCTACGTAGGCGGTGCATTCCTCTATGGGATAGGTAGTTCCGTCCGCACGGGAGTGGTGAAGTAGCGCGTGCATATTCTTACCGAGCAATTCGTCAGCATGTCCATAACCCAATAATCGAAGACAAGACGGATTGCAGAATGTACATCTACCATCGCGATCGACGCCATAGATCGATTCGGCAGTCGAGTCGAGAAGAAGTCGGAGTTGTTCCTCGCTAGTTCTCAGCGCGGTCTCCACCCTCTTGCGTGCAGCGATGTGCTTTTTGAGAGTGACAACCCACAGGGTCAGCAATCCAAACAGGGTCACAATCAAGACTGAACCCACGATGATGCCAATGTTGAATAATCTTCCGCGAGAAACGAACATCATCTCCTCGCTGGTCCAGTGTTCCCGGATATGTTGGAGTGTTCCGTTCTGGTCGATGGTCGTGATGGCGCTCGAGATCTCGTTTAGCAACTTAAAATTACCTTTCCTTACTGCGATCACGCCTTGGCTAGTCGCAAATGGCAACCCCGCGCGCACAATACCCTTAAATCCGTACTTTTGAATCGTGTACGCTCCCACCGACTCAACACACGCAACAGCGTCGACTTCGCCCGATTTCAGAGCTTGGAATCCAGCTTGATCGTTCTCCACTAGAACTATCTGCGCCCGGGTTTGGGACTCGATAATTCTCCGTGCAAATCCTCCTGGAGTGGCCGCGACGCGCTTACCTGCCAAATCCCCAAGACTTCTGATCCGTTCCTCGCCTGTTCTTAAGAACAGGCTATAGTTGTGAGTGACAATCGGCGACGTGTGCTCATAAAGCGTCTCACGCTCCTTTGACAGCGAAAGCTGCAGGAGAGCATCCGAATTGCCCTTTATCACCATCTCCTGGGCTCTATCCCAACTCACCAATCGAATTTCTACCTTGCGACCCATCTCGTGACCTAGTGCTTCGGCAATGTCAATGAACATGCCCTTTGGCTTGCCGTCTTCGATGTAGCTCAAGGGCGCAAAGTCCTTGTCGCCCGCAAAAACCACCGGTGGGGGTGACAATTCGTTCGCGCTGCATCGAGCGGTTGCCCCAAGTAGGGTCGCCATCAAGCAGCAGACACCAAGAAGTCGGATTGCAACCGCATTTCGTGTAGAAGGCGGATTTTCAAGCATTTACCCGAACACCTCTGTTAAAGGCCAGGCTGTCGCGTAAGAGTGTCATCCGACAGAGGTCATTTGCTTCTATTAATCGTCATTTAGGGCGAATAACTTGAGTAATGGGTAGGCGTGCTTTTGGCAGGATGTTTCATCGAGAGCCGAAGCAGTCTCGGAAGTCCATTCAGGTTGGCAGACCGGGTCGGGTTAAATCGTTTGTTTTGAGCGGATGTAAGTAATATCCAAGACAACGAATGGCAAATCCTGTTCTCGAATTCCTACTCCTGCATTGAAACCCTAAAGGTGCCCGATGACGCTGATTTCGTTGTCCGCAAAGCGGTGCGATTTCGATGCACGGTAGAAATCCTGAGTGCAGTATTGACACATCATATCCAAGAGCAGGTAAGTGTCCGGTTCTAAAATGAAAGGAATTGCAATGAGCTTGGGCCGATCGCTTCGCTCGTTTGTATTTCTACTCACGATATTAGCAATATCCATGGCTGCTTTTTCGCAGGTCAGCATCTCTGTAAGCTTCGGGCCGCCGGCGTTGCCAGTCTACGAACAGCCTGTGTGCCCCGACGATGGTTACATCTGGACCCCTGGCTATTGGGAATGGGACTCTGACGCACAAAGCTACTACTGGGTTCCTGGCACCTGGGTAGAGGCGCCTGAGGTGGGCTATCTCTGGACTCCGCCATGGTGGGGCTGGGAAGCCGGACTTTTTGTCTTCCATCCTGGCTGGTGGGGACCGCATGTCGGTTTCTACGGTGGTATCAACTACGGCTTCGGATACTTTGGCAATGGTTTCGGGGGAGGTCGTTGGCAAGGCGGCCACTTCTTCTACAATCGCGAAGTCGCCAACGTTAACGTGGTCAACATCCGCAACGTTTATAACGAGCACGTGACGATTGTGAATAACACTCACGTTGCTTTCAATGGCGGCAACGGCGGAGTACAAGTCCGTCCTTCACCGCAGGAGCAACAGTGGGCAAACGAGCGGCATATTGGTCCAGTGGCGGCGCAAGCACAGCACATCAACGCAGCTCGAAGTAATCCTGAACTGCGCGCTTCGGTGAACCGCGGCAAGCCGCCAATAGCTGCGACGGACCGGCCAGGGAATTTCAAGGGGAGTGTGGTCCCAGCCCGAGAAGCCGGAGGAGAGTATCGTCCCGCAGAGCATGAGGCTCATCCTGGCGCCGCCGCGGGTGCAGCTCCGGAACGCGCGACAGCCCCGCCCGCGCATGTGAAGGATTTACCTCCAGCTGAGAAGATAGCGGCTCCCAACACCGGCAATCCCAAACTCGACACGCAGTATGCCAAGCAGCAGCAGAAGATGCAGGCGAAGCAGGAAAAAGAACGCCAGAATCTGCAGAAGCAGCAGGAAAGAGACCACGTCCAACTATCCAAACAGAATGCTGATGCGGCGAAACAAGAGCAATTGGAGCAAAAGCACCAGCAGCAGACCCAGGCTCTGGTGCAGAAACATACAGAGCAGCGTCAACAGATGGTGACCCGGCAGGCTCCGCGCAGGGAGCCGGAGGGGAAACGATAGAGTCGGTGCGTGACATGCATTGATGCATTCGGCGTGCTGAAAAGAAAGTTTCACTCCTTAAGATGACGCGAGTGCAGCTGTGAACAGGATAACGCCGCGCGATACCGCTTCGACAATAGCCGATCAGTGTTGCGCGGCATTCGCCTTTCATCGGATCTATCAATGTGTCGCGGCAATTCGTTGTTCTTAGTTCGGTCGACCGGTGTGAACACGTTGCAACTGAGAGTCGCACTGCATGGTGAACCGGTAGCCGGAATACGTCAGCTTAGCTCTTTAGCTGGTAGAACACTGTGCGCAGATGTCGCTTAGGCTCCACTTCGGGACACAATCCAGCGATTGACTCCGTAGATCCGACTATCAAGCATCCGTCTTTTGTCAGGCACTTCGCGAGACCTCGAAAAAGTCGAGTCTTATCAGGCTCATTGAAATAGATTGCGACGTTGCGGCAGAAGATAATATCGAAGGGCGTCGGAAATGCAAACGGCTCCAGAAGGTTCATGGTGCGGAACGTCGCTAGAGCGCGAATTTCATCGCGTACCTTCCACTTCTCGCCCGATGCGGAAAAGTGACGCACCAGCGCTTCTTTCGGCAGACCACGCTCTAGTTCCAATCGACTGTATTCCCCGTAGCTTGCCTGGGCCACCGCTGTATTAGAAATGTCGGTGCCAAGGATTCGAATGTCGTACTTTGAGAACTCTCCGAGGAGTTCTTTGAACACAATGCCTGTGCTGTAAGCTTCCTGACCAGTCGAACATGCCGCACTCCATATTCGTATTGGAACACGCGCCGATCCGTTACGATTTCGACGATCAATCAGATCAGGAATGAGCTTATTTCTCAGCAACTCGAACGGAGCAGTATCCCGAAAGAACGAAGTCTCGTTGGTAGTAATCGCCTCTATGACCTTTTTTCGCAGACCGTTGCTCGAGTCGGAGCGCACCTTCGAAAGCAATTCCAAGAAGCTATTGGCACGGGATTCAGAAAGTAAACTACCTAAGCGTGTTTCAATCAAATACCCCTTGGAATCATCCAAGGTGATCCCGCTAATTTCGTGAACGTAGCGAGACCATAGGCCCATTTCCTCGCGAGTAATTGAAGGTGTCACTGAGACCTCCGTCTTACAATTGCCGAGATCCGGTCACCAATTGCGTCGAGAGGCAACACTATATCTGTTACGCCAGCTTCAACTGCGGCTCGCGGCATTCCATAGATCACGCAGCTCGCCTCGTCCTGTGCGATAACGAAACAGCCGCCGCGCTTTAGTAATCGCAACCCAATCGTGCCATCGCTCCCCATTCCAGTAAGAATTATGGCCACTGCACGTCCTGGGAAACTGTTTGCCGCTGATCGAAACAAGTAGTCGACCGCTGGCTTACAGTTATTCTCTGGAGGATCATCGGTAATCTGAATTACTGGCTTCCCGTCTGGTGCCGATGCTATGCGCATTTGTTTGCCTCCTGGAGCAATATAGGCAACATTTGGCAACGGTGATTCCCCGTGAACAGCCTCGCGTACACTCACTGCGCACTTGGGATCCAAGTCATCGGCAAGTGCTCGGGTAAAAACGGCTGGCATGTGTTGCACAATCAGAATCGGCACGCCAATGTCGGCGGGAATTGCTGGAAGCAGTCTGGAAAGTGCGACAGGACCGCCTGTGGACACACCAATGAGAATCATCTCCGGCTTTGTTGATGATGAAAGGCTCTGCATTCTTTCAGCAATCTGATTAAGATTTGAGGAGGGCTTGTTTGCCGCGATTGGAACGCGGCTTTCCACCGACTCCTTGACGCCCGAAGCTGGGAGATCATTTCGCAGAATCGCACGTATCTCACGCCTGCTGGCGATAGCGCGGACAAGGGGGGCAAGTTCACGATTTAACGACTCGCGACTCTGCTCAGGACTCTGTGAATCAGGCTTTGTAATGAAGTCAAATGCGCCCTTTCCCAGTGCTCGGACCGTAAGATCTCCGCCGCGCCGCGAGCCCGCGCTCACTACTAAGACCTCAGCGGAATCGCCGACCCGTCGCAGTTCGTCGAGGACTGCCAGGCCATCCATCTCAGGCATCTCGATATCAAGAGTGATAAGATCAGGCCGGAGTTCACGAATCCTTTGTAGAGCGATTTTTCCATTCGAAGCACTTCCGACTACCTCGACGCCAGGAAGGGCCGCGAGAGCATCCGAGAGTACTCGACGAAAGAGGACCGCATCATCAACTACTAGAACACGAAGATTCACTTCTTTATCTCTTCCCGCCCCTGTGGCTGCGCGCTTCGGTCGTCCGGTTCAAGTACAGCGAAGGGATCTAACAACGCGGCTAAACGCTCGCCACTTCGGAACACTCCGAGCAGCTTCTGCATCTGCACTCCGTGCAGATTTGGAGGCGGAGGTTGCAGATCGTCAGCCCCCACGGTGATTGTGTCATCCACGCCGTCAACAAGCAGTCCTACGGGTTCACCCTTCCAGTCCGCAATAAGAATGCGGCTTTCCGGGCCTGCTTCCATGGGTGGCAAATCCAATCGCATTCGTAGGTCAATAACAGTGACAATTCGACCCCGCAAATTGCGAATGCCTGCGACATAGCTTGGAGCATGGCGAACGGGCGTAACTTCACCCAACATCACCACTTCTTGAATCATGGCCGTATCAAGCCCGAAAGTGCCTTTGCCGAGTAGAAATGTGGCTACGAGGAGATCGTCCCCAGCGTCCTGTTCAACGTCACTGTTTATCATTGCTACCCTCTCACATCCGGAACTGAGAAACCTGTATTCTGAGCTGCTCTGCTAAGTGAGACAACTCGACTGCGCTTGTCTGAGCCTGCTCGCCACCGCGCCGAATGTCTGCCACATCCGCGTTTACTCCCGCGATGTCCTTGGCTATCGTTCGCGAAACTTCCGCAGTTTCCGAGACATGCAAGTTTGCTTCGCGTACACCAGCGGATGCTTGTGCAATGTTTCCGGCGACGTCCTTCGTCACTGCGGCCTGTTCTTCAATTGCTGCCGCGATACTCGATACGATGCCGCCCACTTCCTTGATTACGGCTGTGATCTGGTCGATGTCTGTAATCGCCAAACCTGCCGAACTCTGTACTCCCGCAATGCGTGCCTTGATATCTTCCGTGGCCTCAGCGGTCTGCCGTGCAAGTTCCTTAATCTCGTTGGCCACTACCGCGAAACCTTTACCTGCTGCTCCCGCGCGTGCTGCTTCGATGGTCGCATTCAGTGCCAACAGATTGGTCTGGGCCGAGATGTTTGTAATCGTCTCGGTTACTTGTCCAATCTCTTGCGCAGCCAGCCCAAGCTTCTGCATCTGTTCTGAGATAGTGAGTGTCTTGTTAGTAGCTTGTTCGCTGGTGGCACGCGCACGCGCTGTGTTCGACGCGATGTCGCCGACAGTCGCGCTCATTTCCTCAGTGGCACTCGCTATCGAAATCAGGTTTGCGGAGGATTCCTCCATGCCACTTGCAACTGACATGGTTGAGGCGCTGGCTTGTTCGGCAGCAGCCGCAACTCCGTTCGCCTTTTGTGACATCGACGAGACTCCAGAAGCCGTCTGGGCCGAGACCGCTGATATCTCCTGGCTCGCTGTTGCCACTGAATCTGCCGAAATTGCAATTGATTGCACGACCTTGCGAAGATTGTTCTTCATTGTGTTCAGGGCCGCCGTTGCGTCTCCGATCTCATCCTCAGATTCCACAATGAGATCCTTTACGGATAGATCGTTGTTGGCTATTGAGTTTGCCAGTTCAACCGATTTCGCAAGCGGACGAACCACAAGCTTTCGCACAACCAAGAAAACCGCAGCGCCGGAGGCAAGGAGTGTTAGGAAGCTCAGGAGAAAGAGTGCGATTGAATTCGAACTTGCTGTAGACACCAAATTTTCCGTGGACGCCGTTACTGAAAAAGCTCCGCGCAAGTCCCCGGCTCTCATACCTTCCTTGGCGTATCCGAACGGACCTTTTTCACCGACCGGATCACCATGGCAGACTAGGCAGTCCTGCGTGAGTCGGACTGGCTGCGCATACCGCATCACTTCTTTTCCATTGACGGAGCTGCGTTCAGAGAACTCCTTCAGAGAGGGATCTTTCTGAAAAGTCTCCAACGCACGACGCTCAAATTCGTCAGGCTGGTTCTTGGGATTTCTGGCATTGAGAGATGGCGTGTGAAACGTCATCTGATTATTGTCGGCATACTTCTGAGCAATTCGCCATGCCGCAACTACTGGAACCTGATTCAGGTCTCGAAAGTTTTTGTCGGGAACCAGTGTGTCTAGGTTGTCGGAAAACCAGGCCTGCGTTGTGCCAGCCATCCCCGTAATTTGGCGTACCTTGTCGCGAAATCCCTCTTCGGCCTGTTGGTTAATCCGGCGCTGCGTGATCCAAAAGCTGATCAGTGAAGTGACGGCCAAAACGATAACAATCGTTCCGACGATTTTTCCTGAAAGTTTCAGTTTACTCAACACCGTTTCCTCAAATTCTGGAGAAGGATGTACTTGCCCACTCGCATGAATACATTTAGAGCTCGTCAGATCGGACCTTTACATCCGGAACTGTGACACCTGTGTTTTGAGTTGCTCTGCAAGGTGAGACAACTCAATCGCGCTGGTTTGTACCTGTTCGCCACCGCGACGAATGTCTGCTACATCCGCGTTCACTCCTGCAATGTCCCTGGCTATGGCTCTGGAAACTTCCGATGTCTCGGCAATGTGTAGATTTGCGTCTCGCACTCCGGCCGAAGCCTGTGCAATATTTCCCGCAACGTCCTTGGTTACAGCGGCCTGTTCTTCAATGGCGGCCGCGATGCTCGACACGATGCCGCCGACCTCCTTGATCACCGTCGTGATCTGGTCTATGTCTGAAATGGCCGCCCCTGTTGAGCTTTGCACTCCGGCAATGCGCGCCTTAATGTCTTCAGTGGCCTCAGCGGTCTGCCGCGCAAGTTCCTTGATCTCGTTGGCAACCACCGCGAAGCCTTTGCCTGCAGCTCCAGCACGAGCTGCCTCGATAGTCGCATTGAGCGCCAGTAAATTGGTTTGCGCCGAAATGTTCGTGATCGTTTCTGTTACCTGACCTATCTCCTGAGCCGCCAAGCCTAGCTTTTGCATTTGTTCGGAAATCGTAACTGCCCTGCTGGTGGCCTGCTCGCTGGTGGCACGGGCCCGTGCGGTGTTTGAAGCGATGTCGCCAACCGTAGCGCTCATCTCTTCGGTCGCACTCGCAACTGAAGAAAGGCTGGAGGAGGATTCTTCCATACCGGAAGCGACCGACATGGTGCTAGCGCTGGCCTGTTCCGCCGCAGCGGCAACGCCGTTGGCCTTTTCGGACATTGATGAAACTCCCGAAGCCGTTTGCGCCGATACCGCTGATAACTGCGTAGCAGAGCTGCCGAGCGTTTGGACACCAGTCGAGATATTCCCGACAAGGCTCCGCAGACTTCCTGTCATTTCGTTCATGGCCAATGCAAGTTCGGCAACCTCATCCTGAGTTTCAGGCACCAGCGGTTTGCCGCTAAGATCGCCATCTGCAATTGCCTTCGCCCGTTGCAGAATTGAATTCACGCCGTTGGAGATGCTGCGTCCCAGGTAGATGGCGATACCGATTCCGAGACACACGACCAGCAATGTAGATAACAACAGTGTGAGGGCAGCGGAAGCTGCCGCTTCCGAAGCATCTTGCCCCTCTTTTATGATGAATTCGTTGAAAGAGTTGACCATTTCCTGCGCGATCGCCTTGGAAGCATCGTTAAAGGGAGTCACGACGTCAGACAGGTACTTCGCCGTCGCATCTTCACTTGCAGGATTATTCGCCTTCCTCATTCGGAAGACCTCTTCCTTTAACTTGGCGAGTTCGAGATTGCGTTCCTGAAGCTTGTCAATGCGCTCCCTGTTCACTGGTGAGGTAAAGCGTGCACCGATCTCCTTGAGTTGTTGGAGATCTTTATCCTGCTTCTTTTCGGCTGTGTCGAATTGGTCGTGCGATCTTGCAGAGAGCTGAGCATCGTCCGCCATGAGTGTGTACTCACGTAATTTGCTTACCGATTGATTGGATTGAGCAATCAGATCTCCGCCGTACGTCAGGGCAGGGACTCTTACGGTGATAATGTAATCCTGGGTTGCCCGCATGGCTGAGATCTTCCAGTAGGTGACCATAGCACTGCACACGGTCAGCAGCGACACGATGGCGAATCCGATTCCTAACTTGCGTCCTAAAGATAGCTTCATATCTCAACTCTCCCGGCGAAAACGCCATTTGATATCTAAGGCACGGGCACCCGTGCTCTTGTTACATGCGGAACTGTGACACCTGTGTCTTGAGTTGCTCTGCCAAACGGGACAACTCGACAGCACTTGTCTGTACCTGCTCGCCACCGCGCCGAATGTCTGCTACTTCAGCACTTACTCCAGCGATGTCGCGTGCTATCGATTTTGAGACTTCCGAAGTTTCGGAAATATGCAAGTTCGCGTCGCGCACTCCAGCCGAAGCATGAACGATATTTCCCGCAACATCCTTGGTGACGGCGGCCTGTTCTTCAATGGCTGCCGCAATGCTCGACACAATGTCGCCGACTTCCTTGATCACTGCTGTGATCTGGTCGATGTCTGAAATCGCTGACCCTGTCGAACTTTGCACCCCGGCTATGCGTGCCTTTATGTCTTCGGTGGCTTCGGCGGTTTGACGCGCGAGCTCTTTTATCTCATTAGCAACCACTGCAAACCCCTTGCCTGCAGTTCCAGCACGCGCCGCCTCAATGGTTGCATTGAGAGCAAGGAGATTGGTCTGTGCTGAGATATTCGTGATCGTCTCTGTTACTTGTCCAATCTCTTGAGCAGCCAAGCCGAGCTTTTGCATTTGTACGGAAATCGTAACCGCCCTACTGGTGGCTTGTTCGCTGGTGGCACGTGCACGCGCGGTGTTTGAAGCGATGTCGCCAACGGTAGCGCTCATTTCTTCTGTCGCACTCGCTATCGAAGTGAGGTTGGCGGAAGACTCTTCCATGCCGGAGGCCACGGACATCGTGCTGGTGCTCGCTTGTTCGGCGGCAGCCGCGACTCCATTGGCCTTCTCGGACATCGATGACACTCCTGAGGCCGTCTGCGTCGACACTGACGATAATTGCGTGGCAGAGGTCCCTAGTGTTTGAATCCCGCTTGAGATGTTTCCGACAAGACTGCGGAGATTATCAGTCATGTCATTCATAGACAACGCAAGTGCCGCGATCTCGTCTTGGCTCTTAGGCACCAGTGGCTTCCCACTAAGATCACCCCCGGCGATTGCTTTGACTCTAGTTGTCAACTCTTGCAACGGTTTCGTGATGCTGCCGACAATAAACAGCGCGATACCGATGGCTACTATGAAAGTGACTATGAGACCTACCAGAATTCCAGTGTGTGCGCTGCTTACCGAATTCTTCACAACCTTTGAAGACTCAGCTGCTAGTCCCTGGTTAAACTCGACTTCAGCAACCGTTGCCGCCACGTACCTGTCATGTGTGGGCTTGAGCTTGATCGCCATCTCAAGGGCCTGCTTCTTGGACTCGGCGGTGCCGATTTCGCTTAATTTTATGACTTCATCAGCTTCTTTCTTGAAATCAGTGCGAGCGTCCTTAATAGCTTGGAAGAGTTCTTTATCCTTGTCGTTGGAAATCAGCTTTTCGTAGCGAGCAATTAGTTCTCCAGTGTGGGCTCGGGAGGTCTCAATCTGCATCCCAATGCGGGCCATCTCCCCCTTGTCATTGGTGACTACGTGCCGTAGTAATAAGCCGTAGAACGCCTGCGTGTTGGCCTGCATCTCTCCTATTACATAAACGCTGGGCAGAGAGTTCTCCGAGATGTCCGTTGAACTCTCGTGAATGACTCCCACTCGGGTGTACGCAAAAACTCCAAGGGCCACAGCAATAAGGATTACTGCTCCGAACCCCGCCCCTATCCGTGTTCCGATCTTCCAGTTGTTCATGGTCCTGTCCCCCACGGCATGGCCGCGTGTAGCATAGCGGAGCCCTTGCTGCCCGATTGTGACGCTAGTTCACGTGTTGTTGTTCCGCGTGCTGCAAGGCAGGCTGGATCAGCAAGTTAGTTTGCACGTGACCGAAGGCGTCGGCAGAAATCAGTCGCTGCAGTCCGGCGAGCAGGTTGTCACGATCAAGCTTCGTCTGGTATTCGTTGATCCCGGCTGCATGCCCCTTGGCTAGGTCTTCATCACTGGCCAACGATGTGACCGCGATAATAGGAAGCCCCGCGGTACGTGCATCAGCGCGAACTCGACGGGCGAGTCCCAAGCCGTCAAGACGCGGCATTTCGATATCAGTCACCACAATTCGCACGCGGTCGATGTTCTGGAGGAGGAGTTCCCAAGCGGCTTCACCGTCAGGTGCTGCAAGAACGGTATAGCCATCCTCTTTGAGAAAGCGAACCACTTGAGTGCGGAAGAAATCGGAATCTTCGGCAAAGAGCACGACTGGACCCTCTCCCTCGGCAGGCTTCGGTTTGTCTTCCGATCTTTGCTTTGCCCATTCCGGCCAGGTGGCATCCACGAGCTCAAAAAGGTCTGCCACCATCGCAGTGCGATTGCGAATGATGGTAGAACCGGCGATGCCTATTTGACGGTGCGTGACCTGATCAATCACGGCATTGGTCTCAATCACATCAACAGGCATGGCACCAAGTAATCCGACCTCATGTCCGCGGATGTTTGAAATCATGACGGCGAGCTCTTTTGCATCACCGATATCTTTCACTTTCGCGGTATCTGAGAGCGTAACCAGCGGCAGCGAACCGCCTCGATACTGCATCGTTCGTCTTCCACCGATGGTCTCCACCTGATCTGGCCGGATGCGCTCGATGCGTAACACAGTGTCGAGCGGAGCCGCACATAACTCGTCAGGAGCGTTGTGGAAGAGAAGGAGTGCTTGAGTATCGATCAGTCTTTCCTGCTCGGCTGCCTCATGCTGTTCACGAGCTCGCTTTGTACCTGAGACTGAACCAATCTCAGCTTTCGTCGCGAGGCCTACGACATCCAAAATCAGCGCTACTGTACCGTCGCCAAGAATAGTTGCACCGGCGTACTCACGAAGTCCTTGAAGGTGCGAACCAAGAGGTTTAACGACGATCTCCTCGGTATCATGAAATGCACCAACCACAAGTCCGTAAGTCTGCGTGCCTGTTGTGACAACTGCAATTTCCAGCGCGGCGGCGGGACTGCGACGACGGTCAGGACCAGTTCGCATCGCCGAGATCTCGACTGGAGTTTCTTTGGTCTCTTCATCAGACGAGAGCGAATGGCTTGGTGACCGACGGTCAGCTAATTTTGTGCGACGGTCTACTTCACGTTTGCCTGTCTTCTGATCAATGTAGGTGGGAACGACTCCTATCAGGTCGGCAAACCTAACCAGTGGAATAAGTCGGTCTCGCAGTACTAATACTTCAGTTCCACCTACGATCTCAATGCGAGTCTTTGCTTTTTCAGGCTGCACACGAAGGAGTTCCTCCACGTTGATCTGTGGGATAGCAAACCGCTCGCCCTCGACTGAGACGATGAGAGAAGGAATAATCGCCAGCGTGAGTGGAAGTTTGATTCGGAACGTAGTGCCTTTTCCAATCACCGTATTAATTTCGACCTTGCCACCAAGTCGGTCGAGATTGGTCTTCACTACATCCATTCCGACTCCGCGCCCCGAGATGTCCGTGAGTTTCTTTGCGGTGGACAATCCCGGTAGAAAGATGAGTGCGGTCTTGTCTTGAGGCGACATTCTCGCCAACTGTTCCGCCGTGATAAGCCCCTTGGCTTCGGCTGCTTGTCCAATGCGATCAGCATCGATGCCTGCGCCATCGTCCGCAATCTCTACTACCACCTGTCCTGCTTCGTGATGAGCGTCGATGATGACCGTACCCTGACGCTTCTTTCCGGCACGGACTCGATCCTCAGGTGACTCGACGCCATGATCCACCGAGTTGCGAACCATGTGTGTGAGGGGATCCGACAGCGCTTCAATCAGGCTCTTATCAAGTGCGACGTCTTTGCCTCTAATATCAAGCTCGATCTCCTTGCCGAGAGACCCTGCGATATCGCGCACGACGCGGGGGAACTTACTGAAGACATTCCCGATCGGCTGGAGTCGTGTCTGCATGATGACGTCCTGCAACTCTGCAGTGATCTGGTTAATGCGTTGGTCCGCGGTTATCAAGGCTCGGGAATTCTTCTGCGCAATGGAGGCTCGGAGCTGATTGCGCCCCAGTACAAGTTCGCCAGCTAAGTTCATGAGCCTTTCTAAAACACCAACATTCACGCGAATGGAATCTTCTACCGTTACGGCTGCAGTTACACCACCTGAAGGGCTTGAGTGTTTTGCTGCGGTAGAGGCGTGCGGCTTGACTTCTGGGACGGGCTCACTCTTTGGTCTGGCCTCGGGAGTCACTTCAGTGACAGTCGGAACATTGGGAAGCACTGCTACCGACTTCTCATTCATCTTTTCCACTTCGGGAGAAACGCTGGAAGCGGAGAGCACTTTGACCTTATCCCGATTATGGGGAAAGAGAAGTTCCATGTGTTTGGGCTGAAGAGATGCAGCGAAAACCATGCGGAGCGGTAACCTAGTTCCGACAGCATCGTCGAGCGTGCCAGCAGCCTCGAAGTCCATTGTGCAATCCACTATCTCGCCAACGGTCCAGAGGAGACGAAAGACATCCAGTATGTTCTTTCCCTGTCTATCGATATCGTGTATGAGGTCGTACTCAACGCTGTAGAGAGTTTTTCCTGACGCTTTTACCGAGTCATAGTCGACTCGCGGCAATTCAACAGGCGCGCCGCCACCCTCAGGAGTTAGTGAGATGGTCTGAGTTATCGATGCCTTCTGTTCCTGCGGCATATACGAGGATGCTAAGGAAGTTAGACTAGTTACTAACTCGGTTATATCTTGATTCTCGCTCTCGTTCGGGCGATTAATCATTTCGCGAAGACGGTCAAACGCCGCGAGTAAGAGGTTAGTTATCTCTGCATTTGCCGTCATTTTTCGTGACCGCATCATGTCCAGAACAGTCTCTGCTTTATGAGATAACTCTTTTACCTTGATGAGACCAAAGAAACTACTTGCGCCTTTGATCGAATGGGCTGCTCGGAACACTTTGTTTACAAGGTCAGTGTCGACATCAACTCCGGCTTCCTCAATTGTTAGGAGATCGGCCTCGATTGTGACCAGGTGCTCTCGTGATTCGTTGATAAAGGCGACAAGCAGTTCATCATCCATTACGACTCTCCTAGCTAGCAGATCCACTTACATTAAGACGACTGCTCAGGCGCATGCTCTGAAGGAGTCGCAAAATGTCGGGAGAAACATTGGTCACACGCATCCTGCCGCCGATCCGGGCCATTGAATTGGAAGCGGCAATGAGCAGTCCCATGCCACTCGAATCCAGCATCACGGTCTTTTCAAGGTCGAACATCAAGTCCGTTGTTCCCTTATCAAGCGCCTTCTTAAGTTCGACCTGCATATACGGCACCAATCCAGCTGTCAGATCGCCTAAGAGCTTTACCGAGCATTGGTCATCTTTTTGTTCGAAAGTATAAGAAGCCACAGCGTTCTCCTTTTAACCCTGATCTAGTGCCGTTCTTTCTTGCTGATCCAGAGAGTGATCTGATTGCCCGAGTGGTTGAATTCGATTCGCTCAGCGTACAGGGTATAGAGAACCAACCCTCGGCCGCAGGTCGCGCTTGCATCCTGTGGAAGCGAGTACTGCTCATTCCAGTGAAAGCCGCTGCCTTCATCAGTTACCTGCAATCGAACCCCCGCACGCCCCAAGCGCATCTCCACTATTACTTGCTTATCGGCATTTTGACGATTGCCATGAATTACGGCGTTACAAAGACTCTCGTGTGCCAGCAACTCAATGGCAAAGCGAACTGACTCGAAATTAGATGGGGCAAGCAACGCTCGGATTTCCGCACACACCAACTCGACTTGGGACAGGGTGGAATTGATTGTTTTTCGATAAATTCGTGTGGGAGGCAGGCTGGGGAACGTCACCTTTCCACCCCCATGAGTAACGTGTCGTCCTGCGTTGGTGCGCTACCAACCATCTCTTCGATGATTGCAGGTACCGCTAGATGAAGTGGAAGAGTGCTGCGAGAGCTGCAAGCGTCTGCCAAGCGTGCAATGCCGCGTTCATTGATTCCATCAGCTTCAATCACTCCGTCGGAACAGAGATAAATTCGATCACCCGGGTTGAGAGTAAATTCCATAGTCCCAAAGATTGCGTCAGGAAAGGCACCCACAACGTCACCTTCGGCTTGCAAAACGAGAACTGGCGCTGTTCGGTCAGCACGGACGATAATGGCCGGTGGATGGCCCGCGTTGATCATAGAGAGTTGACCGGTGTGGTGGTTGAGTCGGATGTAGATAAGCGTGAAGAAAGCGCCAGAAGGAAGAAAGCGACACAGGGAGGCATTGATCCCGCGGACTACATCTGAGGGGCGATTGATGGAGTTGGCGTACTCGGCTGCGAGTGCTTTTAGCGCTGCTGTCCAATAGGACGCAGCCAAGTCGTGTCCGCTTGCATCGGCGACAAGGTAATCCACAATTCCGTCGCCAGCGGAAATCACGTCGTAGAAATCTCCACCTGCCGTGAGCACCTGTTTGAGAAACACTTGAAACCGCGCCTCAGGGAAATCCTCCGGCTGTGGCATCAACTGCTTCTGCGCGCTGGCCAGTCTTTGCACGCGTTCAGCCTGGAGTTCGGAGAGTCGCTCATAGGCCTGTTTTAGGCGGAGATGATTGCGGACCCTGGCGATAACTTCAGCCCCGGCAATGGGCTTGGTGATGTAATCCACGCCTCCAACCTCGAACCCGCGCACCTTTGTGGAAGTGTCACCATCAGCGGAGATAAAGATGATGGGAATCAAGGATGTCGATGGGTTTGATTGAAGTGAGATGCACACGTCGAACCCGGAACCGTCCGCCAAGTTAACGTCGAGTAGAACCAGGTCCGGACGTTTGACGCAAATTCCCTTGAGTGCGCCGGCAACATCGCCCGCATTGGCAGTTCGGAACCCGACTCGCTTCAGGATGGCGCTTAGCATCCGAACCGTAGTCATGTCGTCATCGATGATGAAGATCAGGGGAGATAGCTTCGGTTCAGTTTCAGGCTGTGTCATGAGCTCATTCGCGGATCGTTCTGGGCATCTACGGGCTGTCTATAAAATCCCCAGACGTGTCACTCTGCTGCGCTATTCTGCACTGCGTTGACCTTTTTTACGGCGATGATCTCAGGCATTTATCAATCTTTGGTCTGCTTGAGGTACGGATGTGGCGCGCTTCCCAAAAGAGCACTGACAGCCTCAGACATGGAAGTGGTTGCACAAAAGTGTCGTAGCTTACTGCGGATCTCCTTCATGGGTGTAGAACGACAGTTGGATGGAGAGGGACCGCGATTCCTCCAGCAGCGCCAGTGCCCTCTGCTTAAGGTCCTCCGTTCTTCGCGCAAGTTCATCTTTTTCTACATTCAACTGCTTCAGCTCTTCTTTGATGTGCTTGTTGCGTTCAAGCCATTTATCGAGTTCAGAGCTCTGAACCATGGGTTCACTCATCTCAATTCTCTTCTTTCCTGAAAGCTACCAGATAGGGCCTTATATCCCGTGTACTCAACCAATTTATAACCATCCTTCGTCCTCCAAGACCTTCCTGAATTGCTCGAACTCTACAATCACCTGCGGCAGAAATTCATCAGGCCGGTCTATCTCGCCTGCGCTTGCTGCGCGCTCAATCTTCAGTGCGCAAGCGCTCAGACTATCGGCCGAGACAGTTGCGGCTGATCCCTTGAGAGCATGTGCCTGCAGACGTACTCCGGATCTATTTGCTGTCAGGAGTTGCTCCCGCAGACCATTCAGTCGTGCAGGGAAGTCTTCTATGAAGCCTTGCAGGATTGCCGTAGCGAGTTGTCTGTCTCCCATCAACCGCATGAGCAGGCTGTCTGCGTCGAAAACCAATATCCCTGTTTCGGTGATAGTTTGCTCGGCCGTTGGCACATCCACCTTTGGGACAGATCCAGGACACCACTTCGCGAGCACTTCCGCTAGACGCTGCAGGTCCACAGGTTTGGAAACAAAGTCATTCATTCCCGCGAGAGAGCATCCGGCCTGATCCCCTGACATAGCGTGGGCCGTTACTGCGATGATAGGAATTCGAGGGTTGCTCGATTCGCGAATCCAGTGGGTTGCTTCGTAGCCATCCATGATTGGCATCTCACAGTCCATCAGAACCAAATCGTACTTGCCGGACTGTACTGCTCCTACCGCCTCGGCTCCATTCTCAACGGCATCAGCTTTATAACCAAGTTTGCCTAATTGTGCCAAGGCCACCATTCGGTTGACAGAGTTGTCTTCTGCAACTAAGATCCTTACCTCACGTCCACTGTCCTCTATCGCACCGGATGTAGCGATCGGTCTATCGTTCTCGATATCCTGGCCAACGGATAATTCCGAGTTTGTCGTCTGTTCTACTTCCGGCTCTTCTATCACTATTTCGAAGAGCAGCATGAAAGAGAATGTCGATCCTGTGCCTTCTCCGCTTTCCAGCACAATACTTCCGCCCATCATTTCGACGAGTTGTTTGCAGATGGCCAATCCAAGGCCTGTGCCGCCATATTCCCGTGTTGTAGATGCGTCTGCTTGGGTAAATGGAGTGAATAGCGTTGCTGCCTGTTCGGGCTTTATTCCAATACCCGTATCTGTGATGGCAAAATGAACGGAAGCCTTACCTTGATGTTCATTTACAAGTTTCGCAACGAGAGTTACTTCACCTTGTGCCGTGAACTTAATAGCGTTGGATGTCAGGTTATTCAGAACCTGGCGCAACCGGTGAGCATCTCCACGCACGCAAGGCATTGACGGCGACACATGAGACACAATGCTTAGCCCTTTTGAGGACGCCTGCACACTGAGAAGTTGGACAACTTCGGAAACCATCTCTCGCAGGTTGAAACACCGATTCTCAAGAGTGATCTTCCCAGCTTCGATTTTTGAGAGGTCCAAAATATCATCGATCAGAGCCAGGAGGTTTCGCCCACTGTTCTGGGCCACCTCGGCATATTGTTTCTGCTCTGGTACTAGCTCAGTTTCTAGCAACAGCTGAATCATTCCAAGCACACCATTCATCGGTGTGCGAATTTCGTGGCTCATATTCGCAAGAAAGCGACTCTTTGCCTGATTGGCAGTTTCAGCACCCTCGCGAGCGTGAATCAGCTCAGCTTCGTAGCGTTTCCGCTCGCTCACTTCCTCTGCGATTCCAATTATTCTAACCAGTTGACCGCTATCGTCGCGAATCGGAAACGAACGATTCCGGATCCATTTCTCCTGCCCATTAGGAGTTTTTATGCGGTATTCAGCTTCGTCCGATTGTCCGTGTAACTGGTTCGCAAACATTACCAGCACTCGATCCCGATCGTCGGGATGGATCGACTCGACCCACAACATTTGGTCGTCGAAGACGTGCTCACGACTCGTTTCCCAAAGTTGTTCGTAAGCGGGACTGATATAAAGTACCTGCTTGGTCGACGGGTCTATGATCCAAAACACTTCGCGAACATTCTCAGCTAATTCCCGGAATCTCTCTTCGCTGCTCAGTAGTGCTTGTTCAGCACATTTGCGCTCGGTGATGTCCTGACTGAATCCGACATGTCCCAGAAAGGCTCCATCGGTGGCGAAGCGGGGCTCCGCGTAAGAAGCGATCCATCTCCACTGGCCATCGGCGCGGCAAATACGCGCTTCCGCCTGGAACGGCGTACGATTCCGCACGGCCACTTGAAAGGCTCCGACATAGGTAGGAGCATCTTGAGCATGAAACAGAAGGTTCCATTTGGGATTCTCGGGTTGTTCGTAGTCTGTTCCGCAGAAATCCCGGTATGCTCGATTTGTGAACTGTTTTTCGCCCTTCGAGTTGGATACCCACATTGCCGTAGGGCAGCCATCGGCCATGATGCGGAACCGGTTCTCGCTCTCGGCCAGCGCCGCTTCGGCCTTCTTGGCCACAGTTACGTCGCGAATAATAGTGGAATAAGCCTCGACCTTGCCGCCCAGGTCCCTGATGGGATATCCAATAACGGAGACGGGAACACGATGCCCGCTCCGATGTAAGCACAAGCCCTGATACTGCGAAACTGTTTGGCCTCGCAGTACCTTTGCAGCAAGTCGGCCCCAGGAGGTCACACGTTCCGGAGGGAAGAGCACAGACATGTGCTTTCCAATCACTTCTTTCGCTGAGTATCCAAAGACCCTTTCAGAGGCATGATTCCAGGAGAGTATCATCCCCTCCGGAGAGAGAACCACGATAGAGTCCGCAGAACTCTCCACGATTGCAGCTAGAAACTTACGCTGATTCTCGGCGGCTTTTCGTTCGCTGATATCCCGTTTAATCGCGATGTAGCTGACGGTCTTACCGTTAGGATCCAGTACCGGGGAGATGCGCATTTCCTCCGTATACAAAGAGCCATCTTTGCGACGATTGACGAGGGATCCGCCCCAGACTTTTCCCGACAAGATCGTTTCCCATAGGGCTTCGTAAAATTCGGGTGTCTCGTGCCCTGATTTCAGGACACGAGTGCTTTGTCCTGAAACCTCCTCCATTGTGTACCCTGTCATCGCTGTGAACGCCGGATTCACATACTGAATCACTCCTTCATTGTCAGTAATGACAATGGCATCTGCCGCTTGCCCCACAGCCGTAGCTAGGGATGAATGGGGGATAACACAGCATGCGGGTGTATCAATGGCGTTGCCATCGTCCGTTAGGCCTGCGGTTCCAACCGAAGGGGAGTGGGTAAGGCCAGAATCCCGACGCATGCTTAGCTCCGATGAGGATAGACTCTCCTCCCCGTATATATCGGTTGGCGGCACTGATTCCTTGAAATTTGACCAGATTCTGTACTGCGAGAATGAAAACTCCTCCCGCCCAGATAATGGGGCCGAGAGGAGACTGACTTCTTCCTACTTTAAGAACTAGCTGAAGCACTGCTTCGCGGAGAGCTAATTCCAGTACAGCAATGTGATTCTATAAGCGACAAATGCGGCGACGTAGGCGACGGCGGTCATGTACGAGAATTGAATAATCGGCCATTTCCAGCTGTTAGTCTCACGCCGCACTACGGCCATCGTTGACATACATTGCATTGCGAAGGCGAAAAAGACCAGCAAGGCAATGGCTCCAGCCGGAGTGAGATCGCTCTTGAGCGCTTCCTGCAACGCCATAGCGTGGGATTCAGGGTCGACGCCATGCAACGTCCCCATGGTCGCAATGATGACCTCGCGCGCAGCAAACGAGCTCAGTAGCCCAACTCCGATTTTCCAATTGAACCCAAGCGGACGAATTGCAGGTTCGATGAAGTGGCCAATCTTCGAGATGGCACTGTCGGCGATATTGGGAGGCTGTCCGTTGTGCATGGGCAAGTAAGTCAGTGCCCACAAAACGATACTCACGCCCAAAATAACTGTTCCAGCGCGGAAGATAAAGGCGTTTGCACGATCCATCAGCCGCAGTCCGAGCGATTTCCAGAGAGGCCAGCGATACGGAGGTAGCTCCATTACAAACGCTACGTCACGACTGCGCAGGACGGAACTCTTCAGAGCCCTCGCAGTGATCACTGCCATGGCAAATCCAAGTACATACAAGCTCAGCATCGCAATCGCACGTGTGCCCACGATTGGCCCCAGTACAGGTCGGTCTGGGATAAAAGCCGCGATCACCATCGTATATACAGGCAGGCGTGCCGAACACGTCATGAAGGGCGCAATCAGAATCGTTGCAATGCGGTCTCGCTTGTTTTCGATCGTGCGGGTCGCCATAATCGCGGGAACCGCGCAGCCATAGGCGGAAAGCAACGGAATGAATGATTTCCCGTTCAGCCCAACCTTCGCCATCAGCTTGTCGGAGATCACGGCAGCTCGCGCTAAGTATCCCGAATCTTCTAGCAGGCCAATGACAAGGAAAAGGAGAAGAATTTGCGGAAGAAAGACCAGCACCGATCCGGCGCCCTTCCAAACTCCGTTTACAATCAGGGAATTAATCACCCCGGCTGGGAGGACGTTGGAAAGATGAACCGCTGCTCGATCCAGCAACGACTGCAGAACATTGCTGGCTGGCTGTCCCAGAGAAAAGATGGTCTGGAAGACAGCAACTATCACGATCGTAAAAATAATGCCGCCCCAGAATCGATGGAGAAAGATCGAGTCTAGGCGTCGGGTCCACTGTGGAGTCGCGCCACGCTGATACGCAGCTCTGGTGCCCATCCGCACGGCCCATTCCCGGCAGTGCCTAGGGTCTCCGAATATCGGAAGCTCAAGAGGCTCAGGAATCTGTGGTGTAGCAATCAGAAAATTCGATACCGCATGTAGGCCTTCACCCGAAACCGCGCTGACCAGTGCAACGGGAGTTCCTAGCTGTCGAGCCAAGGGAAGAACGTCAATTCGTCCGCCTTGCTTGTGCAGTTCGTCGGCCATGTTCAAAAGAACGAGCGTAGGCAATCCGAGGGCGATGACGCGTCCAGCTAGCACCAGGTGACGGTTGAGGTTATTGGAGTCAAGTACCAGGATGATCGCATCCGGACGCTCCGCACCCGGCATTTCGCCGTTTAACACATCAATGGTAACTTTTTCATCTTCCGATTTTGGGTTAAGGCTGTAGACACCCGGAAGGTCAATCAGCGACACTTCTTCGCCCGAGTCTAAGCGAAAGCTTCCTGTATGGTGTTCGACAGTAACGCCGGGGAAATTACCAACCTTCTGCCTGAGACCGGTGAGACGGTTAAAAAGGGTGGTCTTGCCCGCGTTGGGGGGACCAACAACAGCTACAGTCTTATAGACCGGTGATCCAACCTTGGGTTTTGAAATGGTTCCCTGAATCGATACCGGAACACTCACTGCTTACCTCACCTCGGACTGGTCATCGTGCAAAGGACTGATCGCGATGCAACGCGAGAGGTCACGCCGAAGCGCCACATCGGTTCCGTCAACGCGGTATACGCGCGGATTGCCGCCTGGACCGCTGCGAGCCACCAGAACTTCCAAGCCCGGCACGAAGCCGAGATTCATAAGATGATCGGCGATGCTCTGAGGCATGTCGAAGTCTTCGAGTATTCCGCTTTCGCCCACGGCGAGATCAGAGAGATTATGGCCCGGTTTGTCTGTAGAAAGCTTCATGAAGTTGAAAACCAATTTCAATACCAAGTAATTGTAACTCTCTTTGCAACATCTTCAACGGATCAAAGTCACATAACTTTGTGACTTGTGAACAGGATTTCCAGTAGCCCCTTCCTGCTCAATGGGTTACGAGCCGTTTTAACCCGTGCAACCCAGTAGACAAGCGCGAGCATACCCCAATAGCGTGAGGCTATCAGAGCTTCACGTCGCACAGTCCAGCGCACGTATGGCTTTTGATCAGTATAGATCGTTGGCTGAAGTTTGGCTTGTTGACTAACTGAACGGCCCTGCAACTTCAGTCCACACTCTTTCATCCAAACGCATGGTTCGGGGCTGACGAGCGCGCCTAGTTGGTGAGAATTGCCGCTCAGCCAGGGTAAAGCGAAATGGAAAATCCTCTGCAGATTAAGCGAATTCACCACGTGGAATTCTGGGTGGGAAACGCACGTCAGGCCTCTTTCTTTTATCGCAACGCTTTCGGCTTTTCGCAGGTCGCCTATCGCGGGCAGGAGACCGGAAGTCGAGACATGGCCTCTTATGCCTTGTCTCAGGGCAAGGCTAACTTCGTTCTGAGTACGCCGCTCACGTCCACTCACCCGGCTGCGGAACATATCAAATGTCACGGGGATGGCATTCGTGACATAGCTCTTGAGGTCGGAGATGCGGATCTGGCGTTTGAACAGGCACTCTCGCGTGGGGCACAAGCGGCCGAAGCGCCACATGATTTAATGGATGAGTTTGGCACCGTTCGGCGTGCGGCGATCCGCACTTATGGCGATACGATCCATTCACTTATCTCCTGGCGCGGTTACCGAGGATCATTTCTGCCCGGATTTGCAGAACAACCGATTGCGGGAGATGATGCGGGCATTCTGCGAATCGACCACATGGTGGGCAATGTAGAACTCGGTCAGATGAACCGCTGGGCCGAGTTCTACTCCAAAATATTCGGGTTTCACCGTTTTATCAGTTTTGATGATAAAGACATCTCAACCGAGTACAGCGCACTGATGTCAATCGTCATGTCGGACGATACGTATTCGGTCAAGTTTCCCATCAACGAGCCAGCGCCAGGAATACGCAAAAGCCAGATTGCGGAATACCTGGAGGCTTATCAGGGAGCCGGGGTGCAGCACATTGCGCTTCAGGTGAAGGATGTAATCGCGACCGTGGACAAGTTGCAGCGCAATGGAGTGCAGTTTCTTCGCGTGCCGGACAGCTACTACGACATTCTGCGAGAACGCGTTGGGGAACTCGAAGAGCCGCTCGAAGAAATCAAGCGCTTGGGCGTGCTCGTGGACAAAGATCAGGACGGCTACCTTCTTCAGATTTTCACCCGCCCTGTTGAAGATCGCCCCACTGTGTTTTACGAAATCATCCAGCGCAAGGGAAGCCGAGGCTTTGGCAAGGGGAACTTTAAAGCGCTGTTTGAGGCAATAGAGCTGGAACAGGCACGACGAGGGAATCTCTAGCCTGATGTGTCGATAGGAGATCGAATGGCAAACGAAGCAATGACCACAATTCCGGTGACCACCGATCGAGGATCAAAGCCAGCAAACGTTGGCCCAGCACTCGGATATCAGTCAGGGTTTGGCAATGAGTTCGCAACGGAAGCAATCCCCGGCGCATTGCCCGTCGGACAGAACGCGCCGCAGCGAGTGCCCTTCGGCCTTTACGCCGAGCAACTCAGCGGAACGGCGTTCACAACACCCCGCGCGCTGAATCGTCGCTCTTGGGCGTATCGAATCCGTCCGAGCGTAATGCACGAGCCTTACCGCCAGATTAACAATGGAATGATCCGCTCGACGCCTTTCGAAGAGGTGCCAACCCCGCCCAATCAACTACGCTGGAGTCCCATAGCAATTCCCAAGCAGCCCGCGGATTTCCTCAACGGGCTCGTGACTTTAGCTGGAAACGGAGATCTTTCAGCGCATAGCGGAGTGGCCCTCCATGTCTATGCCGCAAACCGCAACATGGAATCTGTTTACTGCTATGACGCTGACGGAGAGCTGTTGATCGTTCCGCAGACGGGACGATTGCTCATTCACACAGAACTAGGACGACTTGAACTCGCGCCCGGAGAAATCGCAGTAGTTCCCAGAGGTATTAAGTTCCGCGTCGAGTTACTCGAAAGCGAAGCCCGAGGTTACGTTTGCGAGAACTATGGTGCAACTTTCCGCCTGCCTGACTTGGGTCCCATTGGCGCAAACGGCTTGGCAAATGCACGAGACTTCATGACCCCCGTTGCCGCCTTTGAAGACATCGAGCAAAGCGTTCGGGTTGTGTGCAAGTTTCAGGGAAATCTGTGGGAGAGCGAATATGATCACTCGCCCTTGGACGTCGTAGCTTGGCACGGTAACTATGCCCCGTACAAATACGATTTGGCTCGATTCTGCGTGATCAACACTGTGAGCTTCGATCATCCTGATCCTTCAATCTTCACCGTGCTAACCTCTCCATCCGATATTCAGGGAACGGCGAATTGTGACTTTGCGATCTTCCCGCCTCGATGGATGGTTGCCGAACATACATTCCGCCCCCCGTGGTTTCATCGAAACTTCATGAACGAGTTTATGGGATTGATTCGCGGGCAATACGATGCAAAAGCCGAAGGCTTTGTGCCCGGAAGTGCGAGCCTGCACAATTGTATGAGCGGCCACGGTCCGGATGCGACGAGTTATGAGCGTGCTGCGAGTGTTGAACTACAGCCGCAGTATTTGGCGGACACCTTGGCGTTCATGTTTGAGACGCGCTTCGTCTGCCGACCGACTCGCTTCGCCCTAGAGACCGCAGAGCTTCAGCACGAGTACTACACCTGTTGGCAAAATCTGAAGCGAAACTTTCCTCGGAGCTGAAAGCTGGGAGCCAAAGGGATGGAAATTTCAGTGCGAACGGCGGCAGCGTCGTTAAGTGTATTCCTCGACCACATTATCGATTACGCTGGCTTGTTTGCGCCCGCCTCGCTCGATATGACGACCAGCGTTAACAACTACTCGCGTTACCTAATGCATGCACAGCGTTGGGCGCTCGGTCGATTTGTTCTCCCTGTTGCGCGATTAGGCGAGTTCAGAACCGCAAAGCATTTCTCGACGGACGGTTGGCAAATCAGCGGAATTCTTTCCTCCGCCAATATTGAATCGGAATTGGCCTTCGTCAGCGAATTCAATCTTCATGCCTCAGGAGACCGGATTGACATTCTTGAAGTGCGTGTAGGTAGCCTCTACGAAATTGATCAGGTGCGCCAAAACCAGCCACCGGGAACTACTGTCTTCTATGAAGTTCCACTGCCCCGGGCAGATGAGTTCCTGCCCATCTTGCGACACATCGGGGCCTGCGCGAAGTTGCGGACCGGAGGTGTTGTGGCAGAAGCGATTCCCGCCATCGAACATGTGTCCGCGTTCATAGCTCGCTGCGCCGAGTTGGGTCTCCCATTCAAGGCCACCGCTGGTCTTCATCATCCGGTGCGTTGCACTCGCCCGTTGACATACGATCTGAACTCTTCAGAGTCAGCAATGCATGGATTCTTGAACATGTTTACTGCGGCTGCGATCGCATGGGCAGCATCACATAATGGTAGGGCCGTACCTCGTCTCGCGCTGGAAACTTGCTTTGCCGACCGCGACAGGACAAACTGGCATTTTGGTGAGGACGCGCTCACCTGGACCGGTGACGACGAGCCGATCCAGATTGACGTCGAAAGTCTTCGCGTGATGCGCTCGAAGTTTGCACTTAGTTTTGGATCCTGTTCTTTTGAGGAGCCTCTTGTGGAATTGCGTGAGTTCGACCTTCTATGAGTAGTGTGGAACGAAATGAAACTCACGATCCGGAAGCGCGCTCATTCGTGCAATCGGCAAATGTCCCCGGATGCGATTTTCCAATCCAGAACCTGCCCTATGGAGCATTCACAAACGGGCAAAACCTGAGTGCGTGCCTTGCCGTTGCGATTGGGGACCAAGTGTTCAATCTGGGCGCGGCCGCCGAGCGAGGTTTGCTGGATGTAGATGACAGCACATGCGAGGCCTGTAAAGAATCCTGCCTGAACTCACTGATGGGGCTGGGCCCAGCTCGCTGGACAACTTTAAGGCGTTCACTATTCCGTTTGTTGCGTGATGATTCTTCGCGCAAAGAGGAAGTGGCGTCCTGTCTCCAGCCAGAGCAAAACGTGACGATGACCTTGCCCGCAACCATCGGCAACTACACAGATTTCTATGCGTCGATACATCATGCAGCCAATGTCGGGGCCTTGTTTCGTCCTGAGAATCCATTGCTACCAAATTACAAATGGGTGCCTATTGGATATCATGGCCGCGCTTCCAGCATCGTGGTCAGTGGGACTGATGTGCGCCGTCCCTGGGGCCAACTGAAGCCTCCCTCCGCAAACGAGCCCTATTTTGCCCCCGCGTGTCGGCTCGATTATGAAGTGGAAATCGGAGCATTTATCGGAGTTGGAAATGAGATGGGAGAATCCATTCCAATTGCGCAGGCTCAAAATCACATTTTCGGATTATGCCTCGTGAATGATTGGTCTGCGCGTGACATTCAGGCATGGGAGTATCAGCCGCTTGGTCCGTTTCTAGCAAAGAGCTTTGCGACCTCAGTTTCCCCATGGATTGTCACCTCCGAGGCGCTCGCTCCATTTCGAACGCCTGCGTCTTTGCGTCCTCCCGGGGACCCGCAACCATTGCCATATCTCGCAGACGACCACGACCAGCAGTGTGGAGGCTTTGACCTAAGTGCGGAGGTCTACTTGTGCACCGCCGCTATGCGTAAAGCTAAGCTTCCGTCGCACCGCATCAGTCGGGGAAACCTCCGCGACATGTACTGGACTTTTGCGCAAATGCTCACCCACCATACGTCGAACGGTTGCGACCTGAGGCCCGGCGACCTACTCGCCAGCGGTACGGTCTCCGGACCTACCGCGGAATCGCGAGGTTGCCTTCTCGAAATGACGCGAGGCGGAGCGGAGCCGATACAGCTTCCAGATGGGACGCATCGCACTTTTCTCGAAGATGGCGATGAAGTATCGCTCCGAGCTTTTTGCGATGTCTCTGGAGCCGTGCATATCGGATTTGGTGAGTGTCGTGGAACTCTAATCCCCGCGCGTTGAGCGCAAACCTTCTAGGACTTTTCTTAAAGCAATAGATAACAAGAAACTATCGCCCTTACGCATTGAGATGCACAGCTTCCCGTGATAGAACGTTGCTGTGGCTTTGGTGTTTGATGTTTGCCCACGGGAGGCAATTTGAGCGGGTATCGCGAGTGCTTTGAGCAGGCGGTCGCTGCTGCAGTGACAGGAGCAACCGTACTGACGGCGAATACGCGTTCCGCGCGTTCCATTCGAGCAGCAGCCGAACAGCGTGCTCGTCTCTCTCAAAATGCATGGCTCACCCCTGATGTGATCCCCTACGGTGCGTTCATTGAGCGCTTGTATTCAGATGCACTCGTTGCGGGACTTCTAGATTTACAAGCGTTGCAATCCGAACAAGAGCTGCACGTATGGCGTCAAATCATCGAGCGCTCCACCGTCGGACGAGAGATGTTGTTGCCGGAATCCGCAGCCGCACTGGCGGCCAATTCTTTCCGTGTCGCATGCGAATATGACATTCCGCTCGATTCTCCGCAAATGGGTGCCTCTAGCGATACGCGAGCGTTTGCCGGTTGGACCGCAGATTTTCAGCGCCAACTGAGCACGCATGGCTGGACCTGCTCTGCGCTCTTCACTCAGGAACTTGCACCGGTCCTGTCCTTATTACAAATTCCTTCAGATTTGTTCGTGTTTCTTCCGGAGAGCACGCCAGCTCAACAGAGCTTTCTCAACGCTCTTGAAGAAGCTGGCGTCGGAATCACGATATCGCCGGAGTACGACAGTTCGGTCGATGTTTCTGCATTGCGATACGAGTTCGATGGAGTTTCGGATGAGCTACGAGCGGCGGCGCAATGGGCTCGCCAACAGGTGGAGACATCCCCTGGCGCGCGTATCGGAGTCATTCTCTTCGATCTCGACCGCAAGCGGCCTCAGATTGAGAGCACATTTCGCTCAGTGTTTCATCCCGAGCATTTGCTTGGTGTCGAGACTCCCTCGGCCTTCGAGATCGCCTCTCCTCTCGTACTCGCTGACTACCCAGTCGTGCGATGCGCGTTGCAGTTGCTCTCTCTGGCGACGAATTCTATCGATTTCGATCTGTTTCGATCTACGTTGACTTCGCCATACCTTGCACCTAAACCGGAAGCGGTTGCAAAGTTTCTTGCAAGAGTTCAAAAGCATGCTAGTCGTCAGGTGAGCTTCGAGAACCTGATGGACTGGTTGGACGAAACGCATGAGTTGCCGGATCTGCGTAGCGAGTTGGTTGCTCTTCCAAAACACTCAGCGTTTTCTTCCGAACAGGCACCTGCGTACTGGGCCGACATTTCTCGGAGAATCCTGGAAGCATTTGGCTGGCCAAGCGGTGTCACTCTAAGTAGTGCCGAGTACCAGTGCACCAAGAGCTGGCGCGAACTTCTCACATCGATTTCGTCGTTGGAGTTGCTCGATTGGCGAGCGGATTTCCGAGGCTTCTTGGAAAGATTACAGAGCGCCGCTGCAACTCAGTACTTCAAGCCGGAAACGCTAAACGCTCCCGTGCAAATTATGGATGCAACCGAGTCCGAAAGTTCCGTTTTTGATGCACTATGGATAGGTTCCTGCAGTGACGATATGTGGCCGGACTCGCCGAGGTTCTCGCCATTGATCCCCATAGTTCTGCTGAGGGAGGCAGGCGTTGCTTTGGTCGGGACGCAGGAGGCTGAAGCGCGCATCTCGCGTATCACCTCGCGGCTTCTTCAGTCCGCTCCGCAGGTTTCGTTCAGCATGGCTCGTCGCACCGACGATGAACGAGATCAGCGATGGAGTCCGTTCTTTGTAGATTTGCCTGTCACGGATGAAACCATAGAGATCGCGCCACATCTGGCCGAGATGTTCAACCAAGAAAATCTCGAAGTGTTCTCAGATTCCATAGCTCCCGCGTTGCGGTCCGGGGAAGTTGCGCGAGGTGGAACATCTCTTCTTCAAGAGCAGTCCAATTGTCCATTCCGAGCATTTGCGATTCGGAGGCTGTTCGCCAAAGAAGCCCAAGGACCGAACGAAGCACTGGCTCCCACCGATCGTGGCAAGGTAGTGGACCGTGCACTGCAGTTAGTCTGGGAGCAATTGAAAGATAGTGAGGGGCTGCGTCGTCCCGATCTTGCGACAATCGTTGAAAGCGCAGTGGACATGGCGATGCAGAGCGAATTGCCTTCGGGGGATGACCAGTGGACTCTACGTTTCCGCAAACTCGAACGCCAGCGCACGGTCGAAGTGATTGCAGAATGGCTTACGCTTGAGTCCACTCGTAAGCCTTTTCATGTCCTGGACCACCAGCATGAGGTCGAGTTGAGCCTCGGAGGTATGAAAATTGTGGGCCGGCTCGATCGTCTGGATGAAATTGATGATTCGCACCTTGTGATCGACTACAAGACCGGTAGTACCGCTGTAAGCACATGGCAAGTTCCCCGTCCGCGAATGCCTCAACTACCGTTTTATGCTTTGGCCATTCGGCAGCAGAAGTTCAACCTGGCGGGCATATCGTTCGCCACGGTTCGCAAAGGAGAGTCCCAGTTTAGGGGGTACCTGCGTGAGAAGGATGCGCTTCCATGCCCAGACCCGTCGAAACGCTGCTTTGATGGAATGGCATTTGATGAATACGTGGACCGATGGGCCGATGAACTGGAGCGAATCGCTGCATCGTTCGTTCGAGGAGATGCAGCTGTGGATCCGAAAATCGCACCCGGAAAAAGTGGATCATCATGCGAGCACTGCCATCTGACCTCACTATGCCGAATCAGTGAACTCGCAGATGCGGATTCCGACGACACGACGGAGGGAGAGTGTGATGAGTAGTCCGACTACGCGGGCATTACCTGCCGACGCAAGCGTTCGCAGCGCTGTGCTGGATACCTCGCAGTCCTGGATTCTGCAAGCTCCTGCTGGCTCGGGCAAAACTGAATTACTCATGCAGCGCTTTCTCGCCTGCATCGCAACGGTGGAGCAACCGGAATCCGTGCTCGCCATTACGTTCACGCGCAAAGCGGCCGCCGAGATGCGTAATCGCATCCTCTCCGCGTTGCAGCGAGCCTCTCGACTCAGTGAGGACGAGATCTCTGAATGTCCGGCGCACGAACAACAATCGCTCCAGTTGGCGCGCTCCGTGCTTGAGACTTCTGATGTGCTTGGCTGGAATATTCTCGAACACCCCGCTCGGTTGCAGGTTCGGACGCTGGATTCATTCTGCGAATCCGTGGCGCAACGTGCCCCGTTCAAGGGGATGCTTGGAGGCGTGGCCAAGGTCACAGAAGACGCTCAGCCTCTCTACGAACTGGCAGCCCAGAGAGTCATCGATCAGCTTGCAGAACCCGGAACGCGCGGTGATGCGGTTGCGGCGCTGCTTGTTCACTTAGATAACGATGTGCGTGGCGTTCGCAATTTGCTAGCGGCGATGCTTGCCCAACGCGATCAATGGCTTCATTTCCTCGGGCGTTCCGATGCGTTCGATGCTTCACAGCAGCAGGGCCTCAGGACGCGCCTGGAAGCAGCGTTCGTATTTGCGGTGAACGAGGAATTGGCCGAAATACAAAACTGTATCCATCGAGCACTGACCACGCAGCAGCAGACCGACATCCTGAATGCCATGCGCTATTCGGCGGATCAACTCGCGAATGGATCTATCCAACATGAGTCAATCATCGAGTCGATCGCAGCAAATGCAGACGTTGTGTCTATCGAATCCAGTACCGCGTTCTCCCCCGATAGTCTCACGAAATGGCCAGCAGATGATGCTAAACATCTGAAGACGTGGCGCAGAATTTGCGAGTTTTTATTAACCTCAGATCGAAGGAAGCCTACACTACGCAAAACAGTAAATGTTCGCAACGGTTTTCCTTCCGGCTCAAACGCTGAAAAGGCACGCCGAAAACAGTTCATTGAATTGCTTGGGGAGCTTGCTCAGACTCCGAGTAGAGACGAACTGTGCGAAGCGCTGCACGGCCTTCGCCGTTTGCCAGATCCTCATTACACCGAATCGCAGTGGCAGTTCATGCGCGCGGTCCTTGAACTTCTTCCCTTGGCGGCGGCTCACCTTAATCTCGTGTTCTCCGAGCAGGGAACCATTGACTTTGCGGAGTACGCGCAACGTGCGCTGGATGCAATCGGCCAAGAGGGTGATCCAACGGAGCTCGGGCTGCAACTCGGTTACAGAATTCGCCATATCCTCGTCGACGAATTTCAAGATACCAACCGCGTTCAGGTCGACCTGATCTCTCGCCTGCTTGGCACATGGGAGGCGGATGAACAGTGTTCCACCTTTTACGTGGGCGACCCAATGCAGTCGATTTACTCATTCCGTCAAGCCGATGTCGCTATCTATCAGCAGGCGCGCATCGAAGGCATCGGCGGCCACGGACACACGTTTAATCGGCTCAGCCAGAACTTCCGCTCACAGCAGCAACTCGTCGAATGGTTCAACCGTGTGTTCTCGGTGATCCTCCGCGAGGATAGTGATCTAACAAATGCGGTTCAATATGCGCCAGCGGAGCCTTCGCGTGCAGCTTTGCCTGGATCGGCTGTATTGATCAAGGGATTTGCAAACGCAGACCGTGTTGCCGAAGCAAAGCACTTGGCAGAATGTATTCGTCGCGAACTCGAAATTCCAACGCCCACCGAGGGCAAGCCTTCAACGATTGCGGTACTGGTGCGCTCGCGTACTCACCTTCCGGAACTTGTGGACGCTTTACGTTCTGCAGGAATTGATTATCGCGCGGTGAAAACGGACAGGCTCTCGGAGCGTTCACTGGTTCGCGATTTGGAGGCTCTGCGGGTTGCACTGAGTAACCTTGACGACCGTACTGCGTGGCTGTCTGTGCTGCGTGCCCCATGGTGCGGACTTGCTCTTGCGGATTTGCTTGAGCTTTGCCGAGGGGACGAGCATTCCACCGTGCACGAACTCTTGCAGCAGCGAGTTGCGCTGCTCTCCTCGTCCGCAAAGAGCGCACTAGCTCGGTGCCTTCCCGCACTAGAAAACGCTTTGACACAACGTGGCCGGGGATCAGTGCGTGCTTTGATTGAGTCCACCTGGATGCGCCTTGGAGGCCCGGCGTGCCTCGAAGATCGTGAGCAAGGAGTTCGCGACGCGGAAGCATATTTTGCTCTGCTCGATGCGCAATCGTCGGCAGGTATGGTGCGCGATTCCGAGACGTTTACGAAGAAGTTGCATGAGCTGTTTGCGCCCGCAGACACCAGGAGCGGTATTCGAGTAGAGATCATGCCCATCCATCAGGCAAAGGGATTGGAGTGGGACGTGGTCTTTCTGCCTGCCCTGGAGCGTTGCTCGCGACAGGACGACAAGAGGCTTCTGTATTGGCGACAACGGCGCAGCGCCGGTCAGGAATTCCTTTTGCTCGGACCGATGGAGGCATCTGGGAAAAAGGGTAGTAATGCGGCCACGATTGAGGGATATCTCCGCGACCTTGCCAGCGACTGTTCGCAGGAGGAACTGAAGCGGCTCTTCTATGTTGCTGCGACACGTGCGAGGAAGCGGCTGTATCTTTCGGCAGCGGTGCCAGATAACCAGCAGCCTAAGGCAAACTCGATCCTGCGTCTTCTCTGGGATGTGCCGGGAATGCCGCAGGAGTTTGCCCGCGCAAAGGAAGCCGAAGCAAATACGCAGGTACAGGTGAAGGCAGTGCCAGAGCTACTTCTACGGCGTCTCCCTCCAACTTACGCCTCTCCGCAAATACCTATGACGTTGCAGTGGACTCCATCCCGAGCAAACGCCACCGATGAGGAACATCGCTTCGAGTGGGTTGGCGATCTTCTGCCTCGTGTCGGGGTGGTAGCACATAGCTTTCTGCAACACATTGCTGTCGAGGGGGTGCAAAATTGGGATGCTGAGCGAGTTCATGCCGCGAGGCCTTCCATCTCAGCGGCGCTCTCGCGTGCTGGTGTAGCGCGCGATGAGTTGGAGCAGGGAATTGCTCGCGTCTCTGATGCGTTGAGCAAGACGCTCAATGATGAACGTGGGCATTGGTTGTTATCTGCGCACTCAGAAAGTCGTTGCGAGCTCGCCGTATCGGCTGAAATTGACGGGCGACTTGAGCACGTGCGGGTAGACCGAACTTTTATCGAAGACGGCATACGCTGGCTGGTTGATTACAAAATTACCGAGCAACTTGGAGGAGATCGAAATCGCTTCGTCCGAATGCAGGTTGATAAGTATCGGCCGGACATGCAGCGTTACGTCCGAGTATTGCAGGCGTTCGATCCGCGTCCAATGTGTTGCGCACTCTATCTCCCTCTATTGGGCGAGTTCTGTGCTGTCGAACTTGATCCTCGTGATGAAGGATGATTCGATTTGTATCCTCAGAACAGAGAATACGTGCAAAGGTTTAGACTCTTCTCAGTCGCATGACTCAGATTCGATTCATCGCTCTTCTACTTCTAGCCAGTTTCTGGTTTGGCACACACTCGTCTGCGTTTGCCACAGCAAGGGACATCGTCCCTGCCATTCGTCCAAGTAATAATGCGCTGGCCGCTCGGGGATTTAACGAGCTATACAACATGGATTACGATCCCGCAATCCGTGATCTATCTAAGTTGCAAAGCCAATATCCCGACGATCCTTTTACTTCGAACTACCTTCTCGCCGCTGAGATGTTCAAAGAACTCAACCGCATTGGGGCTCTTGATACGGAGACTTATTCGAGCGAAGGCTTTCTCACCAGCAAAGCCCGTCGATCTTTGGATATGGCAGCGCAAAAGAGAATCTTCGACCTAATCTCGCGCGTGGAATCGCTTTGCAACTCACGTCTACAGAAGAATCCGAACGATACTGATGCGCTTTACGCACGTGGAGTGGCGCGTGGCTTCCGTTCCACGTACATGGGGATGGCGCAGAAATCGTGGATGTCGGCAATCCGTTCTGCGCTCGCGTCTCGTCGTGACCACGAGCGCGTGCTGGAACTAGATCCAGGCTATGTCGATGCGAAGATGACGGTTGGAATCCATAACTACATCGTTGGGTCGCTCAATTGGGCGGGGCGCGCGGCTGTAGCGTTAGTGGGCGTGACAGGTAATCGGCAAAAGGGTCTGGACTATCTTCGAGAGGTGAGCCGCTCCCACGGAACTTCGAGCAATGACGCGGCTCTCGCGCTCAGCCTATTTCTACGTCGCGAGCAGCGATATTCAGAGGCTCTGGAACTCGTTGGCAGGGTCTCTCGTGAGTATCCTCGAAACTTCCTTCTTGTAATGGAGTACGCTCACCTGCTCAATGCTTCCGGAAATGCCCGTGACGCAATCGCGCAATATCGTCTGGCCCTTCAGAAGGGGCGAGAAGGGAAGTATTCGACGTTTCAGCCGGAATTAGCATCATGGGGATTAGGAGTTGCGCTTCGCGGTCAGCATGAGTTCGTAGCGGCAGCGAGTGCCTTCGACCTTGTTGGCACGGGTAACGGGGTCGATCCTGTGCTGATCGATAGGGCCAACGTTTCTGCCGGAGAGATGTATGACACCCTAAGACAACGAGATTTGGCTGTGGCACGTTATCGCAAAGTGATTGAAGCGGGACGCGAGGGGGAATATCTGTCAGCAGCTCATAAGCACCTCCGGCACCCGTACCAGTTCACTGAACAGCCTACATCAGCGCGATGACTTCAAGCGTTCTTCGAGCACTGTGTCTTCCATCCTTGCCGCTTTGGAATCTGCAATGATCCGTGTAGGCTAGAGGTTGGAGACTATGTAAGACCGTATGTTCCTGCCACCGGAAGCTGCCCGCATTCATACTTTCTTTGCCTCGATGACTGAGTTTTCATTCATCGCATTCTGCTCGATTTTTTTCCTGGTCGATCCGTTTGCTGCCGTCCCGCCCTTTCTTGCAATGACGAGTCATGCAGACTCTGCCGCGCGCCGACGCATGGCGGCCCGTGCTTCCTGGACATGCTTTATTGTCCTCAGCTTATTCGCCCTTTCCGGATCATTCATTTTTAAGCTGTTTGGAATCACGTTGGCCGCGTTTGAAATCGCTGGCGGACTCATTCTATTGCTCATCGGTCTCGATATGTTGCAGGCCCGCCGCTCCACGCAGGAAGGCACAAGCGAAACAGAAGAGGGCGCACATAAAGAGGACATTGGTATCACCCCCCTCGGAATTCCGCTGCTTGCTGGACCAGGCGCGATTTCGACCGTCATGGTGCTAATGGGTGCATCCCCAACTTGGCAGCACGCGATACCGATCTTCGTGGCCATCGCGGTCACAGCCGCTGCTAGTTTCGTTATTCTTGCCTCGGCAGACCGAGTGCGTAGACGGATGGGAGATACGGGAATCCGCATTATGATGCGGATCATGGGGCTCATGCTGACGGCGATTGCCGTTCAATTCGTAATCAACGGGCTGGCCCGGATGAACATAATTAATATTTCGCCACAGTGATTCGTGGAGGAGCAAAGAAAAGGGGCATGGCTTGAGCCGTGCCCCTTTGTCTATTGGTTACTGCAAGACTTAGAACCGAACGCTAATTTCCTTGTCCTGTTCCAAGTGAATCCCTTCGACAAATCGGACCTTGCGCGAAGCCATCTTCATGACTACTGACGATGTGCGAACACCTTCTGCAAAGAAGCGAACGCCCTGCATCAGCGGGCCGTCCGTAACGCCGGTGGCGGCAAAAATGATGTTTTGTCCAGGGGCGAGTTCTTCAGCAGTATAGGTTTTGTGAACATCGCTGATCCCATACTCGGTCATGCGTTCGCGCTGTTCGTCTGTGTAGCCGGTGAGCCTGCCCACCATGTAGCCATTCAAGCAACGCATTGCGGCAGCGGTAATAACGCCTTCCGGCGCACCGCCGGTTCCCATCACTGCGTGAACACCTGTACCGCGAACTGCCGCTGCGATTCCCGGCGCCAGATCGCCGTCACCGACCAGTTTGATTCTCGCTCCCGCCCGGCGAATCTCGTTGATCAGGGTCTCATGCCGCGGACGATCCAATACGATGATCACCAGATCCTCAACGTCGCGATGCAGCGCTTTCGCAATCATTTTCAGATTCACTGCGGTTGGAGCATCTAGGTCCACCGAACCCTTACAAGCAGGACCAACTACAATCTTTTCCATGTAGCAATCTGGAGCGTGGAGAAGTCCGCCGTGTTCGCTTGCTGCCAATACACAGATCGATCCAGGTGCGCCAGTCGCAGTGAGGTTCGTTCCCTCAAGCGGATCAACGGCAATATCTACTTCCGGATAAACGATCCCGTCTTTTGCCGCGCGACCAACCTTCTCCCCGATATATAACATTGGGGCTTCGTCACGCTCGCCTTCGCCAATCACGATTGTCCCACGCATCGGAACAGTGTCCATTACGCGTCGCATAGTTTCGGTAGCGACTTGGTCGGCCTTTTTGCGGTCTCCAGTTCCCATCTGCCGTGCAGAGGCAATCGCTGCAGCCTCTACCACTCGCAATAGTTCCAATGCGAGGTCCGATTCAAGGTTCGTTTGGATATTGTCTTCCAGATGCACTGCTTTACTTTGAAGCTGTGTCGCCATAGTTGCTCCTGATTTCTTCCGGCCGCGGCTTCTATTTCGTACCTGCATTTGGCCTTGTGCCGTTTTTGAACTTCGTCCCGGAAACATCAGCCCCGTTCTTGGCAAGCTGATTCTGCAGCTTATTCAGAATGCGTCAATGCCTGTTATGGCTGCCCCTAAAATCAAAGTATGTACGTCGTGCGTTCCTTCGTACGTTTTCACCGACTCCAGGTTTGCCATGTGACGGAAGACCGGATACTCATCCGCAATTCCATTTGCCCCCAGAATGTCGCGTGCCATGCGGGCACACTCCAGAGCCATCCATACGTTATTTCGCTTCGCCATCGATATATGTGAGTGCTGTACTTTCTCCTGGTCCTTCAACCGGCCCACTTGAAGAGCTAACAGCTGAGCCTTGCTGATTTCGGTGATCATCCAGACCAGCTTTTCCTGAACGAGTTGATGAGATGCAATGGGCTGGTCTCGAAACTGCTTGCGAAATTTTGAATACTGGAGAGCCGTGTCGTAGCAGGCCATCGCCGCGCCGATCACTCCCCAGGCTATGCCAAAGCGAGCCTGATTCAGACACATCAATGCCGACTTCAGGCCCGACGATTTTGGCAGGAGATTCTCTTTCGGAATATGAACGTCCTGCAGCGATAACGACGAAGTTACCGAGGCGCGCAGCGACCATTTTCCGTGTACATCCTTTGCGACGAACCCAGGGCGGTCAGTTTCAACGAGGAATCCGCGAACCTTGCCGCCGTGCTCCTCGCTCTTTGCCCAGATCAGGGCAACGTCGGCTATAGAGCCTGAAGTGATCCACATTTTTTCGCCGCTGAGTTTGTACCCGTCGGCGTCAGGCACAGCCCGCGTGCGCATCGCGTCGGGGTTTGAACCCGCATCGGGCTCAGTCAATCCAAAGCAGCCCAGTTTCTCGCCTTTCGCCATCGAAGGAAGCCAGCGTTGCTTTTGCTCCTCGCTGCCGAAGGCATAAATCGGGTACATCACCAAGCTGCTCTGCACGCTGGCAAATGAACGCAGTCCGCTATCTCCTCGCTCCATCTCTTGCATGACGAGGCCATACTCCACGCTGTTCATTCCAGCGCAGCCGTAACCATGAAGTGTTGGACCAAAGAATCCGAGCCGACCCATTGGTGCAATGAGTTCACGCGGAAATCGGCTCTGGCGATTGCATTCTTCTATTATGGGAATGAGATTGTCTTCTACAAACAGGCGAGCGGTATCGCGTACTAAGCGCTCGTCTTCCGTGAGTAGAGAATCGAATTCGAGGAAATCAACACCACGGAACTTGAGAGCCATAGAAGCGCCGACAAAACTGTCGCGGACCCGTTGCCGGGTCCGTGCGAACGATTGACAGTATCAAAGCTACATTCCATTGGTCAATGATTCTTTGCTGAACTGCTCCATTCCGACAGCGATCGGTATTAAGGTCAAACATCTACCACTTGTTCCGCTTTCGCAATTCTGTGATGTGAGCGAGGTGATGTGCACCATGCCAAGCGTAGAGTCCAAGCATTGTGTCCAGCGACATCACACCGGATTCTGGATGCGTGAGATTTCGATTCCAGTCCTCACTCTTCAAGCTGCGCAACAGAACGACCCAACGGGCATGAAGGTTTTCTACAAGCGCGAGGCTCACATCGATTGGAGTAACTCGGCTGTCGGCCAGTTCGGCCCAGGCTGCTTCCCGATAAGGCTTGATAGTGGGATTGTCTTCGGTTAGCGCCAGTTTGTAGCGTACATAGGCGTTGATGTGGCTATCCGCCAAGTGGTGAGTCACTTGGCGTACCGTCCATCCGCCTTCACGGTACGGCGTGTCCAGTTGCTTTCCGTTCAATCCCGTCAGCGCATGTTTCAATTGCTCGGGAACCTCGGCAATCGTGTCGATCAGCTTCTTGCGTTCTTCGGGAGTGTTCGCACCTTTGCTGCGATCAAACTTCCCAATAGGGAAACGTAGATCTTCCATATCGCTCCTCCTCACAATCCAGATAACAAGCACCGATACTCGAATTGTAAGTCCTATTTCACCCGCGGCGAAGCGCGTTCAGTCGGTAGACGGCCTCAGAGATGAAGTTTGCGGTGCTTAAGTAGCGGATGAGTAAGAAAGGGAGCAACTGGTGTTATACAATCAGAGAGCTACCCGGCGGTGCGACCTTTAGTTTGTTTATGGTGCTGAAGTTGCGTACCTCCTGCCGCCGTGGGTTCCGGTGCAAGCGAAAGCTTCCTGGGTGGTTTTCGGGCAGAAGCCCGCCGAGTCTTCTCGCGCGGTGTCCCATGTCCTGCCAGAGCAATTCCGCCGAGCTTCGCGCCGGCCGTATAGGAGTTTTAACGTGGCTAAGATTGCAAAGACTGGTGACCGCAAGAAGGTAATGGATACATCCAAGAGCACCAACTGTCCGAAGTGTGCCAAGCCCACTCGGATCGTCAAGCGTGTTAAGGATCGTGAACGCAACATCCCGGGCGGAGTTTTTATCTCGTGCTCGGCTTGCGAATTCTACGAAAAGCTGTAACGTAGCCAAAGAGATTTGAAACGCGCCTCTTCGCGGAGGCGCGTTTCTTGTTATGACCAACCTTCGCGCTCAACTCACTTTGGGATTTTCGTAATCGACTTCCGTTGTACCCTGCTCGTGAATTGCGCCCGGAATCACGGGTACGATGGAACGACTCTGTCCTGTGATAAGCCTCGCTCCCCGCTGAAAAGTAACGTAGGCCCAGAACCATTCCCAGATAACTTGAACGCGGCTGCGGAAACCTATGAGAAACAACAGGTGAACGAACAGCCATGTGAGCCACGCTGTAAAGCCGGACATCTTGAAGCCCCTTACATCCGCGATTGCCGAAGACTTTCCAATCGTGGCGAGACTACCCTTATCTCGGTAATGAAAAGCTTTTCGCACATCACCTCGGAGGTCATCAAGGATGCAGCGAGCAGCGAACTGGCCCATTTGAATTGCGCCGGGTGCGACTCCTGGGACAGGCTTCCCATTTTCTTGAAGAATAAATGCTAGGTCGCCAAGGACGAAGACTTCGGGATGCCCGTCAATGGTGAGATCTGGCTGTACCTTTACGCGCCCAGCGCGGTCAGTCTCTGCTCCTAGCAACTTACCAAGAGGAGATGCTGATACTCCTGCAGCCCATAGAACAACAGATGCGGCGAGCGATTGATCCCCAAGATATACGCGAGATTCATCGATTCCGGTCACGGCAGTGCCCGACATTACCTCGACTCCAAGTTTGTTCAACTGGCGCACGGCAGAAGCAGAAAGATCTTCGGGGAATGACGGAAGTATTCTTGGCCCTGCTTCGATGAGAACCACTCGGGTGCTTCGTGGATCGATAGAGCGAAAATCCGATGCAAGCACGTTCTGTGCAATTTCCGCGAGTGCCCCGGCCAGTTCCACTCCGGTTGGACCGCCTCCGACAACTATGAAGTTGATCGGCTCTGGATCGTGATTCAGGCGAGCACGGCGTTCTGCGATTTCGAACGCCAGCAACATTCGGCGACGTATTTCAGTAGCATCCTCGACAGTCTTCAGTCCCGGAGCGTAGGTGGCCCACTCAGGATGGCCGAAATACGCATGGGTCGCACCGGCCGCGACGATCAGGTAGTCGTAGGAGAGCTCGTCGTCATCGAGTTGGATTTTGCGATTTTCCAAATCAAAGCCGGTAGCCCTGGCTAACAACACAGAAACTCTCTCGTCATCTTTAAAGATGTGGCGGATCGGGTATGCAATTTCGCCAGGGGAGAGCGCTGCTGTCGCGACTTGGTATAGCAAGGGTTGAAAGGTGTGGTGATTGCGACGGTCCACCAGAGTAACTCGCACGTTTTCTTTGGATAGAGAAAGCGCGGCATAGAGTCCCGCAAAACCCGCGCCGATTATTACGACGTGAGGAATGGTTCTCGTGGTCTGCATGATCCGATGAATACCTGCGTGGGCAGATGCCTACTTAAGTAGATGAGGTTCTTAGTGTTCGAGGACTCGAATAAAAGTTCCTAGGTCTTATAACGAAGTTTTATCCCAGGCAAAAAAGAACTATACCACTGCCATATTTTAGTTCTGACTTAATAAAATTAATAGAAGCGAAGTTTACTGACTGGTAAATAGTTGAGGGAATTTGAAGAGTAGTCACCACTTTGTAAACACGTTTATCTGCAGCGTTCACAAAGTGGTCAATGGCCCAACTGCGGCACTATTTCTCTCGCGAAACTACGAACTGAGGTAGCCAGAGAAGGGCTCGCTTGAAGTCGTTTTCTGGAAAGTTCTCGAGTTGCGTGACGGCATGCTCCGCGAACTGAGCCGCCTCTTGGTTTGCGGCAGCGATGGATTCATAGCGGTTCAGAATGGTAAGGATATCCTGATGTGTGACGCCATTGAATGCGCGTTGTTCCAGGACCGTCTGAATCTGAGCTCGTTCCACCGGCGTGCAGCGCTCTAGGGCGTGGATCACGGCAAGGGTGGCTTTGCCCTCACGCAGGTCACTGGCCACGGGTTTGCCGAGAACCGCTTCGGAGGCCGTGAGGTCGAGGACGTCATCAGTAATCTGGAAGGCCATTCCGACAGCGCGGCCGTATTCGCTCAGGAGGAGTTGCTGCTCTTGGTTTGCACCGGCGAGAACTCCGCCGAGCTGCATACAGACGGCAAAGAGGCAAGCCGTCTTTCGGTAGATTAGGTCGAGATGACTCTCGCGGGAAATCAGCGAACCTAGCTTTTCGATCTGGAGCAGCTCACCTTCAACCATCCGCTTGGTGAGGTCCGTCAGGAGATCAAGAACGACGAGGTTGCGCTCTTCGAGCGAAATCTGAAATGCCTGCATGTAGAGCCAATCGCCAGCAAGAACGCACTTCGGATTTCCCCAGATGGTATTCGGCGAGGGGCGACCACGGCGGATTTCAGCTTCGTCGATGATGTCATCGTGAACGAGAGTGGCTGTATGGATGATTTCGACGACAGCTCCGAGGCGGACAGCTCCGCCTCCCTTGTAGTCGAGCAACTTTGCTGCAAGCAGGAGCAATGCCGGACGGAGTCGCTTTCCTCCGCCTTGACGAAGATATTCGCCGATCTCGGTGATGGCCTGTACGTTTGAAACACTGTAGCCACCGAATTCGCGCTCGATGGCGGCCAAGTCTTCCCGGAGAAGGTCAAACATCTCTTTGCCCGTAGCTGCTGCCAAACTGTTCAAGATGAACCCTTACGCAGTTCTATTTGGATTCCGCCCAAAGCTTAAGGTTTCGGGTCGGTTCCGGCTTATACGGCCGATTTTGAGTGCCGATCAATTAATTGTTGCGATAGTTCGTAAACTGCATATCGATACCGAAATCGGTCTGGCGTAGCAGGGCGATGATGTCCTGAAGGCTGTCACGGTCTTTGCCCGTGACACGAACAACGTCTCCATTGATGGAGGCTTGCACCTTCTTCTTGGAGTCCTTGATCGTTTTGACGATCTCACGTGCCTTCTCGATCGCGATTCCTTGCTGGAGCTTTACCTTTTGGCGGACGGTTGAGCTGGCGGCGGACTCGATTTTGCCGAAATCCAAGGACTTAAGCGAGACATTCCGCTTAACGAGCTTGGACTGCAACACGTCGATGACGGCCTTGAGCTTGTATTCGTCGGCGGATGTGAGGACGATCTCATCCTTGCCGTCGAACTCGATGTCTGAGTGCGAACCCTTCAGGTCGTAACGCTGATGGATTTCCTTGAGTGCCTGCTGGATAGCGTTGGTTACTTCCGGCAGGTCCACGTTGCTGACTATGTCGAATGAGTTTTCAGCGGCCATGAGTTTCTAGTGTATGACAAAGTTGCCAATATCGCATCCGTTGAATGTGGGAACTTTGGGGGCGGCATGAATTGTTGCAGGGCAAACGGCGAGTAAACGAAGCGGCTAGTCGAGCCGATCAGGTCCCCACGGTGCCTTTATAGGAGCCAGTTGAAATGAATATTCTAGACCTCCTGAGTCACGCATCGGCGCATCTAGGATTTGGGTTCCAGAGTCGCATCTTGCAGATCTTCTGCGGCTCTGCCCAGGAGGTTGAACTTCATGAAACATCGTTTCGGCAATATATTGCGTTCCCTTTGCTGTGTCGGGAGCTTCGCCCTACTAGGAATTTCAACGAGTGCATCCCAGCCAGTTCCTGTTCCGCACACTACCTACATTCCAGTGGCCAGCAACTCTTATCCTTTTGGCGCAGCCAATCACCTCAATGTTCCTGAAGACCTCAATAAAGTTGGCTATGTTGAGGACGAGTATCTCGTCAGCGGATTGGCGAATGTCTATAACTGGACGGCTCCGGGCACAGCCACTGTGCGCACGGCGGATGCTCCGTATGCGACAAGAATGCTGATTCGAAGGCCAATCGACAGTCGGCGCTCCAGCGGCAAAGTGATTGTTGAAATTCTGAATGCTTCGAATCTTGTGGACCTTGAGATTGGGTGGGCCTTGTCAAAGCAGCAGATTGTTCACGATGGGGACATTTGGGTTGGGTTTACGAGTAAGCCGGTGACGGCGGCGGCGCTGAAGAGGTTCAATCCAACGCGATATGCGGCACTAAATTGGTCTAACCCGCTGCCGCTGACCGACCCGCAGAATTGCACTCAGCTTGTCTCTGTTATCACGGGAGATAGTTCGCGCACGACTGAGAATGGCTTGCTCTGGGATATTTTCAGCCAGATTGCGGCTCTGGTGAGAAGTGAGTCTCATGAGAATCCGCTGCACAACTACGATGTTGATCGCGTGTATGGGTATGGGTATTCGCAATCGGGCTTTGACCTGCAGACCTACATTGATGCGGTTTTTCCGCTGGCAAAGCTGGCGAACGGAAAGCCGGTCTTCGATGGGTTTCTGGATGTAGCGGGGTTCAATACTCCGGCTCCGATCAATCAATGTTCGGAGCCGCCGTCCGGTGCGGGGCCGGGGCAGATTAAAGATGCGGGAGTGCCAGTGATTCGCATGGCCACCAATAGCGAAGAGGTGTTGGCCAGCGTACAGGCAGGGCGCAGGGCAGACAGCAATGCTTATCCTGATCAGTTCAGGGAATATGAGCTGGCGAGTGCTCCGCATGCTACGCCGAACGAACTTGATTTTGGGCCAGCGTTCGCGGATATTCTCGCTGCGGGTGCTCCGATGCCTCCTGTGACTTGCGGCTTTGGTCCGAGAAGTCCATTGCCAACGGGCATTTTCCAAGATGCTGCATTGCGGAATCTTGATCTATGGGTGAGAAGGAACGTGCCGCCGCCTCCGGGGAAGCTGCTGGACTTTGTGAATGGCGTGCAGGTTCTGGATACATATGGGAATGCTGTCGGGGGCGTGCGTTCTTCTTATGTCGATGTTCCGACGGCGCACTGGTTTGTGGGTAGTGCTGGAGCGGGGCTTTGTTTCCTGCTCGGGTATGTGCATCCGTTTGATGAAGCGGAGATGAAGCCGCTATACCCAGACCATGGGGTTTACGCGGGGAAGGTAATTGCAGACATCTTCAAATTGGTGGTGGAGCGGTATATCACGTTGGAAGATGGGCTGGAGATTATCAATCATGCAAGGCAATCGGGGGTTCCGGATACGGCGGACATTCCATCCGATCTGCCTGACAATCTGTATCTGATTGATGATTGGAAGTAATTTCGCCAACGATGGCGGGCTGGAGGGAACTCCGTGTCCGCCATCGTTATCTTTATGAAGTCTCCGAAATGTTAAAGAAACGGTTGAAGTTTTGGAGCGCACGCTCTCCTGCTGCTTCCGGAGTGATGTTCCGTAACTGGGCGAAGTGGCGCGTAGTTTCAATGACGAAGGCAGGTTCGTTGCGCTTGCCCCGGTAGGGAGTTGGAGCGAGGTAGGGGCAATCGGTTTCAAGGAAGAAGCGGTCAAGAGGTACCATCGCCGCCGCGTCCCGGATGTTCTGGGCTTTGGGGTAGCTGATGTTTCCGGCAAAGGAAAGGATGAAGCCTAGATCAAGTGAAGCTTGGGCCTGAGTCAGATTCCCGGTGAAACAATGCATGACTCCGCCTAATCCTGTTGAAGCCCACTGATCGTGGAGGATGGCTAGGAGGTCTTCCCAGGCGTTGTCGCTGTTTTGGCTGGGGCGGCAGTGGATTAGGATTGGGAGCTTCGCCTCGGCAGCCACCTCTAGTTGCTGCCGGAAAGCGGCTTGCTGCACGTCTCGCGGGGAATAGTCGTAGTGGTAGTCTAGGCCGATTTCACCGATGGCGATGAGGCGCGGGTGTTTCGCCAGTTGCCGCAAGGTGTCCAAGTGCGCTGGGGTGAGAAGGCGTGCTTCGTGAGGGTGGGCTCCGGCGGAAGCGTAAATCCATGGGTACTGTTCGGCAAAGGGAATGGCGCAGGCCAGGTCGTCTGGGCCGTCTCCGTTGCCGATGGCGAGGAGTGCACGGATGCCTGCATCGTAGGCGCGCTGGATGGTTTCGCTGCGATCCTGCGTGAACTGGGTTCCATCGAGATGAGCGTGGGAGTCTAGGAACATTGTAAGAATCACATCACAGGGTGTTGGGGAAAAGCAAGGGCTGAGGGGGATTACACACCGTTCAGAAGGATTAGTTAGGCGACTCAGTTGGATCCGCTGTGATGCCGATTTTGGTACAGAGTTCGGCGCCCCAGTGTTCGGCAAGGTCGGTCCAATGGGGATTCAAGGATTCAATTAGAGTGATTCGCTTTTTGCGTGTCCAGGACTTGATTTGTTTCTCTCTTGCGATTGCACGGATGGGGGAGGCCCATTCTTCGAACCAGGCTAGACGGGTGCAGTGGTACCTTGCTGTGAAGCTGCCCGGGTTCAAGTGGTACTTATGCTCGAAGACTCGGCGGTCTAGGCTGTTGGTTACTCCTGTGTAGAGGGTTCCGGTTTTGCTACACATGATGTAGACCCAGAAGCTCTTCTGCATGAAGGGAATGAGAGCACATGTGGAAGGCGAGAATCAAGGTCAAGAGCGTGGTTGTCGGTTGAATTGCCTTTGGGCGGCGCGGAAGGCCGGAAGGGTACGGGGATTCCTCACGTTGTTCGGAATGACTGCTCAAAAACAAAGGCAAAAACAAAGAGCAAAGAAAAGCAAAAATCAGAATCAGAATCAGAATCAGGAGCAGGAGCAGGAGCAAGAGTAAAAGCAAAAAGCACAAGCAAAGCAGAAGCCCCACTCTGGTCACCAAGGGTGCGATGAGAGTGGGGCTGTGGAATTGCGGTGTGACAGGCTTCGTTACTTGAGGCGTGAACCGTTGGGGACTTCTTCGAGGAAGCTGGCTAGAGCGGGGTGGCCCTCTTCTCCAAAGGAGGCAGCTACGATCATGCCTTGCGATTCGATGCCACGGAGTTTGCGAGGGGCGAGGTTGGCGACGATCACAACCTTGCGACCTACCAGAGTTTCGGGCAGGTATGCCTTGGCGATTCCGGCGACGATTTGACGGACTTCTGTTCCTATATCAACAGTGAGGCGGAGAAGCTTGTCAGCCTTTTCTACTTTTTCGGCGGTGAGTACGGTTCCGACACGGAGTTCAACTTTAAGGAAATCGTCGATGGTGATGAAGGGCGAGACTGCTGGTGCCGCGATTGGAGCAGCCGGCGCGGTGGTTGGCACTGCGATATCTGGTGCTGCCGTGGCGGTAGCTGGAGCAGGTGCTGGGGAGGTCGTGACAGATCCGTTTGTATGGGCTTCGTTGGCGACAGCTTCGGCTGCGCTCTTACGGTCTTCTTCCATCTGTTGCATCCTTTCAATCGCGCTCTTATCGGCGCGTGGGAAAACGGCTTCAATCTTGCCGAGGCGATTGCCTACGTTCAACTGTCCCCATCGCAAAGTGTTGAGATCTGTCTTCGATATATCGGTAAGTCCGAGCATGCCGAAAATCTTTGCGGTCGATTCGGGGATGATGGGGTGGGCAAGCGCGGTGATAATGCGCAGGGCTTCGGCAGAGGTGTAGAGAATTGTCGCGAGACGGGCGCGGGAATCGTGGTCGTCTTTCTCGGCGACGGCCCAGGGCTGCGTTTCGACGATGTATTTGTCGACGGCGCTGAGCAGGGTCCAGAGGCATTCGAGAGCGCGAGAGAACTGATAGGCCTCGAAAAGGCGGTTGTACTCGACGATTGTTTCGGCGGCGAGTTTGGTAATTGCAGCCTCGGCGGGAGTATGAGCGAGGGTGGCACTGGGGTAGGGAACTTCTCCGTTAAAGTAGCGCTGGATCATCGACAGAGTACGGCTGGCTAGGTTGCCGAGTCCGTTAGCGAGATCGCTGTTATAGCGCTGCACGAGAGCGTCAAAGGAGAACGATCCATCTTGTCCAAAGACGATTTCTCGGAAGAGGAAGTAGCGCAGTGCGTCGGCTCCGAGGACTCCGAGGATGGTTTCGCTGCGCACGATGTTGCCGCGCGATTTTGACATCTTGCTCTCCTCAAAGAGGAGCCATCCGTGAGCGACGATTTGCTTTGGTAACGGTAGAGCGGCAGCAAGCAGGAACGCTGGCCAATAGACGCAGTGGAAGCGCACGATCTCTTTGCCAATCATGTGCACGTCGGCTGGCCAGTAATGCTGGTAGCGCTCTTGATCGTCAGCGTTAGGCGATCCGAATCCGACGGCTGTGGCGTAGTTGCAGAGGGCGTCGAGCCAGACATAGATGACGTGTGCAGGATCTTCAGGAACCGGAATGCCCCAAGTGAACGTTGTCCGGGAGATGGAGAGATCGCGCAGTCCACCTTTTACGAAGGCGATGACTTCGTTGCGACGAGTTTCGGGGTAGATGAGGCTGGGGTTCTCTTCGTAAAGCTTCAGGAGCGGCTCTGCCATGGCCGAAAGCTTGAAGAAGTAATTCTCCTCCTGCACGGTTTCGGTGATGCGTCCGCAGACGGGGCATGGAGTTCCGGGGGTATTGTCGTCGGCGTAGAGCTCGTCGGAAACGCAATACTGGCCGGTGTAGGAACCCTTGTAGATGTATCCGCGATCCTTGAGCAGGGTGAACATGGCCTGCACGCCGCGCTTGTGTTCGGGGCTGGTGGTGCGGATGAACTTGTCGTAGGTAATGCCCATGCGATCCCACAGATAGCGGAACTCGCCGCTGACCTCGTCCGCAAACTGCTGCGGGGTTTTGCCGGAGGCGGCTGCGGAGCGCTCGATCTTCTGGCCGTGCTCGTCGGTGCCGGTGAGGAAGAACGTGTCATTGCCCAACATGCGCTGGCGGCGGGCGACGGCGTCACAGACAACGGTGGTATATGTGTGGCCGATGTGGGGGCGCGCGTTTACGTAATAGATCGGCGTAGTGATGTAGAACTTCTTGCGTTGCTCGCTCATACGAATCTCTCGATCAGGACTGAAAACTTTTAGAGGCATCGCCGGGGGTGGAGCTGGCAGCGCTGGTGGCTGCCTTAACACCGGGGGATGCGAGATAGAGGCGCAGGGCTTCCTGCAGAATGGATTTGAGGGGCACTCCGGTGGATTCAGCGATTCTGCGACAATCCTCGAACTCAGGTGCGCAGTTTACGACTTCGCCTTGTAACCGGCCGAGTTTAACTCGGATTGGCCCCCAAGGAGATTCGACTGTGACATGTTCACGGTCAAGGATACGACGCTGCTCCTGGCGCATGCGGACGCCGAGAGTCGTAGTCTCGGTGAGCAGAATGCGGGCCATGGCCTCGGACTGTTCAGGCGAGGCGAGGACGGTGAACACGATGCCGGGACGTCCCTTTTTCATTTGCACAGGGATTCCGAAGGCATCGAGCGCTCCAGCGGAGAGCAGCTTTTGCTGCACGTAAGAAAAAAGCTGGGGGTTCATGTCATCGAGGTTGGCTTCGAGGACAGTGATGGTATCTGCCGCCGAAAAATCTTTCCCTGGCTCGGTCGGTGAGGCTGGCGCGAATCTAGGCTGTGTTGTTTCGTTGCCGATCGCGGTGGAGTCTCCGAGGAGAAGGCGGACGACGTTGGCTGTGCCGGGGAACTCACGGGCTCCGGCACCGTATCCGGTGGCTGAAATGCTCATGGAAGGAAGCGGCTGATAACGGACGTTGAGGGCTCGCAGGATAGCGGCTCCGGTCGGGGTGAGCAACTCCTTCTGGATGGCGGAGGAGAAAATCGGTGCTCCGCGAAGCAGTTCGACAGTGGCCGGGGCGGGGACGGGAAGAACTCCGTGAGCGCACTTGACGGTGCCGCTGCCGACGTTGAGGGCGGAGCAATACCAGGCATCGACGGCGAGAGCTTCGATGGCTACGGCGGAGCAGACGATATCGACTATCGCGTCCTCGGAGCCGACCTCGTGGAAATGGATTGTCTCAGCATCGCAATTGTGGATCTTGGCCTCGGCTTGGGCTAGAAGCTCGAAGGCTTTCAGGGCAAATGCTTGAGCAGTAACACTGATCGGGGCGCGGGCGATGATTTCGCGGATCTCTTTCAGTCCGCGATGGACGTGCGGCGCTTCCGCGTGGGCGTGTTCTGGCTCGTGATTATGCGCTTCTTCATGAGCATGTGGGTGCTCATGGTCGTGCGGATGTGGACGCTCGGGGGCGTGACCGTGTTCTTGCGGATGTGCGTGGTCGGCGTGAGCAAGGTCGAGTGGATGGTCGGGGTGGCCGGCGATGAGGACATCGACTTTGGTTGCGGCAATTCCGGAACGCTCGACACGACGGGCGACTAGCTCGGTGTTGAGGCCGAGGGTGGCAGCGACGGTTTGTAGTTTCTCCAAGGGGACACCGGCGTCTACTGCTGCGCCGAGAAACATGTCGCCACTGATTCCGGAGAAACAATCCAGGTAGGCTATACGCATTGCGAGTCCGAAACGGGCTTGGCCCGAACTTTAAATATATAGGACTCAGGAGGGATTGGGCCAACCGAAGTAACGAGGCTTGGATTTGAACACGTGTGAATGCAAGTTTTGGAGACTCCCGCGCGAGCTGATTAGGCGTCTAACTGCGTATGACTGGCGCTTGGGTTTTGCTGATCTTCGTGACCTTATCAACCGCAGTGATGCTTCTGGTGCTGCACTTGACGAAGCTTGGGCTGCTGATTCATCAGCAGATTCCGGATCGTCCGCAGAGACGGCTGTTTCTGGCATCGATGAGCTTCTTTGTCACGTTTCTTGGAGTGCGGTTGTTGGTGGCATCGATTACTCATCACATTGGGCCTTTTGGCTATGTTGAGATGGGGGGACGGCACATTCATCATTTGGTGTGGGGGATTTTCCTGCTGCTGATTGTTGGGTATGCCGAGATTGCAGATGTGGGGACCGGGGATAGCAAGATTTCGATTTTGGCGAGCCGGTTGCTTGCGTTGAGTTATGGGGTGGGAGCGGCTCTGACGCTCGATGAGTTCGCGCTCTGGCTGAATCTGGACGCCATGGCGTACTGGTCGAGTCAGGGACGAGAGAGTATCGATGCCGTGGTGTTGTTTGGAGCTTTGCTGGCTATGGGATCGTGGGGCGCACCGTTGTTTCGGCGTTTGGCACGGCTGCCGCAGAAGGGTCGGAGTTGAGGCTACTTCATCAGTTCTGACTGCGATGTAGAGCGGATCTCGCGGGCTGGGACTGGCGGGATGAAGGACATGGCTCTCTCGGCCAGGGCAGTAATGGTGAGGCTGGGGTTGACGCCGAGGTTTGCAGCCACTACGGAACCATCGCAGACGTACATATTTTGATATCCGAAGACTCGGTGCTGACTGTCGATGACTCCGTGGGCGGGCGAGTCGCCGATGACGCATCCACCCAGGCAATGAGCCGTGCCGGGGACGTCGAAGAGAATCTCGGGGATCATGCTCATGGGAGTTCCTCCGGCCATGTGGGCGAATTTCTCCGCGAACTGATTTGCCTTCGGAATGTAGGTGGGGACCTTTTCGCCACGGCTTACTAGAGACTTTCGAAAAGGCCAGAACCAGGGGCGCTCCCAACACATGTCGATGTGGCTATCGAGCGCCTGCATGCAGAGGAGGATGATGCTTTCGCGAGCCCATCCGAAGGGCTGGAGGACGCGAATGGTTTTGATCGGATGGCGGAGGAACGAGGTCGCCAGGTTCTTGAGCCAGAGAAGAATGCGGGCCGTGCCGGGGCGTCCGCCGGTGAGGATGGTGGAAAGGAAGGACATTGCGTCGGAGCCGCTTGGGTAGCGTACGGCCTCGATGTGAGTGTGTTCGTCGATGTAGATTCCTGAGCCGATTGCAACTCCTTTGGAGAGGTCGTCGCGGTATCCGGGGATGCGGACTCCGATGAGGGATTCGGAGTTGGTACGGATGTGTTTTCCGAGCTGGTCGCTGATAGCTGGGAGAGAACGTTTTGCTTTGAGTCGGAAGAGAAGCTCTGTGCTGCCGAGGGATGAGGCTGCGAACACGATGCTGTGGCAGGTGAAGCGGCGGGCGTTGCCGCCGAACCAAGACAGGGAATCGACGGTGTGGACTTCGTATCCATTGCTTCCGTCGCGAGCTGGGGCAAGCGGTTTGACGTCTACTACCTTGGTTTCCGGAAAAATGCGGGCGCCATGTTTCTCTGCGAGGTACAGGTAATTCTGGTCGAGAGTGTTCTTTGCGCCAAATCGGCAACCGACCATGCATCCGCCGCAACCGTTGCAAGTAGTACGTTGGGGGCCATCGCCTCCGAAATAGGGGTCGGGGAATGTCTTTCCTCCGGGCTCACCTTCTGGGGCTTGGAAGATGCCTACGTGGGTGCGGTAGAAGGTGCTTCCAACTTCGAAATTGGCTGCTGCGAGTTTGAGCAGGTGGTCGGCGGGGCCGAGGATGTTGTTCTCTACGACGCCGAGCATTTTGGAAGCAGTGTCGTAGTGCTGCGGCATTTCTGATTTCCAGTCGGAGAGTCCGGCCCAGGAACCCATGTCCCAGACCTTGTCTGGCGGGCGCAGCAGAGTGCTGGCGTAAGTGATTGATCCTCCACCGACAGCGCATCCGTGGAGGATGGTGACGTGCTTGAAAAGGCGCATGTTGAAGAAGCCGTGCAGGGCGAGATTTGGACGCCAGAACCAGCGTCGGAGAGACCAGTTTGTGCGGGGCAGATTTTGTGGCGTCCAGCGGCGACCCATTTCGATTACGGCTACGCGGTAACCCTTCTCTGCAAGTCGAAGTGCGGAGACGCTTCCGCCGAATCCTGAACCGACCACGATGAAGTCGAAATCGTATCCGTGGCTCATGCTAGTTCCTTTCAGGGCACGCCGCAAAGGCTGAGCGCCAATACGATACCACCGTTGCTCGGCAGGGGCGCGGTTTTCGGAGGGGAATCGATTCGGGTTGAAGTGCCGGTGAGGCTGCGCTTGAGATTTGAGCAGTACGGTCATTCCTCGCGTTGCGTCGGAATGACCGCTCAAAAACAACAGCAAAAGCGAGAAAAGAACGCAGAGGTGAGGAATGTATGAGCAGCTAGGCAACCTATCGACAATTAACGCAAGACCCATTTTGGGGAATGTGCATCATAGCTACGAACCATCCCCCATCCGTTTGCCGACAAAAAGCAGGAGTGTGTTATGAAGTTGCTGCTTAAGTTCGACCTGATTCTCGTGGTGCTTGTGGCCGTGGGGCTGACCGTTGTTTCGTTTGTGGCTCGCTCCTTTCTACTGGAGAATGCAAGAGCGCAGGTGTTGCAGCAAGCAGAGTTGATGATGGAGAGCGCCAGTTCGACTCGCCAGTACACGACAGAAGAGCTGAAGCCGCTGCTGGTGCAAAGTTCAGAAAACAAACGTTCATTTCTGCCTCAGACTGTACCGGCCTATGGAGCCACTGTTACGTTTGCTCGGCTGAGAAACAAGTTTCCTGAGTACACCTACAAAGAAGCAGCATTGAATCCCACGAATTTGGAAGATCGCGCGGCGGACTGGGAGACGGATGTGATTCAGCACTTCAGAAACAATGGCGGGGTGAAGGAGTTGGTGGGAGAGAGAATGACTCCCACGGGGACGGCGCTCTATCTTGCACACCCGATTTCCGTTCAGTCAAGCTGTATTGAGTGTCACAGCGTTCCGGAGGCCGCGCCTCGCACGATGCTTAGCAAGTACGGCAGCAATAACGGATTTGGGTGGAAGTTGAACGAAGTGGTAGCGGCGCAGATTGTCTCGGTGCCGACTGACGTTCCGGTGCAGATTGCAAAAAAGGCTTATGGGACACTGATGTGGTCGCTGGCGGGTACGTTTGCGGCCATTCTCGCGGCGATTAATGTGGTGCTCTATTTTCTGATCATTGTGCCGGTGCGCAGGTTATCGCATGTGGCCGATCAGGTGAGTTTGGGGCAGTTGGAGATGGGCGAGGTGCCGGTTCGCGGTAGGGATGAGATTTCTGAGCTTACGGCGGCCTTTAATAGGTTGTTTGTCAGCGTTACAAAGGCACTGAAGATGCTCGATTAGGCGGATTGAGTGGTGGAGGCGAAGAGGCAAGAGCAACTGCAGAGGTCGGATAGGTGGAGGGTACTTGTTCCCCACTTATAGCGTCGAAAGGCTGACGCTATAAATGGGCCACCTGTGGTTTCTTTTCTCAAACGTTTTTAAAAATGTCCGCTGGTGCGGAGGTGTCCTTTGACTGAAGTGAGGAAACTTTTGCGGGCGTCGGGGGACTCGATCTCTTTGGCTACGAGTTCGCATAGTTCGCGGATATCGTTGGTGCTACTTGAGGCTCGCTTGACTAGGATGTTGGCGATGGGGCCGACGTGACTTGCTAGGCGGATGGCGATCTCGTGCAGGACTTCCGGTTGATGCGCTGATAGGCGATTTGCAACGGAAGGGGACGGGCGATTGCTTGCGGGGGGCGCATTAGCGATGGTACTGGGGAGGAACTGGTGGGCGGCGTCCTTGAGTTGCGTGGCTTCGAGTGCTGTGCGGAAGTCGGCGGCGGTTTGCCAGCGGCGGTGGTTATCTTTTTCCAAGGCCTTCATGACTGTGGCGGAGAGCGCTGGGGGGATTTGAGGGTTGATGGATGCCGGAGGGGGCGGGGTGTGCTGCAGATGCGCGGCGATGACTTGGGCGTAGCTGGCACCCTGGATTGGAAGGCGTCCGGTAATCATTTCGTAGATGGTGATTCCGGCGGCGTAGATGTCGGAGCGGGCGTCGGCTGGCTCTCCGGAGATTTGTTCAGGAGAGATGTAGTGCATGGATCCGACGATGCCACCGGCAGAGGTCAGGCGGGTGTCCGGAGCACTGAGCGCTAGGCCGAAGTCCAGCAGCTTTATGTGGCTACTCGGAGTGACCATGATGTTGGAAGGCTTGATGTCTCGATGGATGACGCCCTGCGAGTGAGCGTATTCAAGGGCACTGAGAATCTGACGAGAGAAGTCGAGAGCTTGTTCGAGGGTGATTCCGGAGCTTAGCCGTAGGCCGAGGTCGGTGCCATCCACGTACTCCATTACCATGATGAGTTGGGAGTCGTGATAGAAGGCGGTGTGGAGTCCGGCGATGTTGGGATGGTTGAGGTTGGCGACGACCCGGATCTCGCGATTGAAGCGCTCTAGCAGTTCGGAACTGGTGCCTGTGGTGGAGGTGAGAATCTTCATCGCCTCAATGCGGTTCGTGATCAGGTGGCGGACTCGGAACACTTTTCCCATGCCGCCGTGTCCCAGCAGGTCAACTATTTCATACGAACCAATTTTCGTGCCGGGCAACCAGGACGTCATGCGGCTATATTAGCGCGATTGCGGGTGGTTTCAGGGTGGGTGATCTGCACATTTCGAGAAAGTGACATCAAGCCTGATGTGGTGCCGCTCGTCGGCTTAGGTAATTGGATTTTGCGGCAACTCTGGCTCGCATCCCTTACAATCTTAGTTTGAACACTCATCGCGAAAGGGCTCGAGAGCCCGTCGTCAGCAAGGAACAACTGTGTATCTTTCATTGCAGAACCGTCTCGTCGCGCACGTAAGCGCCTTCCTGAAGCAGAAATACAACATTGAACTGGCAAACATAGTGGTTGAGCAGCCTCCGAAGATTGAACTGGGAGAGTTTGCGCTGCCGGTTTCGTTTGAGTTGGCTCGGACGCTGAGAAAAGCTCCGAGGAAGATTGCCGACGAGATTGTGGCAGAGATGCCGCTGCCGGAAGGATTTGCGAAGTTTGAGGTTGCAGGGGCCGGGTACATCAATGCGCGACTGGAACGGAGCGCGGCAGCGAAGCTGATTGCGGGCGGAGGGGCAGACGACTCCTCGGTGAGCGAGGAAGTTCTACCGGGCGAGGCTGTGAGCAGTCCGGCGACGGACTCGGCTGTGGCTACGGATGCCGAGGCTGCCATTGAGGCTCCGAGCGCGGCGGGTGCTGCGGTGGCGACTGGTGCGGCTGTGGCCGTGGCGGCAGTTGCAGCTTCGCGGGGCAAGGTGATGGTGGAGCATACGTCGATTAACCCGAATAAGGCCGCACATATTGGACATCTGCGGAACTCAATTCTGGGCGACACGCTGGTGCGGTTGCTGAGGGCGGCGGGGTATGCGGTGGACGTGCAGAACTACATCGACAACACGGGCGTGCAGGTGGCCGACGTGGTGGTGGGGTTCGAGCGTATTGCGAAGAAATCGAAGGCGGAAATTGAAGAACTGATCGCGGGGAGCGAAGGTCGCTTCGACTATTACTGTTGGGATTTGTATGCGAAGGTTTCGCAATGGTATGAGGCCGACAAGGCGAATCTTCAGGTAAGGCGAGATACTTTGCACCTACTGGAAATTGGCGGCAATGAGACGGCTGAGATTGCCCAGTTGATTTCGATGGCCGTGCTGAGACGGCATTTGGAGACGATGCAGCGGTTGGATATTGAGTATGACTTTCTGCCGCAGGAGAGCGACATTCTGCACCTCCATTTCTGGGCGAAGGCGTTTGAACTGCTCAAGGAGAAGAAGGTTCTTTACTTCGAAGAGGAAGGGAAGAACAAAGGCTGCTGGGTGATGACGCGGCTTCGGACGGTGAAGGGCGATAGCGACGAATCTGGTCCGGATGAAGACGCGAAGGTGATTGTGCGGTCGAACGGGACAGTGGGATATGTGGGCAAGGATATTGCTTACCATATGTGGAAGTTCGGACTGTTGGGACTGGATTTCGGCTACAGGAAATTCTACGAGTACACGGATGGGCGTCCGGTGTGGATCTCGTGTGACACCAAGGATGGAGCGGCGGAACATCCGCACTTCGGCGGAGTGTCGGCTATCTACAACGTGATTGATGCTCGTCAGAGCGACCCTCAGGAGACGGTCAAGCAGGCGATTCTGCTGATGGGGCATGAGGATGAAGCGGCGCGCTATACGCATTTCAGCTATGAGATGGTAGCGCTGACGCCACGCTGCGCGATGGAGTTGGGATACACGGTTTCAGAGGAAGATCAGCAGCGGAGCTACATAGAAGTTTCGGGGCGCAAAGGGTTTGGAGTAAAGGCCGACGACTTGCTCGATAAGCTGATTGAGGCCGCGAAGAGTGAAGTGGATGCTCGGCACGGCGAACTCAGCGACACGGAGCGTCGTGCTATTGCGACCCAGATTGCGATTGGTGCGCTGCGGTACTTCATGCTGAAGTTTACAAAGCAGTCGGTGATCGCTTTTGACTTCCGCGAGGCACTTTCGTTCGAAGGCGAGACGGGGCCATATGTGCAGTATGCGGTGGTGAGAGCTACGAATATATTCCGCAAGGCGGGAGTTGCTCCGGAGGAAGTGCTGAAGGCGAAAATCGCGGGCGATGCTTTCGAGGGGAACGACGATTTGTGGGCACTGTGGCTAGCGGCGGGACAGACTTCGAAGGTCATCGAGCAGTGCATTGTTTCGACTGAGCCCGCAGCGCTGACGAAGCACGCATTCCAACTGGCACAGCAGTTCAATAACTTTTATCACAAGCATCACATCTTGACCGAAGAGGATGCGGCGAGGAAGTCTCTGCTGCTGGCAACGGCGGCTGTGGTTCGGAGAGAGTTGATCGCGACGATGGCCGTGATGGGAATTCCGGCTCCGGCGGTTATGTAAGAAAATTACGGGCGACAGTGAAATAAAAAGAGCGGAATGCCAGGACGGCATTCCGCTCTTTTTCGTTTTGAATCCAATCACCTAGTCAGAATGGAGCGACCGGTTCCGATGCGCTGACGTGGGTTACGCTGTGAGTTGGTTAAAACCCACAACGCAGAGCCATAAAGCGGAAAGGAACCGGT